>Ga0315316_10000507_pt1 | contig 25889 bp, 22 predicted proteins | sample M160m3416metaG_FD_203702 | JGI IMG/M metagenome (GOLD analysis project Ga0315316, IMG submission 203702) | Ammonia-oxidizing marine archaeal communities from Monterey Bay, California, United States - M1 60m 3416 | ecosystem: Environmental > Aquatic > Marine > Intertidal zone | place: USA... | reverse complement strand
CCCATTGATCAGCGGCCTGCTCTCCGTAATCGCGCTCCTACTCGCCCCTGCAACCGCTCTCTCGGCTGAGTTCGACCTCGATCTCTACGCCGAATTGCTCGAGCAACACACCCGCGCCGTCCCCTCGACCGTCGGGACGGTGGTCGACTACCGTGGGCTGCGCGAGTCGGCAGACTGGCGTCGTTTAACCGAGCAGGTCGGCGCCGCTCGGCCCTCGCGACTGTCCCGACCCGAACGTCTCTCTTTCTGGATCAACGCGTACAACATCCTGACCATCGACCTGGTCCTCGAGCACTACCCGGTCCAGAGCATCCGAAAGATCGGATCCTTCCTCTTTCCCGTCTGGAACCGAGACGTCGTCACCCTAGAAGGCCGGAGCCTCTCGCTCGGAGAGATCGAGCACGAAATCCTGCGCAAGATGGACGAACCCCGGATCCATGCAGCCATCGTCTGCGCCTCGACCTCGTGCCCTTCGCTGGCACGGGTCCCGTTCCGATCCGATCGGCTCGACGCGGATCTCGATGCCGCCATGGGCCGCTGGCTCGCCGATCCGCGCAAGGGCGTGTCGATCGACCGTGAGAAGCGCACCGTCTGGGTTTCATCGATCTTCAACTGGTTCGAGGCAGATTTCCAGGCCGCGGGCGGCGTCCTCCAGACGATCGCCCCCTACCTGCCCAAGGAGGATGCCGCCTGGCTCCGAGAGATGGGGCAGGAGGTCCGCATCCGCTATCTCGACTATGACTGGTCCCTCAACGACGACCCCCGACGCTAGGAAACCCGATCGTCAGATCGCCGCCGCGGGATTGGCGAGCGCGATGAGTTCATGCTCGAAGTCGCCGGTCGCACGACAGACGAGACCGCCCTCACGCCGATCTCGCCCCGGCTCGAAGGTCGTGAAGTGGATCGACTCCAGCCGCGGGCCGAAGGACGGGAGCGGCCGCGGCTCCTGACTCGCGTCGAGAGGTTGAAAGACAGCGGTACCACTCACCTCGAACTCGACCCGGTAGCGCGTCTTCACCGTGACACGCGTACGCCGGCTACCTTCGGGTTGCAGCAGAATCGTGGCGCTCGCATCGAGCACGACACGACGGAAGACCTCGCTGACCCGAAAGCCCCCTTCCACCTCGCGCGACTCGCGGTGGCGGCTCGAGTCGGCGACGGCATATTCGAAGCGTTCCTCCCGCGCCCCGAGGCTCATATCACGCAAGGCCCGCGCGGTCCGACCGCAGTCGACGTAGCGGGCAGGCTGGTTCACCGCGCTCGCCCCCTCACTCGAACGAACGAGATCAACCCGGACGAAGCGTGATGCCTTCTCGAGAAACTCGACGCGATAGGCGCTCTCGGACAACCGGCGGATCAGCTCATCCCAGGCCGTCTCGAAAGGCAGATCTACGACGGTCTCGACCACGATCACACGTGCCAGAGGGGTTTCGTAGTCGACGTCGGATTCGAATCGCCGCACCGAATCGCCGCACGCCACCCCCCAGAACAAAAGGACCGCCGCCCCACACGACACGGAGCGCAAGGTCGGCCAGGCCAAGGGACTGGATCGTTGGGACAATTCGGGCTCCTCGCGGCGCATCCTGCCCGCGCCTGACCATGATCCCGGAATTCGAGCCGCGCAGCTAGCGAGCGCGGTCGCCGCGGCCTCGAGATCTCATCGCTGCCACGCCATCCAGCGCGCAAAGAGCGCCGCGATGGTCGGCGTGAGCCGGGTTCGGGTGTAGGCCCCCGCCGCCCGTTTGATCGCCTCTCCTTGCGTCGGATAGGGATAAATCAGCTGACTGAAGGCCCCCAGGCCGATGCCATGCTGGATCGCCATCGTCAGCGGGGTCACGAGATCCCCGGCATGCGCCGCAACGACCGTTGCCCCGACGATTCGGTCCGTGCCCTTTTTGACGTGGACCTTGACCAGCCCCTCTTCCTGGCCATCGGTCACTGCCCTATTCGATTCGGCAAGCGCCACCTGGAAGGTCTCGATGTCGATCCCATTGGCCTGCGCCTCGCCCTCGTAGAGACCTACGTGCGCGATCTCCGGTGCGGTGTAGGTACACCAGGGCATGACCAGATCGGAGACCTTCTTGCGACCGAAGGGGCCGACCGCGAAGAGGGCATTCTGAACAGCGATCTTTGCGGCGGCATCCGCGGCGTGGGTGAATTTCCACTTCATACAAACATCGCCTACGGCCCAGATCCGCTTATTCGTCGTCCGGAGCGTGTCATCGACCCGCACACCCTGCCTCGGATCGTATGCAACCCCGACGGTGTCGAGCCCCATGCCCTCGACGTTTGGCGCCCGTCCCGCGCCGACCAGGATCTGGTCGACCACGAGCTCACGCGATTCCGACCCAGAGCACGAGATCCGGACCACACGTTCGTCCTCGTGGCGTGCAATGCCCTCGATCGTGCACGTGGAGAGAATCTCGACCCCGTCCCGCTCCAAGCTCTGCTGAACGATCGTCGCCGCGTCCGGGTCCTCCCGCATCAAGATCTGATCTCCCTGCTCGAGCAGCGACACCTCGGAGCCCAGGCGCTGAAACGCCTGCGCCAGCTCGCAGCCGATCGGACCGGCGCCGATGACGGCCAACCGGCGGGGTCGCTTCGTCAGCGAGAAGACCGTCTCATTATCCAGGTATCCCGCCTCACGGAGCCCCTCGACGGCGGGTGCCGACGCCCGTGCCCCGGTCGCGATCACCGCTTTGCGGTAATCGAGAACCTGCCCATCGACCTCAACTCGCCCCTCGGCCACGAAGCGTCCACTTCCCAGATAGACGTCGATTCCAAACTCCTCGGAGTAGCGCTCAGCCGAGTCTTCCTCACTGATTCGGGCGCGCACCTCGCGCATCCGCCGCATCACGGCCTCGAAGTCCGCTTGCTCCGCCGCAGCGGCGGGCATCCCGAACTCGCCAGCCTGCCTCGCCTCATGGACGAGTTGCCCCCCCCGAATCAACGACTTCGAGGGGACACAGCCCACGTTCAGGCAGTCGCCCCCCATCAGGTGCCGCTCGACCAAAGCCACCCGAGCGCCCAGACTCGAGGCCACCAATGCCGTGATCAGCCCCCCAGTCCCCGCTCCCAGGACGACCAGGTTATAGGGACCCGTCGGCGTCGGGTTCTGCCAACTCGGCGGGTGGACGTTTTCCACGAGGCGAGTGTTCCACTCATCGACAGGGAAGACCTCGATCGGGTCGCTCATCGGCGTTCTCTCTTATGCTGGAGGCGGGCGGGGCGTGCTAGGTAGGGCTCGAGGCGTCTTCATCCCGATCGCGCGTCGACGTATCGAGCTCGCGGCGGGCGAGTCGCGTCACGTAGACGGTCACGACGAGCGTCGCGATCAGCCCGATCCCGAGGATCCCCCAGTCGGCGAGTCCTCTCTCGATCTCGGCGCCGCCGACCGCAGCGGCCACATCGCCCGCTAGCTTCCCCGTGTAAACGAACAGGAGCGTCCCCGGCAGCATACCGACCCCGGCGACGAGATAATCGACGAGCTTCACCTGGGTGAGCCCGAGCACGTAGTTGAGCAGGTTGAAGGGGAAGACCGGCGACAGCCGCAGCAAGAGCACGATCTTCCTCCCCTCTCGACCGATCGCGCGGTCGATGGCCGCGAAGCGCTCATCCCCGTCGATCCGACGTTCGATCGACGCCCGCGCCATGTGACGGGCGATCAAGAACGCCGCCGCCGAACCCATCACGGCGGCGATAAAGACGTAGATCGTCCCCTTGACGAGTCCGAAGATCGCCCCTGCCGCCAAGGTGAGCAGCGAGCCGGGAACAAAGGCCACTACGGCAAGGGCGTACGCCAAGACGAAAGCGGCCGGGCCGAGCGGGCCGAGGCCGGCGACCCAATCCGCGAACGCCGGCACGTAGGCGCCGGCCACGCGGCCCAGCCCAAGGAGCAGCAATACGAGCCCGATCCCCAACGCGAGACGGGCAACGGGAAAGCCGGCGCTCTTCTCTCCATCGTTTTCTTCGGAAGGGGAAGCTGCCATGGGTCCATTTCTCGTTCAGTGAGGGTGGGCCGGGCTCCGCGAGTCGTTGTCCCCAGGAGGATTACGCCGAGTTCGGTGTTTTTGGTACCGGCGGAACCGAAAAATCTCGCCCCTGCCGGAGCGACCCGGCGTCAGTCATGGCCGACAGGGGTACATCGCGATCGCGAGGAGCTCGCTCCCTCCCGGGGTGGGCTCGACCGACACACACCAGTCGATACGCTCGAAGGCTTTGGCCAAATCGATCATCGTTTTGGAGGCGGCGATGGAGGCGGCCCCGCGGACATCAGGGCGGATCCCCACGATTCGCCCCCCCTCGGATTCAGCCACGGGGTCGCCGACCTGCCAGCGAACCACCACCCGGGCGGCCCCCACCCTTACCAACGCATCACCCGGCCGGGCGGCGGCAACGTAGATCTCCCCGCCCCGCGGAACCGTGTCGGCGGCAACTCGCAAGAGACTCCTCAAGAGCGTTCGCAAGACTGGCCCATCGCGAAGTAACAGGTCGGGGTCTACCTCGACCCGGAGATTTACCCGCTCAACAAAGCCTCCGGCGACGAGGGCCTCGCAAACCGACTCGATCGGTCCGCTCGCAGCCACCTCGGTTTCTTCCGAATCCGATTCCCCGAACACACCCCGCCCCCCTGCCCGACCGAACGCGAGGGTAGTCCAAACCAACGCGAGGGGAGTCCAAACGAGCGCGAACGCGGAGGGACGGCGCCGCCTCCCGCCCTCTAGCGTCGGCCTCCTCGCCGAGGGCGTGGACGCCCTCTCCCTGACGTGGTTTCACCCGGAGCTGAGCGGGGCCTCGTCACCTCCGAAGAGGACGCCGCGGGCGCATCTTCGGCTTGCCCCTGCCCGACCGCACCCGCACCCGCACCCGGCCGAGGGGCACCCGGAACACCCTTCTGGGGATTGAGCACACTGCCAGCCATGCGATCAGGAGACGGGTCCGCCAACCTAAAATCACGTCTCCCCTCCTCGGAGACGCTCTCCACCTGATTGCGTGCTCCCGACTCGAGGAAGGGATCCAGAGTGTTTCCCACGAGACCCGCGACGCGCACGAATCGAATCGCCTCGACCATCCCGCCGCGCCCGTCCCGCGCCCGCGCGACCAGCCTGAAATCCCCCGGTCGATCCGCCCGGAAGACGAAGCTCGTCCCTTCTCCGACAACGTGCCCCTCGAGCAGATACTCGACCTCTACGCCGTCGCCATCGGGGTCACTCGCCCGCGCCGCAAAGCGACGCACGTCTCCGACCTCAAGTTGAATGCTGGAGGCCGAGGGCACCAGCCCGAGTCGGGGAGCCCGGTTTGCCGCTTCTAGCTTCCATGACTCCAGCCGCTGATCACCGCGACGATCGGTGATCGTGAGCTCGACACGCGCGCTCTGGTCACCGGTGTAGACATAACTCGGACCCAATGTGCCAGCCGCTCGACCGTCGACGCGCCATCCATAGAGAACGTTACCGGCCGCGGGATCGACCTCGACCGAAAGCGTGACCTCTGTATCGGGGTCGAGCACGACGAGCGCCTCGGTCGGCGAGCGCGAGAGCAGGCGCGGACCGGGTCCTCCTCCGAACTCCGAAGCGCCCCCCCCACCGCCCACGCTCTCGACGGCTTCGGGTTGGGCTTCCGTGGCCGAACCCAGCCAATGACCCAACCTCTCGACGATGCGATTCGGAGCGACCCCTTCGAACTGAGCCACTGCAAAGGTCAACCCGGCGAGTCCCGCAGCCACGACGAGGGGCAAGCTCCGGGCGCGACGGCCAGCGCTTCCCCGCGCCGGATCGCGACGCGCTCGCCGGAGCGCCGTACGCATGGACAGTGCGTCTTGATAGCGCTGTTCCGGGTGGTAGCGGCATGCTCGCTCGACGACCTCCCGTATCCCGGTCGGGACCTCCTCGGGCATCGCGAACCCGACCTCTTCACCTGCGTGCTCGAGCTTCGCGAGGTAGAAAAGGATCGAGGTCTCACTCGCGACGTCCACTTCCGGGACCGCCGCGTAGGCGGAGCGCCCCGTCACCAGCCGATAGAGCAGAAGCCCCGCGGCAAAGAGGTCGCTCCGGGCATCGATCTTCGACCCTCGCGCCTGCTCCGGAGAGGCGTAGAGGGCGGTGCCAAGAAACATCCCCGTCGAGGTCAGGGTCTGCTGACCCGTCTGTCGCGCGATCCCCAGGTCCATCAGCACGGGGGTCTGGTTTCGCCCCAGCAGCACATTGGCAGGTTTGACGTCCCGATGGACGATGCCCCTCCGATGCAGTTCGGCCAGGGCGGTCAAAACCCCGTCCACGATCCGCATAGCCTCCCCCGGATCGATCTGACCGAGTTCCGAGAGCAAAGGAGAATCGAGGAAAGGCATCGTGTAGAACGACCTGCCGGTCTCCGGGTCGATCCCCGTGTCCATCACGCCCATCAAGTTCGGGTGATCGATCTCGGAAAGAATCTGGGCCTCCGTGCGGAACCGGAGCAGCTCTCCCTCGCTGCTGATGCCCGGCTTCAGTGCCTTCAGCGCGAGCCTCTGGTCGGGCTGGTCCGCCCGCTTCGCCTCAAAGACCCAGCCCATCCCGCCCTCTGCAACGAATCGGACGATCTCGTAGTCGCCCACCCGCGTGATTCGCTCGGGCTGCAGGCGACGCATTGCCTCGGCCGCGACTCGCGTCGGGGACTGCGGTCGAATCTCGACCGGGCGAGCTTCGAGCACCCCTGCGAGATCGTCACGCAACTCTCCGGCCGTGGCGTAACGCGCATCGGGGTCGAAACGGCAGGCTCTCTCGATGATGTTTCGAAGGGCCTGGGGGACGTCGTTGGGTAAGGGGAAAGAGAGTTCCTCGCCGCGGGTCACGCAGCCGGCCAGGTGCCTCAAAATCGAGTGGGCATTCCGTGCGTCGACGCCGTCGATCACCTCGTAGAGCGTCCCTCCCGTCAGCACGCGATGGATCGACATTCCGATCCCAAAAAGATCGGATCGGGCATCGACGACCCCGCCCGCCGCCTGCTCAGGCGGCATATAGGCGGGCGTTCCCATCACGGTCCCGACCCGCGTGAGACCGGAGGACGCGGGGTCGCGTGCCATGCCGAGATCAGCGAGCAGGGCTCGCCCGTCGGCCTTCAACAGCATGTTGCCGGGTTTGATGTCACGGTGGACGACACCGCGACCATGCAGCTCGGCCAATCCGTCGAGAATCCCCAGAAAAGGCGGCAGAGCACTCCGCCAGGGAATCGGCTGGGCACGAACGAAGCTCTCCCCCTCGACGTAGGTCATCGTGTAGTAGGCGATCCCGGTCGTCGACTCTCGTTCGAGATCGAAGATCGTGACCAGATTCGGATGGTCGACCCCCGCGAGCAGCCTTGCCTCGGCCTCGAATCGCTGAAAGAGCTGGCCGTTCCCAGCCTCGGGCTTGAGCGCCTTCAAGGCGAGCCTTCGGGCCGGGAATCTTGGGTCACGCGCCTCATAGACCCAGGCCATGCCGCCCTCGGCGAGATACCGCACCACCTCGTAGTCATCGAATCGATCAACGCGCAGGGGATCGAAGGGGGATTGTCCGGAGCCAGGCGCCATAGGGCGCGTTTCGTCCAACCGCTACGTTCACTCGACCCCCCCAAGCGGTGCCGATCACGATCTCCCCGAGGCCCGACCGGCAGCCCGGGTGCAGCGCGGGAGCAGGGCGTTCCGTTCAGGTCGGCCGACGTACGTCTCGCGCGACGACGAAAGACATGATCGTCGCGACAACGAGCACGCCCGCCCCCATCCAGAAGAGAACGGCGCGCTCTCCAAAGAGGTCGGCGAGCTGTCCGAGTGGCCATGCGGTCAGACTGAAGCCGGCGAAGGCCATAAAAGTCAGCGACATGACCCTGCCCATGTACGCGGGCTCGGTCTCCCGAGCGATCACGGCTCCATTCAGGGCATGAAAACCACCGCTCGTGGCGCCGACCAGCACGATCGCGGCGAGCCCCGCGGAAAAGGTCTCCGCTCTCGAGAAGAGCATCAGCGTCACCCCGAAACCGATCGCGAGCCAGGAGTAGATGCGCGTGGCACGCGCCGAATCGGCGAAGCGCGCAACCATCAGGCTCGCCGACAGCGCGCCCAGGGCGGAGAATAGGGCGACGGTCGCCAGCTCTTCCTTCGGCCGCCCCAACTCATTCTCGAGCCAGCCGGCGATTAGCACGACGTGCGGAAATCCGATCAGCATGACCGTCACGAAGAAGAAGAGCAGATGTCTCAGTTGCACATGAACCCACGCGTAGGCGAGCCCGTCCTTCAGGTCCGCCAACACGTTCGCGTCACCCGCTCCTTCTCGGACGACGGACCGGGGAAGGAAGAGGAGCAGCACGGCTGAATACAAGTAGAGCGCCGCCATCGCCTGGTAGGCAAAGCCCGCTCCGAACTCCTCGAGCGCGAGGAGCAACCCCGCCAACGCCGGACCCACGACACGGGAGAACGTATTCGCGACGTTCGTGAGCGCCATCGCGTTCCCTCTTAGCTCGACGGGCACGAGGTCTACGACCAGCGCCTGTCGAGCGGGACCGACGAAGCCAAACGCGCTGCCCATGAAGAAGGAGTTCAGGACCAGGTGGGGAAGCGCGATGCTGCCAGACGAGTAGAGGTAGCCGACGGAACTGAGGGAGAGAGCCGAGAGCACCTGCCCGATCGCGATGACCCGGCGCTTCGGAAGTCGGTCCGCATAGGCGCCACCGAGCGGGCCAAAGAGGACCATCCCCAGCCCCTGACCGAAGACCGCGCTCCCGACTGCACCGTTCAGACCAGTCAATTCGAAGGCGACGACGCTCTGTACGATCGTCGACATGAAGAAGGCCGTGAACGAACCGATCGTCCCTGCGAAAACGATCCTGAAATGCGCAATGCGAAGGGAACCGAACGAGCCGCCCGGGGCTTTTGACATCGGCCGAGCGTACCATCCCCGGGTCGACTCTCCGGCCCCGCTCGGCTCCGGTCAGAGACGACGAGCGGCTTCGACCAGCCGCAGGCACTCTGCCCGTTCGCCGTGCTCGTCGTGGCCAACCGCGCCCTCGGCGGTCGTCCCCTCGGCCCGGGAAGCGTCGGATATTCGAGTACGAGGCAGAGGTCCGCGAGCAGGCGGCGACGAAGAGCACGCGGGCCATCAAGGCCGAGAAGGCGAGCAGAGGGGGGTGGGCGGAGGCAGAGCGCCATGGTTTCGGCGCGACGGCATGGCAAATGCCTCTCGAAGCCAGGCCGAACTCCAAAGTGAGAGCCGCCCGGCGACAGATCAGGTTTGATCTGCGAGTCGGAACTCGCTCGGGCGGGATGGGTTCCCGGCCTGCTCCGGGCAGATGCGCCCTCGCGCGCAGCTCGAGGGCATCACGTTGACACCCTACCAGCGCCCCGGTAATTTGCGCGGCTCCTCGGCGGCGGGCGTAGCTCAGTCGGTTAGAGCGCCAGATTGTGATTCTGGAAGTCGCCGGTTCGATCCCGGTCGCCCGCCCCACCGAAGTTCTCCACCCGTCTCGCTCCCCAGCGGGCCCATTTCAGCCGCTGAATTCGGCCACGCAGAGCGAAGGGGCCTCAGCCGAGCGCCGAAGCCTCAGGCGAGCGCCGGAGCGGCCTCAGAGCGCAGGACCGGGTAGTCGCCCACCGGCACGACCCCGAGCGTCTCGCGCACCTCATCGAGCGGACGCCCGAGCAGATTCTCCCAATCCGCTCCCGGAAGCCAGGACGCATCGCGGGCCCGCCGGTAGCCATCCCGGATCAACGTCCGTTCCTGCTTGTACTCGCCGCCCGCCTTGAGGTAAGCGACCAGAACGATGAACCCGATGCCACGGTTCCGGATTTGGCGATAGGTAAATGCCAGCAGCGCCGCCTCACCAAACAGATCGCGTCCATAGCCCGTCACCACATGCCAGAGATCATGACTATCTCTCAGTCGGGCACCAAAGAGCATACGACGTGCGCAAGGCTGCTCTTCAGCGCGCTCTACCGCCTCAGAGGCACCGACCAGCCCTTCGGGAGAGATCTCTTCTCTCTCCGTGAATTCCGCATAGACGCGACCCAGACTGCCTGCGGGCAGAGAAAGCAGATACGCGCGATCAGCGAGTCGATCCACGAGTTGGCGATTTTCCTCGAGAATCGCGGGGCCGTGTGGTGAACTCAGAAAGCGACGAAACTGCCGCTCCTGCGAATTTCCCGCGAGGGCCTGGATGACCTTGAAGACCTGAACCGTATCGTCCGGGTCGGCGATCAGAGCACGAATTCCGTCCCAGGCCTGCCTGAACCGAATCGGCTGACGTCGTTCTCTCATGTTTCAAGTCTCCTGGTCGAGGGGGCGCCGGGCTCAAGCAGCCTCGTGCGAACCTACCTGCCCGGCGAATCCACCACAACATGGGCCCCGCAGGTCCACTTCCGTCCCCGCTGGGAAACCCCGTCGACACAAATATTGTCGATAACGGTGGATTGCCGCACCCGTTCAGCCGATCTGCCCCTTCGATGCTGCCCGAATGGACATCCCTTTGGAGCGCCCTCGCCCTGGCGACCTGCGCTGTGCTCTTCCTCGCCGGAGGCCTCGTCTTCAGGCGCTGGGCGGTCGACGACCGTCCCGGGATTCCCCGCTTCGGACACGGGGTGGAGACCGTTCTGCTGTGGCTGCTTTACAGCACGCTTGTTTCGATCGCGATCATCGTGCTGCTCCAGACGCTTCGAGAGTCCTGACCCCAGAGCCGACGGTCGCGATCACGCCCGTTTCGATGCGATGCAGGGGTGCTCAGGCAAAGACGGGGCCGGGCGATTCAGGCGCGCAGGGGCTTCTCGGCCGAGTGGATCGAACCGACCCAATGACGACTCGACGCCCAGCAAAACCGTCCCGGCGGGCTCGTCAATGCTCCGTCAATGCTCCCCGAGCGGATCGACCCAGACGTATTTGGCGGGCTGAACGACGAGCTGCTGAAAGGGCCTCCCGATCTCTTGCGGCCGCGTGACCAATACGATCGGGGCGGCGGCGAGAAAGAGGGCCGTCCCGAACACCAAACTCACGAAGCCGGCCGGGCGTAAAAACATCACATCGACCGCTGCGGAGGCGGCATCGCTCTGGGCCACGGGAGCCCCATGAGCACTCCCGCTGAGGGCTGCCGAGAGCAACAGGCTCGCGGCGAAGAGGGCCAAGACACGTCGGATCGGATTAGACATTTTCAGGGGCTCCCAATGCTAGTGTCGTGCTGCTTCGTCCAGCCCCAACCCCAACTGTAGTGAAATGGATCCATCCAGAGCAGGCGCTTCCCTCGCAGGGTCCAGACGAACCGACCTCGCTTACACTCGTGTCCTGGTCCCGTCGAAGCGACGCCGAGCACTCTTTGATCCAATCGCCGGCCGCCCCCGTCTGAAAGAGAGAGATCTAGCATGGCGAATTGGCTGGCCTTCACGCGGGCCCACTGCACGGTCTACCGAGGCACAGGAGGGCTGATCGGTGGCAACCTCCTCGGAATTCAGATGCTGCTCTTGACCACCCGCGGCCGTAAGACGGGCCTCCCCCGAACCCTGCCTCTCGCGTATGTCGAGCATCGGGGTGAATTCGTGGTCGTCGCTTCCAACGGCGGTGCCGATCGGCCCCCGGCCTGGTGGCTGAATCTCTCCGCCGCAGATACCGCGCACATCCAGGTCCGCGGCGAACGCTTCGAGGTCGAATGGGCAGAGGCTCCGAAAGAAGAGCGGATGGAGTATTGGCGCAAGCTCCAGGCGGCGATCCCCGCCTATCGCATGTACCGAACCCGCACGGATCGACAGATTCCGCTGATCCGCCTGCGCCGACTCCCCTAGACGGCACAGGAATTTCGCGTATCGCACTCCCGGTCATTCCTGGGACCCGCCTCATTTGCGCGCGAGCCCGCCGAGCGCCGATCGCGATTGTCGAGAAACCAAATGGATCGCACTCTGGAGCGTCACAACCCGCCGTGTGAGGACTCGACCCATGACCGCAAACGCCGTCGCCGATCCCGACAAAGCTGACGCCGATCTCGAGCGCATCCTGACCTCCTACGACTCCAACTACGTCTGGAACTACGGGAGCGCAAAAGAGGGCCTGCGTGAACTCTACGAGAAAGCGAAGCGAGAACAGTGGAACTCGACGACCCAGCTCGCGTGGCAAACTCCCGTAGACCCCGAGTCGGAGCTGGTGCCCGCCCAATTCGATCCGCTCTCCGACTTCGCCCCCGCACAGAAGCTGAACGAGCGAGAGCGCGCGCGTCTCGCGCACGCACAGATATCCAATCAGCTCTCCCAATTCCTCCACGGCGAGCAGGGGGCGCTGATCGTCGCCTCTCAGCTCGTCGGAGCCGTGCCTTGGATGGACGCGAAATACTATGCGGCGAGCCAGACCATGGACGAGGCCCGCCACGTCGAAGTGTTCTCCCGCTACGTCCATGAGAAGCTCGAATGGGAATGGCCGATCAACGAAAACCTGAAAGCGCTGCTCGACGCGACGATTCAGGACGCACGCTGGGACTTCAAGTTTCTCGGCATGCAGATCATCATCGAAGGCCTGGCGATGGCCGCGTTCGGAAGCCTCTGGCAGCTCGCACAGGAGCCCCTGCTCAAAGATCTACTGAAATACGTCATGAAGGACGAGTCGCGTCACGTCGCCTTCGGCGTGCTCGCACTTCGCGACTACTACGAGGACCTCCCGGCCGCCGAACTCCGAGACCGCGAAGACTTCATCATCTATGCCTGTGACCTGATGAAGAACCGACTCGCGGGCGCCGAGATCGGACGGGCAATGGGCTGGGATGTCGAAGCAACGCGGGCCGCGATCATGGAGTCGGAATCGGGACGCATGTTCCGAACGATGCTTTTCATGCGGATCGTTCCGAACCTACGCAAGCTCGGATTGATCACGCCGCGTGTTCGAGATGCCTTCGAGCAGCTGGGGATCATTCAATTCGAGCATCTGGATACGCAAGAGCAGGATCGGCAGTTGGGGCTCGCCTGAGTCGACTCGCCGATTCCTCTCGGGGGCCAAGCCGGCCCAAGCCCGGCCGACACGCCCCTTCCACATCGCCAATCGGCAGGAGCGATTCGGCCCGCCCCTCCGAACCGAAGCGCTAGCCGCCGGCAGCGAAGCGCTTGATCAGGTAGCGGATGATGTCCGCGGACTCCGGCAGCCAGGTCACCTCACCCGCTTCGCCCTCGATCCTGAGAACGGGCACCGTTCCGCGGCCCATCGCGTCCAGGAGCGCACTCCGGTGGTCCGGTTCCCGCATCGTATCACGCAGCGGGATTTCGATTTCCAACTGCTCGATCATCCCGAGTACCCTCGCGCAGAAGGGACATTGCGGATAGCCGTAGAGGCTCAGACCTCCGGTCGTACCCTGTTCGCTCGCCTCGCTGTCCCTGTTCATCCCTCGCCTCGCTACCGCATTCGCTGGGCCGCTGGGCCGCTGGGTCCTGGTCCAAAGACCGAAGCACCGGGCGGTCGATCCTGAGCATGGAGTCTAGCGCCAGCCGTGCTCGGCTTCGCGTTTGCCCCCTCTCTCCCGTTCGAAACGGTGCAACCTCGTTCCCGAACCGACGAAATCCCGACATCCCCCGTCCATACGCCGGGCCCAGGCCCCTGCCCCTGTCCTGTTTTCGTTCGCCAAGCGATTGATTGCAATCACTTTTCCATCCTCCCGAACGATCGACGGGGTGGCGAAGCCCCCTGGCACGCTTCCTGCTTTATGCACGGAGTCAGGAGGCGACAATGGAAGCTTTTTCGAATCAGACCGCACACTGGATGGAGACCCAGCTCGCAACCGGGTCGAGCCTCTCGATCGAGTGCGAGCTCGGTTCGCTGATCGCAGCCGCCTCGGATTGGACCGAGGACGAGGCCGAACTCGGCGATCTGCTCGACGGACTGGTCGAGACGGGGTGGGTCCAGCTCTCCGTCGGCTGATCGTACCCCGGAAGCTGGATCGAACGGCCGATTCCGATAGGCTTGCGCCTTCTTGCCCCGCGCGCGAGCGCCACCCGGAATCGACCCATGGCACGTCTGAACGACCACTACTTGAAGTTGGCCGCTGGCTACCTCTTCCCCGAGATCTCGCGACGCGTGGACGCCTTCTCGTCCGCGAACCCCGAGGCTTCCGTCATCAAGCTCGGCATCGGCGACGTCGTGCTCCCGCTGGCGGGCGCCGTGCGCCAGGCGATGCACGACGCCATCGACGAGATGGCGACCGCCGACGGCTTCCGCGGCTACGGCCCCTCCGAAGGCTACGACTTTCTGCGCGAGGCCATCGCCGAGCACGACTTCGCGGCCCGCGGCGTAAAGATCGACCCGAACGAGATCTACGCCTCGGACGGCTCGAAATGCGACAGCGCAAACATTCAGGAGATCTTCGCCGAGGACGCGACCCTCGCCGTCTCTGACCCGGTCTACCCGGTCTACGTCGATACGAACGTGATGGCGGGCCGCACGGGCGACCCCGACGAGGGTGGCCGCTACGCCGGGATCCAATACCTCCCCTGCACCGAGGCGTCTGGCTTCATGCCGGCGCTGCCAACCGAGCCTGCGGATCTGGTCTATCTCTGCTCGCCCAACAACCCCACTGGCACGGTCGCGTCGAAGGACGAACTCGCGAAGTGGGTCGAGTGGGCGCGGGCGAACGAATCGATCATCCTCTTCGACGCGGCCTACGAGCGCTTCATCACCGAGGATCACCTCCCCCATTCGATCTATGAGATCGAAGGTGCCCGGGAATGCGCCATCGAGTTCCGCAGCTTCTCGAAGACCGCCGGTTTCACCGGCATCCGCTGCGCCTACATCGTGATCCCGGACGAGCTGATGGGACGCGACTCGAAGGGCGAGCCCGTCCCGGTCTCCCAGCTCTGGAGCCGACGGACGAACACGAAATTCAACGGCACGGCCTACCCGGTCCAGCGGGGTGCCGAGGCGATCTACTCCGCCGAAGGCGCCAAAGAAGTCCAATCGAATATCGACTATTACATGACGAACGCGAGCTTGATCAAAGAAGGCCTGACCCGGGCCGGCTTCACGACCTTCGGCGGCGTCAATGCACCCTACGTATGGCTGAAGACGCCGAACGGTTTGGACTCGTGGAAGTTCTTCGACGCCCTGCTCGAGAAAGCAAACGTCGTCGGCACGCCGGGTTCGGGCTTCGGGGCCTGCGGTGAGGGCTATTTCAGGCTCTCCGCCTTCGGCCATCGCGAGCAGGTCGAAGACGCGATCGAGCGGATCACGAAGGGATTCTAGACTGCGGGTTCGCGCTCCCGATACCAGTATCGGTAGCGTTCCTCGAATCCGAGTCGCTCGTAGAGACGTCGAGCCGAAAGGTTCTCCGCCTCGACGCTGAGCAACCCGACCTTCGCGCCACGCTCGCGTGCTGCAAAGAGCAACTGCCGGATGACAGAGTCGGCCAGCCGATCTCCGCGAGCGGATTCGGCGGTCGCGACCTGAACGAACGAGACGATCTCACCGATCACCGAGGCCATCGCGACACAAACGATCTCGCCCGCTCGCTCGGCTTGACCGAAAAGCACCGCCGATTGAGTCGACCGGCACCGCTCGAGCAGCGCCGCGTAGTCGGCCCCGCACACCCCCGGCACCCTCGAGAGGGTCATGGACGCCTCGAACCAGCCTTCGGGCGCGCGCGCCTCGGCGACCTCTAACATCGTCCCCCTAGGCGCCGAAGTCGCGGCGGATTCGACAAGAACCGCATCGACATCGAGCGTGGACGTCAGCGTCTCTCCGTCGGTCCCGTAGCCGCGTCGTGCGAGCCGGGAGTCCAGGTCGGTCGGCCGGGCTGCGTCCGTGAGTTTGAAGACGGCGGCCATCGAACGTGCTCGACAGAGGCGCTCGATCGCCTCGATCCGCTGATCGATCGAGAGGTCCGCCGAGGACGTCGCAACCTCCGTCTCCGCCGCCACGCAATTGGCCCGGCGCGTATAGCGGCCGCTCATACCGACGGACCAGCCGCCGACGTGCGCGACTTCCAGCGAAGGCCAGGACGCTCGACCGAGCGTCTCGAGCCGCCTGATCTCTGCGAGGTCGACGCGAGACCGAGTCAAGCGCTGCCCCTTCCCTCTTCCCCGAGCAGCATCTTCAGGGAGAACACAATGCCGGCTGAGGGGCCTCTCCGACGAAGAGTCCGCTCGACCCTCGGAGTTTCCTTCGGCCGCCCTGCGATCTCAACCAAGGCCGAGACGCTTCGCGATGATCACCTTCATGATCTCATTACTGCCGGCATAGATCGACTGGACGGCGGCGTCCGCATAATCACGGGAGATCGGATACTCGTCCATGAATCCATAACCGCCGAAGAGCTGTAGACATTCGGCCGCCACCTTCTTCTGCAGGTCACTCGTCCACCACTTCGCCATCGAAACTTCGGAGACGATATCGTCCCCCGCAACGTGGGCCGCGAGCAGCTTATCGACGAAGCTCTGGCCGATTTCGACCTCCGTGGCGAGTTCCGCCAGCTTGAACTGGGTGTTCTGAAAGCTCCCGATCGGTTTCCCGAACGCGGTTCTTTCCTTGACGTAGTCCAGGGTGTCCTCGAGTGAGCGCCGACACGAAGCGATCGAGGCGATCCCGATACAGAGACGTTCCTGCTGGAGCTGTTCCATCAGCATCTTGAAGCCCCGCCCCTCGGCTCCGAGCAGGTTCTCGACGGGCACCCGGCAATCGCTGAAAGAGAGCTCACTCGTGTCCTGGCCCTTCAGACCGAGCTTCTTCAGGTTCCTGCCTTTCACGAAGCCGGGCGTTCCTGATTCGACCAGCAGGAGGCTCATCCCGTCGTGAGGCGGGCTGACCTCGGGGTCGGTCTTACACACGACGATCACGAGATCCGCGTTCTGCCCACAGGAGATGAACGTCTTCGACCCGTTCAAGACGTAGTGGTCCCCGTCTCGGATCGCCTTGGTCGAAACGTTGGCCAGATCGGACCCGGTCGAGGGTTCCGTCATCGCGATCGCCAAGAGGCATTCCCCCGCGATCGCGGGCACGAGCCAACGCCGCTTCTGCTCTTCGTTCGCGAAGGCCGTCAGATAGGGCATGCAGATATCGGTGTGGAGCGAGGCTTGGAGCGCGTGGATCCGAAGGTCCGCCAGCTCCTCCATGATGATCGCGTCGTAGAGAAAGTCCGCTCCGGCACCGCCGTATTCCTCGGGTTGGTTCGCCCCGAGGAAGCCCGCCGCGCCCATCTTCTCCCAAGCCGAGCGGTCCGAGATCCCCGCCTCGATCCAGGCCTCGTTGTGCGGAAGGATCTCAGCCTCGAGGAAGCGACGAAACTCTGCTCGAAACAGGTCGTGGTCTTCGGAAAAGATCGTGCGTCGCATTCTCGCCTACTCCCAACTCGCCGCGTCGCCGCGCACGCCGAGCATCGCGCGTATCCGGTCGGCGACCGAACCGACTTCGGAGTTCTCGGCCGGCACGAACCCCTCGAGGTCCGTGGCACGGATTGGTGCGCGTAGCAGTCGCGCGTGGCCGGCCCGGACCAATCGCCCACGCAATGCCTCGACGTCGCGGCGAGGGCGGATCCAGCCACGATCGATCCACCGCGCACAAAGGAGTTCGATCCCCTCCTGAGGGCGCGTCGTCCCCCGATCGTTCAGCGGCCTCGCTTGGGCCCGCTCTACGATCGCCTCGATCGCAGCGTCCCGGACCCGGCGTAGCCACCCACGTCCCCCCTGTAACTGCGGAGACAGGAAGATCGGTCGCCCGGTCGCGCAAAGCTCCGCCAGGCTCGTCTCGCCGAGCCCTGCCATTACGAAAACATCGGCCACCTCGAGCAGCGCGCTCCACGGCCGCTCTTCGGGCCGCTGGTCCGGAGACTCCCGGTGCACGAAGGCAGCACGCCCCAAGCCGCGCAGGCACCCCTCGAAGACCTCGGGCCGGGCGTGTCGGCTCGCCGAGACGAGCACGGCCGCTCCCAAATTGGCGGCACTCTCCGCGACCAAGCGTCCCAGCGCCTCCGCGGCGGCCCCATCGAGTCCAAGCCTTTTCGTTCCGCTGCCCAGGATCAGCAGGATCCGGGGTCCCGGTAGCTCCGCCAACCGCGCAAGCCAGGGCCCTTCGTGATCCGCGGGCACGACCAGAGGGCGGTCCGTCTCGACCCGCTTCGGGTGCGGGAATAAGTGCGCGCCGCGCGGCGTGACCGCGAGGTCCACGGCGTCCACCGGCGTCGCCGTCTTGGGCCCCAGGGCGATCACCCGGGTGCGCCCCCGCGAGGCCCTCCGGACCCAGCGCGCCACCGGCGCCACACGCCGACCCGCCACGATGAGCGCATCAGGCCAGGGGGGCTGGAGTTGCCCGCGGGTTTCGCTCGCCGGGTCCAGTCCACGCAGATGCGTCCCCCGGCTCGCGAGGGGCCAGCCCGCTGAGACGCCAAGGAGCGGACGTAAACGTTGATGCGACCACCCCAGCGTCGACGCGAGTGCCTCCGTCTGGCGCTCGTTTCCGGGCGACCCATCGCTGAGGGTCCAGACCGTGGGGGGCCTATCGTCGGGGCGAGCGCCGCCCGTCTGGAAACGGATCTGCTCTGCGTCGAAAGCGGCCCCCTGCGAGGTCATCAGCTCCCAGGTCAGCTCTGGACGACGACGGCTGGCCGCTTCGAAATGCGATGCCCACCACGCGGGGGTGTGCGTCGTGCCCTGAGGCGGTCGCAGGAAGCGACGCCGGGGCACGGATTCGGGCGTCCGGACCGCGACGAAGACCGCGCGACGTGCCCTCGCAAACAGCGCGTCGACCACCCACGGCACGTCCCAGACGGGAACGTCCTCGAGGCCGTCCACGCAAAGCACGCCATCGAAGGTCTCGTCCACATCGAGCCCGGAAAGGAACTCGAGCAGTCCCACGCGCCGCTCGCTATCGAGCCCAAAGCGCCCGGGAGCCTGAACGGCATCCCCCCGCAGATCGGGCTGTAACTCGACCAGGCTGCGTGCCTTGGTGCGTCGTAGGAGGGACTCGACGGAAGCCGCGATCTCTCCGGCGAGTCCGATTCCGCTCCCCATCTCGCTTCGCGGCAACTCCCGCAGCGACTCGATCCGCTCTTCGAAGGCCCGACTCGGCGCCTCCCGGCGGAAGAGTTCGAAGCCCGCCTCGATCGCCTCGCGTTCGAGGTCATGCCACAGATCTGTGTAGGCGCCCTTCTGGTAGACGAAGCGCTCCGGAAAGGGGCGCCACGGCTGAGTATGCAACGTCGTGTAGTGGAGCAAGTGACTCTCGCCCGGCACGAACTCTTCGTCGCGTGCGTTCCAACCCGGCTCGAGATCCCCACGCAGGCCCGTCTCCTTGGACGCCTTTCGAAGCAGGGTTCGCTTCCACCCCCGCTGCGCCGCGCTGAGGGTCCAGGCACCGCTCATTCGCGCACAATCGATCAGCATCACGGACGACTCCGTGTCCGAGATCGAGAGATGTCCGGACTCACCCAGTGGATGGTCGAAGAGCACGCCGGGGTCGGTCTGGTAGATCTGATCTTCGTCGTTGTAGATCGCCCGTCCGTGACCGCCCTGCAAAGCCGGAATCGCAAATCGATAATTCGTGAAGCCGGTCGTCCAACCGCGGCGATCGAAGCCCCTGAGTTCCGACATCAAATGAATGCGAACTTCGCGACCTGGATCACGCACCTGCTCGATCGACCAGACGAAGACTCGGTTGGCGCGGTATTGAGCGGGCTCCGTGCCGAGATAGATCTCGACCGCGGGCGCACCCGTTGGCGTCGCTCCCTCCCGGACCGGGAGCACGAGCGTCTCCATCTCGGCCCGGATCGAGCGGGCCTCCAGGCTCAGAGAATCAGGTCCAGAAGAGTGGGCGGAATCGTCAACCATCACGGCGGTCTCAGGGCCGGCTTGGGAGGGCCGGGCCAATATCAGACAGAGCCTCGTAGAATAGGTTCCTTTCCGCTGCTGGCTCCTGGACGGGAGTCGTCTGTAAACTTAAATATGGTACTAAAAAGACCCAATTTGTGACTTTTGGACCCTTCGCGACCCTCAGCCATTCCCGGGTCCTCGACTCCTGGGACAATCCAGGCATACTTACGCCCGTTCGGGTCACGGATTGGCTGCGGCGGGGGGGGATCGCGTCACAGACTGTTCCGACGAGCGGAGAGCCGTCAGGCCTCGCAATGGATTCGCGACTCCGGTCCCCTGAAGCCCCATAGCCTTGCACTGCCCGATCGGGGCGGGGTCCAGCCCAACGCAACAAAGCGCCCGTGCCGGGGGAATCCGGCGCAGGCCAAAAGTCACGAAAATCGCGATCAAGGCGGCGCGCTTTGTCGCGCAGTTCCGGAATTTCGAGTCGGACAAAGACCGGCCACTTGAGGGATACTCCCGCCGGCGATGTGGGAACCCGTCCGAGGCCGATGGTCTCGAACCGGTCTCGCAAACAGAGCATGGACGGGCCGCAACGCGGCCGGTCACCTAGTCAGGAGAGAACGCGAATGCGGATTGGCAAAATTCCGGTCGGTGGAGGTGCGCCGCTGGTTTTGATCAGTGGACTCAACGTGCTCGAGACCGAGGCCGATGCGATCGAGGTCGCGCGGACGATTCAGCAGCTAGCGGACAAGCACGACTTCCCCCTGGTTTTCAAAGCGTCCTTCGATAAGGCGAACCGCTCCCGCCACGACTCGTTCCGCGGACCCGGTATCGACGAAGGACTCCGCATGCTGCAATCCGTCAAAAAGGAGACCGGACTCCCGATCCTGACCGACGTGCACGATCCCTCTCAGCCTAAGCTGGCCGCGCAGGTCGCCGACATCATCCAGGTCCCGGCCTTTCTGATGCGACAGACTGACCTGATCGCCGCCTGCGCCGCCGCCGGCGTCGCCGTGAACCTCAAGAAGGGCCAGTTCATCGCGCCCCATGACATGGGTCATGCCGTGGACAAGCTCAAACACTTTGGCTGCGAGGACATCCTGATCACGGATCGCGGCACCTGTTTCGGGTACAACAATCTCGTCACGGACATCCAGGGGCTCGTGGGCATGCGAGACTTCGCACCGGTCTGCTTCGACGCGACCCATGCCGTCCAATATCCCGGCGCGAATGGCGGCTCCTCTGGAGGAGACCGGCGCTACGTGGCGCCGCTCGCGCGCGCCGCCGTCGCGGCAGGGATCGACGCGCTCTTCATCGAGGCCCACCCAAACCTCGATATCGCGCCCTGCGACGGGCCGAGCCAGATCAGCTTCGAGGAGCTGGACCAGCTGCTGGCCGAGGTTCGCGCCCTCGACTCCTCGCTGCGCGAGCTGAGCTAGTCGACCTTGAGGGCACCCGCCGCCGGGATGGCAGAGGCGCCGGCATGATGTCGACCCTCGCCAGAAAACCCCATGCGGTCGGGCCCTCCGACCCCGCATGACGAGCCACGAGTTCTCACCCCGCTGCGCCGTCGTGCTCGCAGGTAGGCGCAGCGCGGACGACGCACTGGCTCTCGCGGACGGCGCACCCCACCGCGCGCTCCTCGACATCGACGGGGAGCCGATGTTGCTCCGAGTCGTTCGCCGACTCCTGGCACGGGCCGAGATCACGCGCGTGCTCGTGAACATCGACGCCCCCGAACTTCTCGAGGAGATCCCCGCCTGGCGCGCTCTCGTGGCGGATCAGCCGGTCCAGACCCTCCGGAGCACCGACTCTCCCAGCCAGAGCGTGCTCGAGAGCCTGGACGTGTCGGCCCTCGACGACGGCCCCGTGCTGGTCACCACCGCGGACCACGCCTTGCTCGACGACGCCATGCTCGACGCATTCTTCCGCGGTTGTGCGGCACACCCGGCGGACCTCCATCTCGCGCTCGTTCCCCGTGCCTGCATCCAGAGCCGCTTCCCAGAGGCGCAGCGGACCTACCTCCCCTTTCGAAACGAGGCCTACTCGGGAGCGAACCTCTTCTTGTTTCGCACCCCTGCCTCTCGCGCCGGTGCCCTCTTCTGGCGCCGCGTCGAGCAGGAGCGAAAGCAGCCCTGGCGAATCGCACGCGCTTTCGGCCTCCTCAATCTCGTGCTCTTCAGCCTGAGAAGACTCGACCTGAACGCGGCGATGGCACGCGCCTCGACGGTCGTGGGCGCGCGGATCGCGGCAGTCCCGATCCCGATCGCGGAGGCCGCGGTCGACGTCGACAAAGTCGAGGACCTCGCGCTCGTTCGTCGGATCCTCGACGAAGGACGCGCGAAATCCGCTTAGCCCAAATCGAGGAGCGGCTCGTCGATCCGCACGAAACGTCGCGTCTCGGGGTCGAACCCCCGAATCTCGGCGTCGAGCGCGTAGCCCCCCGACGCGTGCGCACGGGCGGTGTAGACGTGGTACTGGGCAAGGCGCCCCGGCTTGCTCCCGACCTCGGAGGACGAGGGCACGCCGACGACCGGGATCCCACCCGCAGGACCGGCCACCCAGTTCACGAGACGCCGGTGTTTGTGTCCGTGTATGACGAGTTCAGCGCCGGCGCGGGCCAGGACCGTACGGAGCCCCTCCCCATCCCAAAGCGCCCGACGGGAAGCTTCGCCTCGAGCCGCCACCGGATGGTGCACCATGACGACGCGGCAGAACCCGAGCTCGCCGAGCTCGCCGAGCAGATCTTCGAGGCGCTCGAGCTGAGGCCCGCCCAACTCCCCCCCCGCACGAAAGATGGGCGTAGGTATCGCGGAGCACAATCCGACCGTCGCCAGCCTCCCCACACAACGCAGCGTTGGGTAGTCGCCGTGGCGGGGGGCGAAGCCCGCCGGTCGTTGGACGACCCCGCGTGAGAGCTCGGGCGGGAGATCTTCCGCAACGTCACTCCGCAAATAGTCCGCCCAGTGGTCCCAGGAAGACCCTGCCTCCAGGTCTACATAACAGTCATGATTGCCCGGAATCAGGAAGACCTCGGCGGGGGACCCCAGACGCGCGAGCTGGCGCGCGGCGGTGAGAAACTCCTGCTCGAGAGAGACATGCGTCAGGTCGCCCGTGACCAGGACGCGATCCACGGCCTGAGCGCGCACGTCTTCGATCGCCGCTTCGAGGATCGCCGGATCGTGGTGCCGGCGCCGGTTCAGTGCCCAAGACGCCCAGCCCGAGAGACGCTTGCCCCGAAAGCGCGCCGGACCGCCGCCCTCGAGGGTCGTCGCGTGCCAATCCGAAAGGTGCGCAAAGCGGACGACGGCGCTCAATCGCGGGCCTCCTCAAGCCCACCCGATCACCTTGCCCCCTCAAGCCGGATAGCGGGCTCCGAGGACTGACCGGGAGATTCCCGGTAGGGATCGAGTACGGGCCGCCCTGTGATAGCCTCGATCCGTCCGCGCCGCCGCACACCTGGCGCACGGGCAGAGTGCCCGAACTCGCTGCGCCGTGAGGACGCCCCTTGCCCTTCCCTGCCCTGCTCTCTCGGCATGGCCCAGCGCCCGGCCCTCGAGACCGCCCCTGGCCGGGGCCCCGCGCCCACTGGCACGAGATCGTCCGCGTCGTATTCCTCATCGCGCTCAGCAGCTCGCTGGTTGCCCGGGTGCCGTCCGCCGGCGAACCCGGTCCCGATCCCGAACCGCGCCCCGAGTCGGCGAGACCCGTGCCGGCCCAGAGCACGCCTCAGGGGCCCCCCGTTCCACTGTCCAAGGAGTTCGAGCCCTCGCGCCCCACACGACCGATCCTCGATCCCGCGGCCCGACTGCTCGAGGGCGATCACGCGACCGAGTCATGGACCGTCTTCGTCGACCTCGACTCGGGCCACCGCATCACCCAACGCTTCTTGCTCTCGAACGCAGGCCCGGGCCGTCACAACGCCGTGGCCGTCGGACACCTGACCGAGCCCGGCCGAGCGCCCTACCGCTACGCGAACGGTCGGCGAAGGTCGCGCTGGACGCTGTCCCCCGATCGACTCTTCTTCGATATCGCCGCCAGCCATTTGGATCTCCACCGCCCCGAAGGCGAAGTCCGGATCAGTAAGGATGACATCGAGCTCCGCGTACTCTTCGACCTCTCCCCGTCGGCGCCCACCGCCGCGGTCCCGACTGCGCTGCTCCCAGAGGGCTACCGCGTCGACGTGCTTGCTCTGGGAGTCGACGCACAAGCCACCCTGAAAGCCCCGTGGATGGATCAGGCGCTCTCGACCCGTGGGCGCGCGTGGGTCGTGCATACCTCGAGCGAGATCGAAGAGGCCCACTTAGTGGACCGCAGGGTCGAACTCTTCTCACGCCTCGATCAAGGTTCGTTCTACGCGATTCAGCTCAGCGGACCGGATGACTGGGAGTCTGCGTGGGCTGTACAGTCCATCGCTGACCAACAGATCATTGAATCGACAATCAACCTCGAGAGCACCCCCGCCGTTTCCGAGCGGGAAGAATCCTCCGCTTACGCGCTGCCAGAGCGGTTTGAAATGGATAGCGCGAACGCATCGGGCCTAATTACCCTCAATCGGGAATGGTTGCGCTTTGATCCACTCGACGTGCTTCCTCAACCCTTCCGTTGGTTCGTCCGAAGGCGATCCCGACCCCTTGAGGTCTGGGCGGATGTGCAGATCAGGGGTAGCCTTTCGCTCGTGCCGGGCACCCCGTCCCTCCCCGATACCGGCGAAACGACGAGCGCAGGACGTGTCATGAAAACGTCGCGCAAACAACGTCCCAGACGGGAGACGGAACACGAAGCTGCCAGAAGCAGTGAGACGGGCGTGGCCTCGATCACATTTCTGAACCCCACTCGCCGCCGTTAGACCTGGGACGCTCGATCGCGTTCCTCGAACATGGACGAATGGGTCGGGTGGGACCCTGCGGTTTCCTCTTTCGCTCACGAAACAGGTCGGACTGAATTTGAGAATCGGCGTCGTCAACAATCTCCGTGCAGGCAAGAGTCAGGATCAGGTGAGCCGGATGCTCGGCTTCTTGCGCAGCCACCCCGACGTGCTCCACGTCGAGACCGAGCACGCGGGCCTCATGCCCGAGGCCCTCGCCGAGCTCGCACGCCAGGAGGTCGACCTGCTGGTCGTGAACGGCGGAGACGGCACGCTCCAATACGTCCTGACCGAATTGCTGGGCACAGGTGTCTTCGGCGACCGGCTGCCGCTCGTCGCCCCGCTCCGAGCCGGACGGACCAATATGAGCGCCATGGATCTGAGCGCGGACCGGGACCCGCAACGCGGCCTCGCGGCGCTGCTCGAATGTGCGGAAGACGGCCGCATCGCAGAACGCGTAGAGCCGCGACGCGTGCTCCGTATCTCTTACGGCTACGGGATCGAGCGGGCGGCCCAATACGGAATGTTCTTCGGCGCAGGCATCATCAAGCGAGCCATCGAGCTGAACCACCAGCTCTTCGACAACGGGGCCCAGCGCAGCCTGGTCGAGGGCGTTCCCGGAGCGACCCTGGTGACCGCCGGCCTGCTGGGACGCGCGATCACGGGCGACAAATCGGGCATTCTGACCCCCGACAAGGTCCAGATCCTGCTCGACGGCGAGGCGGTCGACCAGGGAGAGTTCCACCTCGTGATGGCTTCGACGCTCTCCCGCCTCTTCTCGCGCATGCGACCTTTCTGGGGGCAAGGCCCGGGCGGCGTCCGCTTCACCTCGATCGCGGCGCCCTGCGAACGGATCGGCCATGCCGCGATCGGCATGCTGCGCGGCAAGCCGGCCGAGTGGGTCACACCCCAAAACGGCTATACCAGCCGCAACATCGAGCGCGCCGAGCTTCGCATGAACTGCGGCTTCACCGTGGACGGGGAGCTCTGGCAACCGGACCCCGACCGCAGCATCGCCCTCTCAGCCGAACCGGTGGTGCACTTCGTCCGCGCTTGACCGCGCTTCCCGTCGTGCCTCACTTCGCCAGGCCCACGCCGTCCCTAGCCTGTCGCTGTCCCTGCCCGCAGCACGCCGCAGGGAGGCGCGCCCGGCCTCCCTCGCGGATCGCCACAGCTCAGCCATGATGGGCAGAATGCCAGATCCATGACGAGACAGGACGAACACCTCGAGGCGCTGCACGACCTCGTTTCCAGCGAGCTCCGAAC
>Ga0315316_10000506_pt1 | contig 25918 bp, 21 predicted proteins | sample M160m3416metaG_FD_203702 | JGI IMG/M metagenome (GOLD analysis project Ga0315316, IMG submission 203702) | Ammonia-oxidizing marine archaeal communities from Monterey Bay, California, United States - M1 60m 3416 | ecosystem: Environmental > Aquatic > Marine > Intertidal zone | place: USA... | reverse complement strand
AGTTGCTCCGAACCGAATATTGCAGGAATTGGTCGCTAAATTGATTGTGGCCGATCAGAAAAAGCGGCCGATTCGTCAATGACAGGAATGCTGATTCTATGAAGCCCTGCCGCGATTCTCTACAAAGAAGGCCATGTTAAAGTCTTTTGGAAAAACAACCATCTGTTTTGCGCACATCTTCGTGACGTTCGGCTGATGTGGGTCGACTGCTTCTAAGCATCATGTGCTCGGGCTGAGGGCATGTCCTCAGTTATGGCGTACTTTTGGCCACTGTGACAGCAGCTGATTCGAGTGACCGAGCGGAACTGTCAGGACCGATCGAGAAATGACCGATATGAGCCCTGGAAAAGTCTTTCTGGTAGGAGCCGGCCCGGGCGACCCAGGGCTGTTGACGATGCGGGGCCGGGACGTGCTGGCCCGCGCGGATCTTGTGTTGTACGACGGATTAGCCAATCCGCTTTTGCTGCGTCTGGCCGATTGTCCCTGCGAAAGAACGGCTCGAACTCAGGTCGGTGGCGGCCGCATTGTGCTGCAACAGGAAATTAACGAACGTCTGATCAGGGAGGCCCACAGCGGAAAAGATGTCGTTCGCCTGAAAGGCGGAGACCCGTTCATCTTCGGCCGTGGCAGTGAAGAGGTGGCGGCACTGGAAGCTGCAGGCATTCCATTCGAAGTCATTCCGGGAATTACGGCCGCCACTGCCGCCGGTGAATACGCCGGATTTTCGTTTACCCATCGAGACATCGCCTCAGCTGTCGCGTTTGTGACGGGGCATGAAGATCCGTCACGTGACGCACCCCGACTCGACTACGCTGCACTGGCATCGTTCCCCGGAACGCTTGTGTTCTACATGGGGCTGGGTCGCGTTCAGGATATCTGCTCACAACTCATCCGCGAAGGAAAACCCGGCCATACGTCAGCAGCGGTTGTCTGCCAGGCATCGCTGCCGCAGCAGCAGGTTGTTATCTCCACGCTGTCCGAATTGCCCACTGTTGTGACCGCATCCGGTCTGCGGCCGCCTTCCCTGATTGTCGTGGGCGAATGCGTTGACCTGCGCCCCACGTGTTCCTGGTTCGAACAGGGGCCGCTGTTCGGGCAAAGCGTGGGCATCACACGACCGAATCACCAGAGTGACGATATCGCCGGCAGAATCGTCACCTTGTCCGGCCAGCCTGTCATAATGCCCCTGATCGAAATCCGTGCCATCGACGAAGAACAGGCTGCCATGGTGGATGAGGTTCTGGCCCGGCTGGACGACTACCAGTGGCTGGTCTTTACGAGCGTTAACGGAGTGGCAGCTTTTTTTGATCGCCTGTGGCAGACGGGTCGCGACGTGCGACGAATCGGCCAGTTGCAGATTGCGGCCACTGGTTCTGCAACGGCCGCAGCACTGGAAACCCGCGGCCTGCGAGCCGATATCGTCCCAGGGTCCTTTCGCGCGGAAGAGCTGGCACAATCGCTGAGTTCGCATGTGAACGGACAGCGCGTGCTGTGGGCCAGGGCCAGCCGCGGCCGTGATGTTCTGCCTCGAACGCTCACGACGGCGGGGGCAATCGTCGATGAGGTGGTTGTTTACGGCAATGACGATGTCGAACAATTCGACGCCCTGGTCCTCGATCGGATTCGTTCAGGTTCGCTGGACTGGGTGGGGCTTAGCAGTCCGTCCATCGCCCGACAGTTCGCGAAGCTGTTAGCTGCACACGAGATTGCTGTGTCAACACTGCGCACGAAGATCGCCACGATCAGTCCTGTAACGAGTCATGCCGCGACAGAAGCGGGTCTGCCTGTCGCCGTCGAAGCCGCAACCTATACGTGGGACGGCATTATTGATGCGATTGTGGAATCAGGGCAGCACGTTGCTGACTAAAGATGCACAGGGATAAACCGTTCGAATTCACCAGCTGCCGGAGTTGGTGATTCCAGCCACGGAACCTCCTCACCGTTAGCAGAATACTGTTGAATAGCGGCTTTGAATTGTCGGACGATTGTCTTCAATATGTCACGTTCTGACGGCCCGGATACGACAATTCCGTCAAGGTTGGCGACTCGCCCCGATAGCTGGCCATCGCCGATTCTTGCAAGAATCACGTGACAGCTGAAGACGGGGACGGGGTTGCAGTCGCTTTCCGAAATCAGGGGCAGTGGACTGGGGTCTTTTTCCACGAGTTAATTTCCGTTTGCGGCGATCAGCGTGAGGTGAACAGTCAGATCCGGACGATCGATTGCGGTTTTGTGAGGCTATGCCCGTGCTGAACTGAAATCTGGGTGATCGTTATCAGGTCTGCCGGCAATCTGCTTGAACAGGGGGACATTTCGGTAGAATAACGAATCGTGTCCACTGCGGTCTATACAATCAGCGAGGCCCGGACGTTTCAGAAACGTTCGCTCATTTAACCTTTACTCCTTCCAATTCGCCAGGCGAAGCCATCATGCGAACGTTATTACTGTGTCTGTCACTGCCGCTGTTGTTTCCCTGTTGTCTGCAGGCCGCTGATGCAGATCTGGCCCGAATGCGCGAAAAGGCGGTTGGCTTCCTGCGACTTACGCAAAACACGGATGGGTCGTGGACTGAGGACAGAATGGTTGGTGTCACGGGGCTGGTCACCACGTCCTTGCTGCGGTCCGGATATCCAGCAGACGACCCCCTGGTGGCAGCGGGGCTCAGGAATCTGCTACGCCACCATCAGGCTGACGGCGGATTCTACGCGGAAGGCAGCCTGCATCGAAACTACGAAACCTGTATCACAGTGCTTGCTCTGTCGGCCGCCAACGACGGTGGGCAGTACGACGAACATATCGAAAAGGCGCAGGGGTTTCTGAAGGGACTTCAGTGGGACGAAGGAGAAGGCATCGAATCCTCAGACCCCGCCTTTGGTGGTGGAGGTTATGGCAGCCATCAGCGTCCCGATCTCTCCAACACTCAGTTCATGCTGGAAGCCTTCAAGAAATCGGGAATGAAAAAAGATGACCCTGCCATGCAGAGAATTCTGGTGTTCCTGTCGCGAACGCAGAACCTGGAAGGTCTGGGCAACGACACCGTCTTTGCAGGCAAGATTGGCGACGGCGGATTCTATTACACACCTGCGGCGGGCGGAGATTCCAAGGCCGGTGTTACCGAAAACGGTGGCCTGCGATCGTACGGCAGCATGACTTACGCCGGATTGAAAAGTCTGATCTACGCCGGACTGGATAAGAAGGACAAACGTGTCCAGGCCGCTACGGACTGGATTCGAAAGAACTATACACTTGCCGAAAACCCCGGTATGGGCCGGCAGGGCCTGTACTACTACTTCCATACGTTTGCAAAAACGATGGATGTGATCGATCAGGATAGTTTTCAGGACGCGGCGGGCAACCCTCATGACTGGAAATCCGAATTGACGGAACGACTGGCCGGGCTGCAGCAGCCCAACGGAAAATGGACCAATCCAGCAGACCGCTGGTATGAAGGTGATCCGAATCTGGTGACGGCATATTGCCTGATGGCCTTGAGCTACTGCGAATAATTCGAAGCCGCACCTGATGGGCGAAAGACAGAAATGCCGGTTTTCGATTTTCGATTTACCGTTGATGCGCCGGTGGACGCTGTGTCAGCCTTCCATTTCGAATCCGGAATCCTGAAGACTCTGACGCCCCCACTGATGATTCTGCAGGTGCACCGTTTCGAACCGCTGGGTGAGGGTTCTGTCAGTGATTTTACGATGTGGATGGGACTGATTCCGATTCGGTGGAAGGCCGTCCATGCCAACGTATCCGCTTCCGGATTTACGGACACACAGGTGACAGGTCCGATGCATTCGTGGACTCACACTCATTCATTTGTCACCACTTGCGAAAACACAACAGAAGTTCACGAACACATCGAATATGAACATTCGAGCGGCCTGCGCGGCCTTCGGTCTCGAATATTGTTTTCCTCGATTGGCCTGCTGGCACTATTCACAATGCGGAAGGTGATCACTCGTCGAGAAGTAAACCGCCGTATGGAACAAGGTGGCCCGCAGAAGTGAACCGGCAGCAGACGATACCAGTTCGGGCGGACCAGGTTCGCGAAGAGTCATTGCGACGCGGTGCTATTCCGCAGCGATCAGAATACGGTTTTCGACCCTCCGTACTCCCGGGCGGAGCCGAATCAGATTCGCTGCCAGCCGCCGAGCAGCCGGATTGTTGACGGCTCCGTCAAGCACGGCGACACCCACGCCGGAAACACTGACCGAGACATCGCGAAACTCCGGACGTTGCAGAGCAACGCGATTGATCGCGAACCCGGAAGCAGGCACCAGACCGGCCCCGGCATTTGGCGATGGGTAACTAAAAGCGATTCTCAGGGTTGTTGGAATGCTGCGTGGCGTCCCGGTTTGCTGATTTCCGCCCGTTGGGACGCTGGCTTCTGCCAAAGCTCGAAATAAGCGATTGGCTCCGTCGTCCGTCGCCACTGCACCGCCGACAAAGTTGCCCGTCTGGTTGCTGCCGATGAACGTTTCTGTGGTGTTACCGCCTGCAACACCCCCGCCCTGACCACCACCGTCCAAGCCCGCAGTTGTGCGTCCGCCCACTCCGCTGGTTGTACCGCCGCCGGCAGTTGCTGATCCCTGGGCCGCAGTATTGCCGCCACCTGTCGCTGCCTGACCCCCACCGATCTGACCCAGCTGGGCCATTGCCTTACCGGAAAACATGACGGCCGCCAGAAATGTGAGGTGAAGAGATAAGTGTCTTGTCTGCACGGGGTTCTATCCTTTGCTTAGAGCCGTCAGTTCTGGCAGGCACGTGAACGCGACAATCCATCATATCCGCACCAAGGCGTCCACTGCATCGAATATCGCAATTTTCACCAGTTCGATCCTGACGAAACGGCGAGAACAGCTTCAGCCAGTCGGAGATTCGCACCGTCGGTCACTGAAATCGTTTCAGCTGGTGCAGAGGGCATAGCAAGTTTATTGTTTGACCGACGTGGACCTGATTTGAGCAGGCTGTCGATGAGGGGGTCTGCTCCGGTGGTTCCGACAGTTCTGGCCAGGCGGTTTTCCGATCGTTCATGCGTGACAGATCTGCCACTGAGGACAACTGGTCCGGGATCCTGGTCATGCACGTGGCTCCACTGTAAACTGACGGTCTGAACCGTGCCGGACGTCCATCAACGAACTATTTCGCGAATCCATCAATGGGAACAGGTGAGACCGCCGCTCTGGCCGCAGCGGCATTCTGGGCTGCTGCCAGTCTGTTGTACGGAAAAACGAATCTTTCTGCATGGGGTATGAACCTCGGCAAGAACGTGCTTGCCAGTCTGATCCTGTTAACGCAGCTGTACATTATGTCTTCGCTTAGTGGCTCAGACGTGTTGCAGGCAGATTTGTGGGCATGGTCATGGCTCGGCCTGAGTGGTGTGGTTGGCATCATGATGGGCGACACGTGCTATTTTCGCAGTCTTCAGATTCTGGGTCCGCGAAAAGCACTTATTGTATCCACGACTGCTCCGGTTTTTGCAGCGGTCCTGGGCTACGTGCTGCTTGACGAATCCGTCACTGTCACGGTTGCCGCCGGCATGTTCGTGACAACCGGCGCGGTGGCCTGGGTTGTGTCCGACGGACGTTCTGTCGATGAAGCTCCTGGACTTTTTCCCGGTTCGCCTCGTGCAGGAATAGCCGCCGGGATTCTGGGTGCAATTTGTCAGGCGGTTGGAGCCGTCTGTTCGAAGATCGGCATGCAGGAGTGTGATCCCGTCGAAGCGTCATTGATTCGTCTGTCTGTCTCGGCTGTCGGTGCGCTTGTCATCGTTGCCGCTCTGGGGCAATTGAAGTCTGTCACGACCAGACTTGCAGACTTAAGCGTGCTGCGGCGGTTTGTGCCTGCCGTGATTGTCGGGACGTGGCTGGGAATCTGGCTGAGCCAGGTGGCTTTCAAACACGCGTCCGTGTCTGTTGCCGTCACTCTGCTGGCCACCACTCCGTTGTTTGCAATTCCGCTGGTGCGGATTTTTTATGGCCACCGTGTGTCCGGCATTGCTGTGGTTGGCACGATTTTGGCGATTGTCGGCGTTTACCTGGTGGTGTCGTGACGCTTCACATACGGGACGATTGAGCCAGGACCCGTCTTTCCACAAAAATCATGGCAACAAGTCAACGTATGCTGATAGTCTGGAGTCATCTGACCGGCATAAAGATGAGATAACTCCGACCGGCCGGCTTGTTGATGTTCTGTTTTCGTGCTCCCAGAGAGTCAAAATGCTGACGTTCATTCGCCTCATCGTTTTACTGCTGGTCCCTGCAGTTTCCATAGCAGCAGATCAGTCGTCGGACCAGAATGTGGGCTTGCGCAAGAACGTTCCGAGCGTCTGGGCGTTACAGCATGCGACGGTTGTGGTGCGTCCCGGAGAAGTGGTCAACGATATGACCGTCGTTGTTCGCGACGGCAAGATCAGCTCAGTAACAGCAGCGGGTACACCGCCGGCTGATGCACGTTTGGTCGATCTGCAGGGTAAAACCGTTTACGCCGGGTTCATCGATGCGTATTCGGAGGTCAGACTGTCTGCGGACCACCTTAGTCGGGCGGCTCGCCATTGGAATACAAACGTCACCCCACAGCTGTCGGTCGCAGAGCAGCCGGGTGGCAGCTCGGAAAATGAAGAACTTCGAAAGCAGGGTGTCGTGGCTCAGCTGCGTGCACCGTCGACCGGAATCGTCAGAGGCCGAAGCGCACTTGTGGCGACGGGGTCGGGTGATCCAGGTCATTCAATTCTCAGGGGCGATGTGGCGCAGCATCTTGAACTGACCGTGGCCAAACGAGACAAAGAGAATTACCCCGGGTCGCCCATGGGGGCGGTAGCCCTTGCACGACAAGCGGCCTACGACGCTCAATGGTACCGCGATGTGTGGAATGTGGCGAATGTTCATCCGGAACTGCCACGCCCCGAACACAACGACGCTCTTGGTGCACTGAAGCCGGTCCTGAACGGCAGGCAGCCTGTTATTGTGGGAACATCGAATGAGCTGTTTTTTCTTAGGGCAGATCGCTTTGCCAGAGAATTCGGACTGAATCTGATCATTCGCGGCAGCGGACATGAATATCGTCGCCTGAATGAACTTGCTGCTACCGGTCGCACTGTGATCCTGCCTTTGAATTTCTCACAGCCGCCAAATGTCAGTACGGCCGAAGTCGCGGTAAACGTGACTCTGGAATCACTTCTGCACTGGGACATGGCGCCGGAAAATCCGGCTCGTGTGGCTGCTGCCGGAATGGACTTTGCATTCACAAGCGACAGGTTGTCTTCAACCCGTGACTTTCTCAAACACCTGCGCAAAGCAGTCGCCAGAGGACTGGCTGCAGATGCAGCGCTGGAAGGTCTGACCCTGACACCGGCCACCCTGTTTGGCGTTGCCGACCAGCTGGGCACGATTGAAGCTGGCAAGCTGGCCAGCTTTGTGATTGCAGACGGAGATGTTTTCGACCAGAAAACAAAGGTCGTGGAAACGTGGGTGGCAGGCGAACGCTTTGAACATTCGCCACGGCCACGTACAGATCTGACCGGCATGTACGAAGTCCAACTGCAGCGTAAGTCAGAGTTTGCAGAGCGGCTCTTCGTGGAATTGAAACGGGACGGAACGAAGTTCAGCGGGCGCGCATCACTGTCGCCGGTCACCGAGTCAACTGCCGCAGACAGCGTCTCTGCGACCGATGCAGCCGGCGACAGCGCGGCCGCCGGGAACGAGACCATGGATGTCGTCAGCATGAAACGTGTTCAGCTGCGGGACTTTACAGCCACCGGACAATTTGCGGCCGAAAAATTTGGCGGTAAGGGTGCGGCGCGCATGACGCTGGTCTTCAGCGAAACACCGTCTGACAGCAGGAAGGACGTGGTGGCACTGGGCAGCATCGTCTGGCCCACCGGGGAAACGTCCATCGCATCCGCAGTGCGGATCAGCCGGATCGAAAATACCGACGATCCAGACAGCCTGAACGACACCAACAATAACGAGAATGCAGATACACCGGCGTCGTATGAGGTCAACTATCCGCTGGGCGCGTTCGGACGGGCCGCGCCCCCGGTACCCGCGGGGCCGACGGCGTTTACCAATGCGACGATCTGGACTTGTGGCCCGAAAGGAGTGATCAGGAAGGGAATGGTATTGATCGACGATGGCCGTGTCATCGGTGTTGGACGAACGTTATTGATCCCCGACAACGCGACGATCGTCGACCTTCAAGGCCGCCACATTACGCCCGGTATCATCGACTGTCATTCCCATATGGCCACCGACGGTGGTGTCAATGAATCGACGCAGGCGGTTACGTGCGAAGTGCGGATCGGTGACTTCATCGACTGCGACGACATTTCCATCTACCGACAGCTGGCGGGTGGTGTTACCACATCAAACATTCTGCACGGATCGGCCAATCCGATTGGTGGTCAGAACCAGGTGATCAAGCTGCGCTGGGGATCCACCGGGGAAACGATGAAATTTGCGGACGCGCCTGCCGGAGTCAAGTTTGCACTGGGTGAGAACGTTAAGCAAAGCAACTGGGGTGATGAATATACAACGCGTTATCCTCAGACACGTATGGGCGTCCAGCAGATCTTCCGAGATTCATTTCAGGCGGCTCAGGAATATGCCAGTCGCATGGACGCGTGGCAAAAAGATCACCGGGGACTGCCGCCGAGGCGGGATCTGGAACTGGATGCGCTGCGTGAAATTGTTGAAGGCGATCGCTGGATTCACTGTCACAGTTACCGGCAGGACGAAATACTTGCGCTGATTCGAGTACTGAACGAATACGAAATCACGATTGGTACGTTTCAGCATATTCTGGAAGGCTACAAAGTCGCTGACGAGATGGCGAAGCACGGTGCGATGGGGTCGGCGTTCTCTGACTGGTGGGCCTACAAGTTTGAGGTGTACGATGCCATTCCCTATGGCGGCGCGTTGATGCACCGGGCAGGGGTCGTCGTATCCTTTAATTCCGACGACGCAGAACTGGCGACTCGACTGAACCAGGAAGCGGCCAAGGCGGTCAAGTACGGCGGAGTTTCGCCCGCAGAAGCGTTGAAGTTTGTAACGTTGAACCCTGCCAGGCAACTGCGCATCGATCAGCATGTCGGCTCACTGGAAGTCGGCAAGCACGCCGACCTTGTGGTCTGGAACGGTCCGCCGCTTTCAAACTTCAGCCGGTGCGAACAGACATGGATTGACGGTGCTTTGTATTTTGACCGTGATGAAGACGAAGCTCATCGACAACGCATTGCTGAAATGCGGAATACTCTGATCCAGAAAATTCTGACATCGGGCGAAAAGATGCGTGGTGTTGGTGAAGATGATGATGACCCCAGTGCGATGTGGCCTCGTCATGATGAGTTCTGCCATGCTCATGGTCACGGCCACGACGAACATGAACACGGTCACTCCGAATCCCATTGAAAACGCTCATGACAATTTCCACCGCACCTGTGCGTCAGCCCCTGTCCAGTCAAAAGGCGAGAATCCTGACCGCAGCGCTGTCATTGTTGTTTCTGTCCTTCGTGATGATGCCGGCGCCGGCTGAAGGAACGGATGAGGTGCCTGGTGCGCCGCAGACGCAGCCCATCGCTCTGACAAATTGCTACGTGCACCCCGTCGTCGGCCCCACGGTCAGAAAAGGCACCATCGTCTTTAAGGACGGGCGGATTACGGCCATCGGTCAGGACGTGTCACTGCCGAAAAAGACAGAAGTCATTGATTTGAAGGGGCGACACGTCTACCCCGGCCTGATCGAAGCGCATTCTCAGATCGGTCTGAAGGAAATCTCTGCTGTGCGAGCCAGTCGGGATTATTCCGAAGCCGGCAGCATCAACCCTAACGTGCGGGCCAACGTCAGCGTGAACCCGGACAGCGAAGTCATACCAGTAACACGAGCAAACGGAGTACTGATCGCTGTTTCCTCACCCAGTGGTGGACGAGTCAGCGGTGTGGCATCCGTGATGCAGCTGGACGGTTGGACGTACGAAGACATGACTCTGAAGGCTGCTGCCGCAATGGTTGTTAACTGGCCGTCGCCGCCGTCGACCGGTGAGAGTCCCGGGTTGAAGGTTCTGCGCGAGCTGTTCGACGATGTTCGCGCCTATCAGGCGGCTCGCAACACAGATGCTGGCGACCAGAGATTTGACATACGTCTGGAGTCGATGTTGCCGGTCATCGCCGGTGATCTGCCGGTTCTGGCGATCGCACACCACGCGTCCGAGATTCAGGCTGCCGTTTCATTTGCATTGGAGCAGAGGATCCGACTGATCATCTTTGGCGGGCATGATGCCGAACTCTGTGCCGTTCTGCTGAAGAAGCATGATGTGCCGGTCATCATTGATTCCACTCACCGCAAACCGTCGCGGCGATATGAACCCTATGACACGGCATACACTCTGCCTTCGCGATTAAGTAAAGCAGGTATTCGGTTCTGTATCTCCGGTTCCGACCGAAACGCCACGTGGAATGCCAGAAACCTTCCTTATCATGCGGCTACGGCCGCAGCGCACGGTTTACGTCGCGACGAGGCTCTGCGATCAGTGACTTTGTATCCCGCACAGATCCTCGGAGTTGCAGATCGGGTTGGGTCACTGGAACCTGGTAAAGACGCCACCTTAATCGTCACGACGGGCGATCCACTCGAAACGAAGACTCAGGTCACCCGGGCATTTGTGCAGGGTCGCGCAGTACAACTCACCAGTCGTCACACTCGACTTCGCGACAAGTACCAGGAAAAATACAATCAGCAGAAATGAGCCAACCGGACAACGGCTCATTTTGCCAGAATGTCAGCGGTGACCAGGTCGACCGGTGTTTCCTTGTCATCTGGAGTGTTGCCGGAGCTAATGGCCTCCAGAGCATAATCAATGCCGAAGATGGCCAGCTGGTCGCCATGCTGATCTGCGGTCGCCAGAATTTCTCCATCGCGGATGGCCTGCTGTACAGCCGAGATGTTGTCGAAGCCGACGATCCTGACGCGTTCGAGTTGCCCTGCGGCCTTTACTGCGGCCAGCGCACCCAGCGCCATGCTGTCGTTACATGCCAGAATGGCCTTCAATTCCGGCTGAGCGGTCAGCATTCCTGACGCGGTCTGATTGGCCAGACTCATCTCCCACTTGGCCGACTGCGAATCGACGATTCTGATATTGGCGGCTTTCATGGCTTCTTCGAACCCCAGTTTTCGCTGTTGTCCGTTGAATGATGTCGGCAGTCCTTCAAGTACGGCAACTTTGTCCCCGGCCTGCATCGTAGATGCCAGATGTTCACCGACGTTTCGAGCTCCGGCTCTGTTGTCAGGGCCGACGAACGGAATCGACAATCCACTGGATGACAGCACATCGGAGTCCAGTTTGTTGTCGATGTTGATGACGATGATTCCCACTTCGCGAGCCCGCTGCAGTACCGGGACAAGTGCTTTGGAATCCGCCGGCGCAATCACAATAGCGTCGACCTGCAGAGCGATCATCTGTTCGACAAGGGACACCTGACCGCTCAGGTCGGTTTCGTCCCTGATGCCATTTACGATCAGGTCGTATGTGTCTGAGTTGGCAGCCTGATGGTCCTTCGCCCCCTGAGCCATGGTGGAGAAAAACTCGTTTGCCAGCGATTTCATAACCAGCGCGACTCGTGGCCGGGATGCGGAAGCTGGCGTGCTTGGTGTGGAACCCGATGACGGCACCGGCGCATCGCTGCAGCCGGCGATGACAACAGCCAGGGTCAGCGCGGGACCGGTGAAGATTCTGCTCATGAATTACGTCCGATATACAGAAAGACTGGTGATACCTGCAACAATTTACAAAGACGACTGCACAACTGCCATAAAGTCCGTGCCGGTTAAGCCGGAACGGTACAACAGAAACGGGGCGATTCTTAACGTGCCGCTGATCAGTCCTGCGTCTGCAGTTTCACCATCGTGGCAACCACAGCGTCGAGTCTTCCGACAATCACCAGACAACGATACGAATAATCTCCCGGCTGCACTCCCTCGCTGTCGCGGACCCGAAAAACGCAATTCCATTTGACAACCTTCTGCCTGCCAAACCGCCAGCGTCCGTAGCCAGCCTGTGCATACCCTGGCGACGGCTGTTGCGGCGAATAGACCCCCATCGCATGTGAGCCGGACTGCGTCGCAAGAATTACAGGATTCGACTGTTCACCCGGACCGTCCGAGAGTGGCTTGACGTTGCCGGTCGAGCGATCGAAGCTGTAGAAGCCGCTGAATATGTCAGGCATGTATCCGGTTACCGCTTCAAACTGAGCGTACTCATGACGTTCGTTGGCCGGCAGGCCGAACGTTACGTCATACTGCAGCACGTTTGGCATGTCTCGGTAGCCGATGGTCACTCGCTTTGTGAGCAGATGATTCGACAGTTTCGATGCGTTCTTGGCCGGGTTTCCGGCCGATTTTTCTCCGGGACGCAGCCAGAAGGCCATCTGACTGGTAGTTTGCAGCGTGTTGCCCTCAGCGATCATGTGCAGCAGGCGACTGGTGGACGTCGGGCCGGCACCGTCAAATCGCGAACCGGCCTCCGTGGGATTAAACGTTTCTCCGATCATTCGTGAACCAGCGTCCAGGTTTGACGCAGACTGAAGCTGCCGTCCGTGATCGTGACTGTCAATGAATTCCTGTCCGGCCCATGTCAGCGAATCGATGGCTCCGGCAAGCCGCGAAGTGGTTGTGATCACGATTTCCGATTTGTCATATGGTGCGCGAACGACCGCATCGCCGATCGGAGCTGAAGCCTGTCCGAACACGCTGCCACACAGGCCGATCGCCGCTGCGAAGTACAGATTCCTGATTTCCATGAAATAAATTCGTTTACATTCAGGCGTGATCAATCGTTCGATGGCAGAATATACCTGCGATGGCTGACAATGGCATGTCCTCATTCGTGTATTCGTCGCCTCACCGCGGCTGAATTCGATTTGGCCCCGTTATTTTTCGAACGAAAGTCGCGCTGTTATGTCCCAGGCACAGAAGCCAGGTGATGGTGAAGAAACAATTCCGCTGGATCAATTTCTTAAGCTGGCCGACCTTGTCGCTTCCGGCGGCGAAGCGAAGCACGTAATTCGATCGGGTGTGGTACTGGTAAACGGCGACTCAGAAACGCGACGCGGCCGTAAGTTGATACATGGAGACGTCGTGACGTTCAGCGGAGAAGACTACGTCATCGAAACGACGGATGATGAATAGTCAGACGCCACAGATTCAGTTGCCAAAGCCGGACTGGTCGTGGCATGGTTTTTCTGCGTTAAGTACCAGTGGGCTGTATCAGATTCTGCATTTGCGACAGCAGGTATTTGTCATCGAACAGCAGTGCGCGTACGACGATATTGACAACCATGATCAGGTCGCCTTTCATCTTTGCGGGGTGAATTCGACGAATCAGACCCTGCAGGCCTATCTTCGCGTGCTGCCACCCGGAACACGTTTTGAGGAATCATCAATAGGGCGTATTGTGACGGCGGCCGAATGCCGGGGCTGCGGACTTGGCCATGAGCTCATGCGGCAGAGCATGGACTTCTGTCGTGACCGTTTTCCCGGGACCGCGATTCGTCTTTCCGCTCAGACTCACCTGCAGCCATTCTATGCAGCCCATGGTTTCATGACTGTCACTCCTGAGCATCTGATTGACGGGATTTCCCACGTCGAAATGCTTCTTCGCTGTTCGTCGCCGGGGACTTGCTGACGTTTTTTGCGCGTAATTGGCTGCGTTCGGTTATTGAAGGCGTTACGATCAGTGAATCGGTACAATCATAGGCCGGTCTGCTTCTTCAGTACCGGCCTCCCTTTTTCAGGTTGTGACTCAATGATTCGAACGTGCCTCTTTTTGACCCTGTTGGTTTGTAACTCTGCCATGTCTGATGAACCTGAGAAGTCCGACTTCGGCAAGACTAAAGACGGTGAATCTGTTGAACTCTACACGCTCAGCAATGACACAGGTCTGGTCGCGAAGGTGATGACTCGAGGTGCCACGCTGGTCCAGATTCACGTCCCGGATAAAAACGGAAAGTCCGACGACGTAATACTGGGCTGGGACGATGTGGCCGGCTATGAATCCGAAGACAACCAGTATTTTGGCTGCACCACAGGCCGTGTTTGTAACCGGATCGCCGAAGGCAAGTTTTCGCTGGACGGAAAAGACTACTCCCTGGCCATCAACAACGAGCCAAACCATCTTCACGGCGGTGTGGAACGCAGTCTGGACAAGGTTGTGTGGAAAGCACAGCCCTACTCCAATGATCGCGGGCATGGTGTCCGCTTCAGGTACACAAGTCCCGACGGTGAAGAAGGATATCCCGGCACGGTTAAAGCACTGGTGTCATTCTTTGTTCCCCAAGACGCCAACCGCATTCTTATCACGTATAAGGCGACCACTGATGCGGCCACCCCGATCAACCTGACCAACCACGCTTATTTTAACCTTGGCGGTGCCGGAAGTGAAACGGTTCTGGACCACGCACTGCAGTTGAATGCCGACAGGTACACACCCACTGACGATTCACTGATACCTACCGGAGAAATTGTCGCCGTTGCCGGTACGCCGCTGGATTTCACCAAACAAAAACGGATTGGCGCACGCATTGAGAAACTGACGGACACGGCGGCCCTGGGCTACGACCACAATTTTGTACTGAACCCCAAACCGGATGACAAAGATCATAATTTTGCCGCATTACTGCGACACAAGGAGTCCGGACGAACTCTGCGGATCCTGACTAAGGAACCTGGAATTCAGTTCTATTCCGGAAACTTCCTGAAAGGCCAGAAAGGCAAAGACGGCAAGACCTACGCCCACCGCAGTGCGGTCTGTCTGGAAACACAGCACTACCCCGACTCGGTCAACCAAAAGGCGTTCCCGTCGATCATTCTGCAGCCCGGCGACGAATACAAGACGTCAACACTGCTGCAGTTTGGCATTGCCGGGGGTACGACGGATAATTGAAAGACAAAAAAGTCCCGGTCTCCTGCAGGGACCGGGACTCTGAGTCTTCTCTGATATCTGCGGAGCGAAGTGCTGAAGGTTCACACACACATCATGCTGCGGAAGTGTCAATCAATCCCGCCGGGGATTCTGATCGCGGCAGTTTCAGAGTGAATGTCGTGCCCTTGCCCACCTCGCTCTCGACACGGATACGCCCTTTGTGGGCTTCAATGATTCTGCGGCACAACGAAAGACCGATGCCTGTGCCGCCCTGACCACGGGCATCCGCTTTTTTCGTTGTGTAGAACGGGTCGAAGATCTTCTGCAGCTGTTCGTTGGGAATCCCACATCCGCTGTCGCCAACCGACACTTCTGCCCATCCATCTTCCACATTATCGCGGATGCCCAGGCGCAGACGACCACCTTCATCCATTGACTGGCGGGCGTTCACAATCAGATTCATCAGGATTTGTTGAATCTGACTGCTGTTCACCAGTGCCCAGACGCCCGGTTGAATATTTTCGTCCACTCCGATTCGATGCATCTGAAGATCCTTCTGCACAAGGACCATCACATCCGACAACAGCTTGTTCAACTCGCACGGTTCAAAACGATCACTTGTGTTGCGAGCGTAGGCCAGCATACCCGTGGTGATCTTCGTTGCTCTTTGGCCGGCCGACAGGATTCGATCGAACGCCTTATCCCGGGTCTTGGCGTCCTTATGCCGGACGCCCATCTTGGCGTAGTTGATCACCGTCGTGAGAATATTGTTGAATTCGTGCGTAATACTGCTGGCTAAAGCGCCCACAGAACTCAGCTTCTGTGTCTGCATCAGCTGCTCATCGAGCAGAAGAAGCTGCTGTTCCAGCTGCTGAATTTTTTCCTGGTCAGTCATGACAATGTCTGTTTCGATGTTTGGCCCAGTTTCGGAACCCTTAACAGGGTCCATACTCCGGTTTGCCGCGGCGTAATTCCGTCAGATCTCAGCAAAAAGTGCCCTGATATCGGGAACCCAGCATTTCTTGGACCCTGCGACCATGCTGATGGATAGCGCAGCGTGGGCGTCCGCAACCGAAAGAACCTTAATAATCGCCCCAGTCAGTTTTATCGGCACGTATTCGGCCAGAATGAAACCTCAGTGCCAGGAACATTAATTACCTGCAGACCGGCAGAATACGCATCTGAAACATTTACCGAAACGTCTTCCTTCCACACTGTCAATGGGCGACCACGTGACAATCGTGGTGACCACTGAATATCGCGATGGTCTTGATGATGATTGCGACGAACTGTCCTTTGAACTCAGTCAGCAAGCCGGTCGCCGTTTAATAACAGGTGTGATTTGGCCTGCAGGCGGCTTCGACCCTTGCGAGTCATCCCGGCAACGAATTTTTCCCGCGAATTCAGCTCGTTCGCCAAGGCGAAGGCGGTGAAGTCCGCGGGAATTGGTTTTTGAAATGCCATCGAATTGCGGGAAGTCACCAGTCGGCCCGTCAGGTTTTCATTTCACATCCGCACCAGGACCGGCATCCATGCTGCCAGCGTAGCGACAGCGGCTGCGTTGCCGCCAAATACGGTTTCGCGGTGATTGATGTTCGGTGCCAGTGGAGCGGAGATTTCAACACGATCTGCCGTCGCTTCAAGAATTTGCACGCCGATTGCGGCGGTGATGGGTATCTGGCGGTGAATGTCGGCTTCAAGGGACTCGCTCGTCATTCATCTTCGTCCGGAAAAACCGAGATCTCAGATCTTGTGGCGCACGGCGGCACCAGATTTTACGTTTTTCACTCGGCGGACGTCCGAACTCAAGCTAACTTTTCAGTGTTGCAAAATTGAAACATGGCGAGTGCACTAAATTTACACGTTTGTTCGTCATAACTGTTTCAATTCGCCTTCGACCGTCTTTGCGAGTCGTCTTCAACGGTCTACGTGAGTGGACGATCGGAAAGTGTACGCACGTTGCTGCAGGTCTTGATCTGAGCGAATGGTTGTTGTTCCTGTTCCAATGGAAGTCTTTCGAAGAATTCATGTGCCGGACGCACGTCAATGATCCATAACGACCTGACACAATCGCCCGCACACCATGTGAAGCCCGAACTAGCCCCGTCGGAGCAACGAAGAGCTTCTGCGGCCGAAGTTCTGTGGCTGACGGTCTTCCTGATATTCGGACTGTTTGTGATGTCACGAATCGGTGCAGACCCGGATTTGTGGGGGCATGTGACCTACGGCAAAGAGGTTCTGCGCGACGGGCACCTGCATGAAACCACGACGTGGTCATACGCCGTCGATGATTTTCGATGGGTCAATCACGAAAATATTGCTGAACTGATAATGGCCACTTCCGACAGTTTCGGCGGTCAGACAGCTCTGCTGCTGCTCAAGTCGCTGCTCACACTTGTGGTGCTGGGCCTGCCCGTCTGGGTTGCTCGCAGGATGGGGGCCGGTCTGGTGACATGTTTTGCCATTGTCGTTCTGTTGAGCTTCAATATTTCATTTCACTGGCTGGTGAGGCCACACATGCTCAGCTATGCCTGCGGAGCCGGATTGCTGGCCATTCTGACCGTCGCTCTGCCGGGCGCCGTAACAGCACGCAGTGCCGCACAGATGTCGCAGAAATGGTTATGGCTGATTCCGCCGCTGATGTGCTTCTGGACGAATGCTCACGGCGGCTATCTTGCCGGCATGGCCATTCTGACAGCATGGCTCGGACTGGACGGTGTTGAACTGCTGCTCCGTCGTGACGTTCGGTTGTGGCCGACTGTTCGTCACCATGCGTTCCTGTTTACTGCGACCGTTGCGGCCTGCCTGCTGAACCCCTACGGTTATGAACTTCATACGTGGATGCTGTCTTCACTGGGTCGTCCTCGCCCTGAAATTTCGGAATGGGCGCCACTGCCGTTGTTTTCCGTGGATGGTTTGCCGTTCTGGTGCTTCGCTTTCGGCGCCTTCCTGTGTCTGAAGAAGACCGTTGAACCGCCTCGCTGGCCGGGTCTGATCGTCATGTCGCTGCTGTCATGGCAGGCCGTCAGGCATCATCGACATCTGCCGTTCGCCGTGATGATGGGAAGCTTCGTTCTGGTCCCCCACATCGAATCTGTGGTACGGCAGCTGCATGGCTGGCTGAAAGAAAGGGCGGCCGACCAACATTCGTCGCGAGTTGAAGAGCGAAACGCGGGCAGCGTAGCCGTTGCTCTTGTGCTGCTTGTGGCTTTGAGTTGTGCGCAGTTTCCGCGACAGGCGACTCTTTGTGTCGACCGCGACTACTATCCAGTGTCAGCGATGCAGTTCATGGCCGACAATCAGCTTAATGGCAAAGTACTTGTCACCTTCAACTGGGCTCAGTATGCGCTGGCCGTATTTGCAGACAGTAGTCCGGAATCGCGAATCGCTTTCGATGGGCGATTTCGTACGTGTTATCCGCAACCGATCATTGATATGTACTTCGACTTCATTCTGGGCGATCTGCCGCGGCACGTTCGGTACCGAGAAGACGCGTCCGGGCCTTTTGATGCAACAAAGGCACTGGATTACAAGAGTCCTGACCTGGTGTTGATTGAGTGTGAACGCAGGAACTCCGTCCGCACGATGGAAGCCTGTTCGGCGGAATGGTGTCTGCTTTATCAGGACAGTCTGGCACAATTGTGGGGGCGACGCAGTCTCTATGATGACCCGCAGTCCGAACGCTTTCTGCCGGAGTATCGTCGTCACCGCAGCAATGATCTGCAGCATGGCTGCGTCGCCTGGCCGGCCTTTCCCCAGTCGGGGCGGCCTGCCAGCCGTATCGAACTGACGCTCCGAAACTCCGGTTCCGTTGGTCGCTGAGCGTGTTTCATCAGCAATTTATGCAGGCCAGGCTCCGTCCTGGTGCGCCGATCTTTGCTATGCCCCGTTCCGGCCTGACGGGCAATTGCCTGCCTGCACGACACGGATCAGCCCGCTGATAGCTGGTACTACGGCTGGTTATTGTTTAAATAATTGACGAAAACGCGCCGTGGAAGTACCTTCTTATCGTGTACCTGAGCATTTAAGTGACTCACCGCGTTGACGTTAGTCTGTTTGACCCTTATCCCGCCGGAACTTTGCCGTGTCTGCAGCTTCATGGATTCATCCGACCATTTCCCGGCGAACAACTGTGCAGGCCGGTGCCATCGGCCTGCTGGGAATGGGAATGAATCATCTGGCCGGGCTGCGGTCAGCGAACGCAGCAGCCCCGGTTTCGAACGCCGCCGGAGCGAAATCCTGCATCTACATATTTCTGTCAGGGGGCCTGGCTCAGCAGGACAGCTTCGATCTGAAACCGAACGCTCCGGCAGAAATTCGTGGCGAATTCAATCCGATCGCCACCAACACGCCAGGTATTGACATCTGTGAACATCTGCCGATGCTTGCTCAGCGCAGTCATCTGTGGTCACTGGTCAGGTCTCTGACTCATCCCACCAACGGACATACGCTCGGCCACTACTATATGCTCACCGGGCATTCGACGGCACCTGGCTTCAAGGGTGATCGGCTGCCGCGCCCGACCGACTGGCCAGCGATTTCGTCCATCGTCGGTGATGCCGTACCGGCGCAACAGAACAATCTTCCTCCGGCGGTGATGTTGCCCGAGCGGCTGGTGCATTGGTCAGGCGGCGTTATTCCCGGTGCGTACGGTGGTACGATGGGGCATCACCGTGATCCGTTTATCATCGGCGCCACTCAATACGGAGACCCCTTCTGGCGCGGAGCATATCCGGAATATACATTTCATCAGCTGCCGAAGAAGACCCCCACGTCAGATACACCGACCGTTTTCCAGGCGCCCAATCTTAAACTGCAGTCCGGCATCACCGGCACGCGATTTGACAAGCGTTTGAATCTGCTGAATTCCATTGACGCGCAACGAGCCGCTATGGAGGCATCGGCCACTGGTGAACTGTATGACCAACATCGGCAATCGGCCGTTTCACTGCTGGCCAGTCAGAAGATCCGTCGCGCGATCGACGTGAATCAGGCGGATGAAAAAACTCAGGAACGGTACGGTCGAAATACGTTCGGCTGGTCGTTACTGATGGCATACCGTATGGCTGAGGCAGGTGTGCCGATGATTCAGGTGAATCTTGGCAATAACGAGGCATGGGATACGCATGGTGAAGCCTTCTGGCGGTTGCGGGAGAAACTGTTGCCGCCGACCGACCGCGCCTTGTCGGCGCTGCTGGACGATCTCGGGCAAAGCGGCCTGCTGGATTCGACGATGATTGTAATGGGAGGGGAATTCGGCCGTACGCCAAAGATTTCGCTACTGGAAAAAGAGTACAAGGAACCCGGACGAGACCACTGGGGAGCCGTTCAGACGTTGTTCTTTGCGGGCGGTGGCGTTCGTGGTGGCAACGTGATTGGTTCGTCCGACGAACAGGCGGCGTACCCTGCGTCCGACCCGCAGAAGCCCGAAAACATGGCGGCTTCAATCTACAACGCTTTGGGGATTCCCCGGACTGCAACCTGGAAGGACGAACTCGATCGTCCTCACAACATTTACTTTGGTGATCCGATCGAAGGGCTTGTGTGACAATGAATGGCCGATCACAGGTCGTCATGGCGCCATTGTTCCGGCAGCTTGATTGTGGAAATCCGTGCATGCCTTCGCGGTAATCTGCGATCTTCGGCAGGCTGCACCACATCTTATTCAAGAGTTCATGGACTCATGCGTTTGCGAACACTTTATCTCTTAGTCCTGCCTGTCCTGGCGTATTCGAATTCCTCACGGGCGGTGGACTTTGAGAAGATCGTACTGACGGACAAGTACTACTGCGACGGAATTACGGCGGCAGACATCAATTCTGATGGTCGCCCGGACATTGTCGCCGGACCGTTCTGGTACGAAGGGCCGGACTTCAAATTAGCTCACGCATTTTACGAACCTGTGCTGCAGCCGCTGGAAGAAAGTCCCAGCAACAGCATGTTCAGTTTTGTTCATGACTTCAGCGGAGACGGCCGACCGGACATTCTGGTGCTCGGTCGAGTGCACAAACACGCCGCCATGTGGTACGAAAATCCCGGCGAATCCGCTGCTCTGTGGAAAAGCCATTTTGCCTTCGAACGCGTGCGTGGTGAGTCGCCGACTCTGGCCGATCTGAATGGCGACGGCGTTCCCCAGCTGATCTGTCACTGGGACGGACGGTGGGGTTACATCCAGCCGGATCCGGAAACACCCGCCGAGCCGTGGGCGTTTACGCCGATTGGTGAGGATGAAGACTGGCCACAGTTTTATCATGGTGAAGGCGTCGGTGATGTGAACAGTGATGGTAGACTCGACGTGATCATCAACGACGGCTGGTATGAGCATCCGCCCGCATCGATCACCGTGAACGACGGCGCGTCCTCTGAATCCTCGTCTGTGAATTCACTCTGGAAGTTTCATCGACTGAGATTCAGTCAGGAACGAGGCGGCGCACAGATGTTTGCGTATGACGTGGATGCGGACGGCGATCAGGACGTGATTTCTGCGGTTCACGCCCACGAATGGGGGCTGGCGTGGTACGAAAATGAAACGGGGGATGCCACCGGTCCGTTTCGTGAACGACTGATCATGGGGAACCGTGAGCAGCTGGCCACGTACAAAGTTGCGTTTACTCAGCCGCATGCACTGGCGCTGGCAGATATCAACGGCGATGGTCTGCAGGACATCATCACCGGCAAACGCCGCTGGGCGCACGGTCCGACAGGCGACATCGAACCGAATGCAGATCCCGTTGTGTATTGGTTCCAGTTGAAACGGAATGCTGACGGTTCAGTTCAATACGTCCCGCACCTGATCGACCACAATTCCGGTGTTGGCGTGCAGATTGCGGTTCAGGACGTCAATAGCGATAGTCGTATTGACGTCCTGACAAGTTCCAAGCTGGGTTCGTTTCTGTTCCTGAACACAGACGAATCGCAGATTGACTGAATCATTTACACCACCGGGCGTGGAACGGAAGTGCGTTACGTCAGTCAGCCTGCGGACACAATCCTTCGGACGTAGTCACAGGCTTCACCAATCGGTACTTTGGTTGCCTGAGAATCTGTTCGCAGCTTGATTTCGGCGTTACCTTCTTTAAGTCCCTTGCCGCCGATGATGACTCGCACGGGCAGGCCGATCAGGTCCGCGTCCTTGAATTTGAACCCCGGCCGCTGATCTCGGTCGTCCATCAGCACGTCGATTCCTCCTGCCGACAGTTCGTCGTAGATTCTGTTGGCCGTCGTCATCGTCTCTTCATCCTTGATGTTCAGCGGAATTAACTCCACGGTATACGGTGCGACGGATTCGGGCCAGATGATTCCGCCATCGTCATGGCAGGTTTCCACGATCGCGGCCACGACTCGGCTGACCCCAATGCCGTAGCAACCCATGATGATCGGGTGTTTCTGTTCCTCCCGATCCAGAAAGACCGCGTCCAGCGATTCGCTGTACTTTGTGCCAAGTTTGAATACGTGGCCGACTTCAATGCCATGCACTGTTTCGAGCGTGCCGTCGCACCGCGGACAGGGATCATCGGCGATTGCGTTTCGCAGGTCGTGAGTTTCTGTCAGCTCGAAGTGTGTGCCAGGAATGACTCCAGTCAGGTGTGCATCCTTTTCGTTCGCTCCGGTAATGGCGGACTTAATTAATGCGACGTCGTGATCGGCCACGTAATCACATTGAATGCCGACGGGTCCGGCAAACCCGACGGGGGCTCCGGTAAGTTCTTCGATCGTTGCCTCGTTGGCCAGCTCCAGTCTCGATGCGCCCAACGCTCGACGGACCTTGCCTTCGTTCACTTCGTGATCACCTCGAACCAGCACCGCAACCGTCTTCGGCGGAATATTTTCGTCGCTGCTTTCATCCGGGTCACCATTGGAAACCGAGTAGATCAACGTCTTGATGAATGTAGCTGGATCGGCGCTCAACATTTTGCTGACGTCTTCGATCGTGCCGGCACGCGGTGTGTCAACTTTCCGTGGATCGGCTGCGTCGTTAACCGCTGGTGGAATGCTGGAGGAACGTCCCGTGTCGGCTCGTTCCTGGTTGGCGGCGTATTCGCACCCGGAACATCTGACGACAAAGTCTTCACCATTGTCGGCGGGCGCCATGAATTCGTGAGACGCATCGCCTCCGATCGGCCCGCTTTCTGCCTCGACAGGAATGTACTCCAGACCACAGCGTTCAAAGATGCGGCAGTACGCGTTGTACATTGCATCATATGCTTCGTTCAGTTGTTGTATGGACGCGCCAAAACTGTAGGCGTCTTTCATCAGGAACTCACTGGTCCGCAGGACACCGAAACGAGGACGTTCTTCGTTACGGAACTTTGTCTGAATCTGATACATCGTGATCGGCAGTTGCTTGTAAGACTTGATTTCGCGCGAAACCAGGTCCGTGATGACTTCTTCATGAGTCGGCCCCAAAGCAAACTGCAGATTTCGATCACCACGTTTGGCTTCCAAATTGAACAGCACGTTGCCGAAGGCTTCTTTGCGTCCCGTGCGCTCAAACAGCTCGATCGGCTGAATGGCCGGCATGAACAGCTCGACACCGCCGGCCCGGTCCATTTCTTCGCGGACGATCTGTGAAACCTTGCGGACAACTCGGTAGCCCAGCGGCATGAAGGTATAGGCTCCGGCCATTAACTGACGGATCAACCCGGCTCGAAGCATCAGCTGGTGGCTGGGAACTTCGGCATCGGAAGGAACTTCCTTCATCGTAGGGATAAATGTCTGAGACCAGCGCATGTCGGAGTGATTCTATGGGGTTAGGACGGGTGTGTGTCTGGTGTTGTCAGCCTTTGATCTGCCGCTCCGGGCAATCGAGGCGGGAATTCTAGCAGAGCTTCGGTTGCCGCAAACATGAGAAAGCCTGAGGGATTCCGAAAGACTGTCAGATGCAGCGGCAAAGTGGTTGTTGGAAGCCATCGGCACTTCTAAGATCGCCCGTTCGGCAACCTGTTGTCGTGAATATTTTCTTAGCAACGACAACCCAGGGTCGGACCTGGCTCTGAGTGAAAGTCCTTAAATGCCACGTACGTTCGTGAAAGATCTGGCCGACGGAGATGCCGTCGACGACGTCTACCTTCTGGCGGACAAGCAATTGCGGGCCAATCGCAACGCAGATATGTACCTGCTGGCCACGCTGCGGGACAAGACAGGTGTTGTCAGCGGACTGATGTGGAACGTTTCGGAGGAACGCCTGCAGCACATCAGCGCCGGTGACCTGGTCCACGTCCGGGGCAAGGTGCAGTTGTATCAGGGTGGCCTGCAGATGATCGTCACGCGTATCGACACCGCACCCGATGCGAATTACGACATGGACGACTATCATGCGCAACCCCAGGCAAATGTGGGACCACTGCTGGATCGCCTGAAAGAACTGCTTGCGTCGCTGAAGTGTCCCAAGCTGCGGGCACTGGCGGAATGTTTCATGACGGACGAAAAGCTGGTCAACGATCTGTGTGCTGCTCCGGCCGGAGTCAAGGCGCACCACGCGTATCAGGGCGGGCTTATCGAGCACGTGGTCAGCATGTCAGAAGTCGCCGACCGCATCTGCGGCCATTACCCTCATCTTAATCGCGACCTGCTGCTGCTGGGCGTCCTGATGCATGATCTGGGCAAGGTTCGTGAACTGTCGTGGGATCCAACACTGGCTTATACGGACGAGGGACAGTTGCTCGGTCATATGAACATCGCGATCGAAATCCTGAACGAGAAGCTGCAGCTGGTTCGAGCAGAACTGGGCGGGGACGAAGTTGATGGTGAAGACGTACTACGGATGAAGCATATGATTCTAAGTCATCATGGCACGCTGGAATTCGGCAGTCCGCGACTGCCAATGACTCCGGAAGCCGTCGTCCTGCACCACATCGATAACCTCGATGCCAAACTGCACGAATTCACTCGCAGCATCGAAGACGATATGAACAAGGATTCGGCGTGGACGCCCTACAGTCCCCGAATCGAACGCAAGCTGTTCAAGGGACACGACCGCAAGAAGTCCTGATCCGGACAGTGCCGCCGCAGTTCTGTCAAATCCGTGTGCGGTCGATCTTTTCGGCAAGTCGCCGGATAACGCTCACCAGGAATCGATTCATATTGACGGCTGCTTCAGTTGCGCGATTTTCCCAGGACAGGACCTCAGGATCTCGCTTAAACCGTTTTCTGAGCTTTTCGACGACCGTTGGCTTCTGCCGGTCTGAGGGTTCAAAGAGAGCCTGAACAGCATTGCTCGGCATGGTTTCATCAACCGTGTTGACGATCGCGCGCATGGAAAGGAAGCCCGTGTGCGGGGCATCATCAGGAACGTCTGTACACACCTGAGCAACCGCCAGGCTGGTCGTGTCGACAACCGCCGCATCCGTCGATTCGGCCAGCGCCAGCTTGTCGGTGGCTGACTGCGGATGGGCGTCCGCGACGACATGTTTTCTGACGAAGACTCGTCTGGTTTCCGGAATCGGGCATTTCACGGTCAGACTGTTGCCGTGCGTATCGCAGATTTCGCTGGCCAGACAGACGTCCCCGGCATTGAGTTCATCGATTAATGCTGTCCCGAACCCGACGGAAAGTATCCATGAGGGGTGGTGCTCTTCGACCAGCGTTTGGGCCACCGTGCGGTGTTGGGCAAATCCAGTCCCCGCCTCGGCCACAGCAACCCGAATTGTTTCATCCAGAAAGCCTCCGCGAAATGTTGCGCCCTGATCAGCGTATTTGCGCTGACGGTCCAGCAGTTTCAGCAGTGGCCCGATCTCGTCACTGTGAGTACATATGATGCCGATGTCCGCCGAACGACGGTCGATCGAGGATTCGTCGTCGTTACCCTGCGGGGATCGGTCGGTCATTGTTGTATGGACGCTCGTATAGTAGTGGTCTGGGCTGTGGCGAAGGGCGTGTCGGTGATCCTTGTGCTGCCTCACGCAGACTCCGGCCGGAAATCGACGAGTCAGGGGACAGTTCCAGTCACGAACTACGCAGAGGCCTCAAATTCTTTCATGAACTCAATCAGTGCGTCAACGCCTT
>Ga0315316_10000505_pt1 | contig 25947 bp, 34 predicted proteins | sample M160m3416metaG_FD_203702 | JGI IMG/M metagenome (GOLD analysis project Ga0315316, IMG submission 203702) | Ammonia-oxidizing marine archaeal communities from Monterey Bay, California, United States - M1 60m 3416 | ecosystem: Environmental > Aquatic > Marine > Intertidal zone | place: USA... | reverse complement strand
CAAGAAATACTATTCGGTCTCGCTAAACTTTCATTATTGGATTCAAAATACTCCCACTTGATGTCTACTATAGCTACTAGGATTCTTGAAAATGAAATTAATACAGAAACTAATTTATTCTATAGTGATTTTGATTCTACTGGAAATTTTCTCAGTACTGAAATGTATCTGTCATATCAAGGTTCAGAGGCGCTTGAATCATTATTATTAGCGTATGAAGTAACTAATGATCAAAAATACCTTAAACAAGTCAAAAAAACTCTATTATCATACTGGGGATTAAGAAATTTAGAAACAAATCTTATTCCATCTTCAGTTAACGCTGATGATTCTTCTATAGAAAAAGAATTCATGCAACAATATGGGGCTGGTATTTTTTTAAAAATACTCTTACATTATTATTATCTAACTGATGATCCTGAAATCCTTGTAATAATGGAAACTTATGCTGATGCAGTAATTGAAAATTTTTGGGATGGAAAAACATGGGATTATAGAGTCAATTTGAATGGAGAAATATTTTCTAGTGTAATTGAAGCTAATTATGCTAAATTGGATGATGCGTTAATCCTTCTACATGATCTAAATCCTGAGAAATTCAAAAATTATCTATATTATGCAAAAATGAACTATGATAATTCATTTCAAAATAAAATTTACACTAAAAATAATTTAGTTGTACATTCTGTAAAGGATGACGGTTCAAAAGAGAGTAAAGAATCTATGATGCAATATGCATTCTTGATAAATCAAAATGTTGGAAGTAGATTATTTTATGAAACAAATGATACTGAATATTTAAAATTATTAAATGAATTTTACCATTCTGTTATTATGAACCATAAAACAAACCTTGGATATGTTGTGGCTGTTGATGCATACACTCTAGAAAATACAGACTTAAGCCACATGTTAAATCAACGTGCGACTGGTATGATTTCCAACAAAATAAATCTCACCTTCATGCCAATAGGCGATGTAGAAATAATATGGATGAAAATAGGTAATCATGAATTAACAGAACCGTTCATTACCACTTTTCATGATCCTGGACGTTTTAATTCAATAGATTTCAACTATGATGATAAATCTATACTATTTCATACAATTTACAATCAAGGAGAGATAATTTTCTCTGATGAAATAAAATCTGTATTTGTCGATGGTATTGAATATTTTGATTTCAACTACAATGTGTTAGCCACTATTGATGGCACCCACAATTATCATGTATTTTTTAAATAATCCATATCTGATTCTTTACGCCCTTTTCCTAGGTAATATTTCCCGTTTCTTTTTAAAGACTAAATAAATTAATGTTATATGGTTGGCTTTTCTATAAATAAAATTCTCGTCCCCTTGGATAATTCAAAAAATTCCTTTAGAGGCTTAACGTCTGCAATTTATTTTGCAAAAAAATGCGATGCAAAAATTATTGGATTGCACTCTGTTTATGCTCCACCAAAAGGGGATTTCGAAACATTTGGTCGTTTTAATAAAGATCATAAAAAACAAATTGATTCTATGATGCAAATTGCGCTAAAACAATGTGAAAAAGCAGGAGTTGAATTTGATCAAAAAATACTATATGGAAATCCTGGTTACGAAATTACGAAGTTTGCAAATTCTTCAAAAAATAAAATTAATATGATTGTAATTGGCTCTCGAGGACGAAGTTCTGCAAAAGAAATATTTTTTGGAAGCACTTCTCAATTTGTTTTGCACAAATCAAAACCTCCTGTTTTGGTGATAAAATAATCCACTAGTGGGAATGAGTGGAAAAAAAGCCCATCTCAATTTTGCCAAAAACAGCACTTTCACTAATGGAATTAAACTACGTGAAAATCATTATTAAATATTATTGATAAATTATATTATTCATTTTTCAGCCTTAATTGGTTCTTTTTTCATCCACAATGTTTTGTTTTTATGATCAATGAGTGTAATTCCTAATTCTGAAATCTGGTCTCGAATTTTATCTGCTTCTTCGAACTGTTTTCCATCTCTGAGATTTTCTCTTTTTTTAATTAGTTCAAATATGGATTTTATTTCATCATCAGACACTGTTTGTATTTTTATCCCTAATACTTCTAACATGTATTCTAAAACAGGTAATGTTTTCTTTGAAATCTCTTCACTAATTTTTTCTTCAGCAGCTAAACTGTTTATTGTTTTTATCATATTAAAAAAGACAGATAACCCTAATGATGTATTAAAATCATCGTTTAATGCACCATCAAATTTTTCTCTTGATTCTTTAATTAATAATGAAATATCCTCTGATTCTTCTGTTTGGGTTGCTAATCTTAACTCGTAATAACATGTTTCAATTTGTCTTAACCTAATCAAATTTTCCTTCAATAGTTCTTCAGTGTAATCAATTGGTTTAGAATAATGTCCTGAAATACAAAACAACCTTACAACATTTGGTCCCCATGAGTTAAGTACATGATTGATTGTTTTTACATTGCCTACTGATTTTGACATTTTTTCACCATTTATGGTAATCATTCCTGCATGCATCCAAATTTTTGCAAACTTTTCATTGGTAAATGATTCTGACTGTGCAATTTCATTTTCATGATGAGGGAAAATTAAATCCCGCCCACCACCATGTATCTCAAAATTTTTGCCTAAATACTTGATACTCATTGCTGAGCATTCTATGTGCCATCCTGGCCTGCCATTGCCCCATGGGCTTTCCCAATTTGGTGTTTCATCCGAAAATTTCCATAATGCAAAGTCCAGAGGACTCTCTTTTGATTCATCTACCTCTACTCTGGAGCCGCTTTCTAGATCTTCTGTTTTCTTTTTTGATAATTTTCCATAATTTGAAAACTCTGAGACACGGAAATATACTCCATTTTTCGATACGTATGCAGATTTTTCATTAACTAGTTTTTGGATTAAATTTATCATGTTGTCGATATGTTCTGTAGCTTTTGGATAATTAGTCGCTCTTTTGATATTTAATCTGTCTGAATCCTCAAAATATGTTTGAATGTATTTGTTTGAAATTCCATTTGCAGATTCTCCCTGTTCTTTTGCTTTTTTGATAATTTTGTCATCTACGTCTGTAAAATTTTGAATAAGTTCTACAAGAATATTATTTGCTTCAAGAAACCTCCTAAATGTGTCGAAAACTATGATAGTTCTCGCATGTCCTATATGCGATTGATCATATACTGTTACTCCACAAAGATAAATTCTAACTTTATCTGAAAATTCTAATTCTTTCTTTGTATCTGTTAGAGTATCATGAATTCTAATCTGACTCATCTTTCTTTCTAAAGCATCTTTGATGTTATTCGTTTGTGTTTGCTTTTTTTGTACAGTTGGTAGATTTTCTGTACTTTTTCTTCATTAATCTCTGACACTTTGATTATCTCATCAATAGACAATTTTAATTCTAAAATACAATGGAGTATGATGTCAATCTCTTCATATTCTACACCAATTTCATGCTCTGCTTCATGATTTAGCCACAAATGTGGACTGCTTTTCTTTGTAATGATTTTTTCATCTATTCCTAGATGTCTTGCAAGTTCTCTTACTTGTGTTTTGTATACTGAAACAATTGGAAGTAAATCTGCTGCACCATCTCCAAATTTTGTAAAATATCCTACATTGTATTCACTTTTATCGCTGGAGCCTAAAACTGTTAAATTTTTTAAATTTGCATAATAGTACAAGATGTTCATTCTAATCCTTGCCCTGAGATTTCCTAATGCTTTTTCATTAGGTTCTAAAACCATGTTGAATCCTTTATGAATTGAATTGATATCTAATAATTTGTAATCTAAACCTAATTTATCTACCATCTCTATCGCGTCATTTGTTTCTGATTCAGGCGAAATTTTTGAGTCTGGCATTATTATTGCAAGTGTTTTTTCTTTTATTGCATTATGGGATAAGTATGCAATTACTGCTGAATCAATTCCTCCACTTAGGCCAAAAACCACTCCTTTAGAATTACTGTCTGAAATGTTTTGTTTCAATCCTTCTTGTATTCTATCTACAATACTTTTGTAGTCCTGATTAACAATCTCTTTTAAAATATCTTGATTCACAGATTATTCTTAAAATAATCTCATAAAAAGTCTACCAGATTATGCATCCACGTAAATGCCATCGTCTCTGACATCTACTTCATATTTTTGTAATTTAACACCTTTTAGATAATCCATTAACTCTCCTGTTTTGATGTTATAATGCCAAAAATGTAATGGACATTCTACTATGTCGCCTTCAATTTTTCCTTTTGGTGCAATAGAACCATCTTGATGTTGACAAATTCCATCCAATGCGTGAAATCCATCTTGATTAAACACTGCAATTTTTTTACCATCCACTTCAAATTCTTTACTTGTACCGATTTGGATATCATCTTTTTCTGCAACTTTAGTCCATGTCATCTATACTTGATTTTGAAATAATGTTCTTTATTTAGTTATTCTTGTTACCAACTTTCGGCATATTTCTTTTGTTCTGCTGTTAACCTATCTATCTTAACATTCATTGCTTTTAATGCATCTACTGCAATTTGTCTATCAATTTCTTTTGGAACAATCATAGTCTTTTTACCCATTTTTTTGTAATTTTTCAAAATATACAGTAATGATAATATTTGATTTGAAAATGATTGTGCCATTACTTCTGGAGGATGTCCTTCGGCTGCAACTAGATTTGCCAGTCTTCCTTTACCGATTAAATAAATTTTTCTTCCATTTTTTAAAATACATTCATCTAATGATGGTCTTACCTCTCTAACTGATTTTGATTTTTCTAAGAGGAATTTAGTATCAATTTCTACATCAAAATGTCCAACATTCCCAACTACTGTTCCATCTTTCATAGAAAGTAGATGTTCTTTTCTAATTACGCTAGTCATTCCTGTAGTTGTAATGAATATTTGCCCAATTTTTGCAGCTTGTGACATTGGCATTACATCAAATCCATCCATATGTGCTTCTAGAGCTTTAACAGGATCAATTTCTGTAACAATTACTTTTCCGCCCATTCCTCTGGATCTTTCTGCAACTCCTCTACCGACCCATCCATATCCTACAACAACAATTTTCTTTGATGTAAATAATAGGCCCATTGCTCTTAGATATCCGTCTATTGTACTTTGACCTGTACCATATCTATTATCAAACATGTGTTTTGTATCTGCATCATTGACAATTACCACTGGATATTTTAATTTCCCCTGTTTCTCCATGGCTTGTACTCTTGTAACTCCTGCAGTGGTTTCTTCTGTAGACCCAAGAATTTTTAATGATTTGAATTTTTTATCAAAATGCACTTTAACATTCATGTCTGCGCCATCATCACAAATTAAACTTGGTTTGTGATTTAGTACTTGATCGAGACACCAATCGTATTCTTTGTTGGTTTGACCATTCCATGCATAGATGTGAATTCCTTGTGTTGCAAGAAATGCTGCAATGTGATCTTGTGTTGTTAATGGGTTTCCACCACACACTGCCACATTTGCTCCTAATTCTTTAGCACCCATTAACAAAACTGACGTTTCTTTTGTAATGTGGAGGCAAAATGCAATTGTCACTCCTTTTAGTGGTTTTGATTTTTTTAATCTGGTTAATGTATTATCTAAAATGTCCATATGAGTACGAGCCCATTCATATGAGATTTTTCCTTGTTTTGCTAATTTTGGGTTTTTCACTTTACTCATATTTTACAATCTTCCAAATCTCTTTAAAAACCATACCTTAATAGTCAAAAAAATCCAAACCATCACAAATGAATAAAAAAGCAATAATCACAAGTGCGTTACCATATTCTAATGGTGAAATTCATTTAGGCCATGTTGCATCAACATATCTGCCTGCAGATGTCACAACTCGTTTCTTAAAACAAAATGGCGTTGAAGCATATTATGTCTGTGCATCTGATGATTTTGGAACGCCTATTCTAATCCAATCTGAAAAACTTGGTCAAACTCCACATGAATATGTTGAACATTGGAATAAACGTGACTATGAAGATTTCACTGCTTTTGATATCGCATTTGATTTTTTCTATAAGACCAGTTCATCTGAAAACATAACTTTTGTACAAGATGTATTCGGCAAACTTCAAAAAAATGGACATATTTATGAAAAAGAAATTATACAATTTTTCTGCGAAAATGATCAAAAGTTTCTTCCTGATAGATTCGTAAAAGGCACATGTCCTTATTGTAGTGCTGAAGATCAATATTCTGATTTATGTGAAAAATGTGGTCGTGTACCTGAGGAAATTGATAATCCTCATTGTTCAATATGTGGTCAAACTCCTGTCAAAAAATCAACAAATCATTATTTCTTTAAGCTAAAAAATTTCTCTGACTCACTTTTAGAATATCTTTCAAATTCACCCCACCTTCAAAAGGATGTCAAAAAATATGTTGAAAATTGGATTAAAGAAGGATTAATTGATTGGGATATAACTCGAGATATTTCATGGGGCGTACCAATTCCAATTGAAGGATTAAAGAATAAAGTATTCTATGGGTGGTTTGATAATCATCTGGCATACATTTCTTCTACATTAAAATTCTTAAATGATAAAAAAATCGATGGAAAATCTTTCTGGAATGAAGCTGACATTTACCATTTCATTGGAAAAGATATTGTTTATCACCACTATCTGTTCTTACCTGCAATGAGATTGGGAATTAATAATGAATTCAAGTTACCTGATTACATTCCAACTCGTGGGCATCTTACACTTGAAGGTAAAAAAATATCAAAAAGCAGAAATTGGTATATAGGTTTAAAAGATTTCTTAGAAAAATTTCCTGCGGATTACTTGAGATTCTATCTTATCTCAATAAATCCTTACTCGCAGGATGATCTTAATTTTGATTGGGAACAATTTTCAACAAAAATTAATTCTGAATTAATCGGTAATTTAGGGAATTTAGTAAATCGTGCACTTGGATTTACTAACAAGGCTTTTGATGGGGTTGTGCCTAAACCAGAATCTTTAGATGAACAAGATTCTGAATCTGAGAAAAAAATTAAATCTCTTGCTGATAATATTGGAAAATTAATGCAAGAAAATCATTTAGATCGTGCATTAAAACAATTAATGGAATTTTCAGCTCATTTCAATCAGTATTTCCAACACAAAGAACCTTGGAAAAAAGAACCTGGAACAAATACTTGTATCTATCTGTCAGTTAATGCCGTACGTTCTATTGCAATCTGTTTGCAGTCATTTTTGCCAAAATCGTCTCAAAAAATTTGGTCACAATTAGGATTGGAAGGAAATGTTTCTGACATGTCTTGGAATGAAATGTCTAAATTAACACTTACCGCCGGACACAAAATTGGAGTCGTTGAACCTATATTTTCAAAAGTAGAACCTACTGACATTGAAAAAGAACAATCAAAATTAGGAACTTAAAATGATTGGTAAGGTGTTCCCAAAAATATCCACTAGAGGGTATTATGATTTAAAAACTGGAAAAACTATCAAAAACACTTCTTATGATATTTATCCTAAGACCACCTTTCAAAAAATATTAAAAAAATCTGAAATTGTCATAATGATTCATGGATTGAGAAATAACAAATCAGGGGCTCTTGCAAAATATGTGATAGCAGAAAAACGTTTGAAATCATTAAACTATAGACATGATGTAGTCGGTTATAGTTATGATTCGAACACTGCTGGCGTACAATACCGGTCTACGGCATTATCCGCACTAAAAGTGGGAGTTTTAATTGCAAAAAAGAATGGAAAAAATCTTTCAAAATTTATTACTGATATAAAATCTAAAAACCCTTCACTCAAAATTAGATTAATTGGTCATTCCCTTGGTGCTCAAGTTATCATATCAACAATACAATTTCTAGCAAAAAATCCAAAAAATAAGGTGATTATTGAATCTGTACATTTCTTTGGAGCATCTATCCCTGCCAATTCAATGAAACCTCACATACATGGAAATGAATGTCAAAAAATTGTAAATAAAAAAATTGTTAACTATTTCAGTCCTTTTGATGATGTACTAAAGGCAGCACATGATGAAAAGTGGGTTGAATCTCCAATAGGTTATCGTGGTGCATTAGGAACTACTTGTTCAAAATATATTCAAAAACAAGTACGTCCACAAAACCATAGATTTGCAAGTTATGCAAAAACGATAAAATCATTTCCTTAAATCAAAAATAGAATATGCAAATTTTTAACACATAGCTTTTTCTTCGAGAATAAAGTATTTTGCAAGTTTGAGATATGTCTCACGTTCAAAGTCAGAAATCTCTTCATCACTGCTATAGATTCTCTCAAACCATGAGATTATGTTCTCAATGTCTTTTGTAGAAAAAACAGTTACTTCTGGCATAATGACTACTAATCTAACTGGTATTTCATAATTTTAGTAAAAAATTGTCTCGATCAGTGTTGCTAAAAATCCATTCTAAAAAGATCTAGTGGAGTAGAAGAGTGATGTTTTTCTAAATGCTGAAGTCAAGTATTCTCTCACTCCAATATCTATTACAAAATTTGTATTTAAGATCTAATCATCTGAGTCGTTTAATGATATGATATCCAAACTGGGTCTTAACTGGCGCTGACACTTCTCCAATTTCTAAATTGAACGCAACATCTTCAAATTCTTTTACCATCATTCCTTTTGTGAAATAACCTAAATCCCCTTCTTTTTTTGCACTTGGACATGATGATATTTCTTTAGCTGCTGCACCAAATTTTTTTCCTTTTTTAATTTCGTCAAGTATCTGTAGAGCTTGACTTTGTTTTTCAACTAAAATATGTGAACACTTAACTTTTTGAGCCATTATTTATCAAAAATCCTCTCTCTGATTTGTGGAACACGTTTGTAAGCCATATCTCTTACTTGCATTTGATCTTGTGGTGTAGGGTTCCCTTGCTTCATTTGCGCAAGTGCTGCAACTCCCAATCCTAAAATTTGACCCATGATTAACCCAAAAACAAATTCTTTCGAATTCTCGATTTTCAAAATTTCATTACTAGCTTCAATTTCTTTATAATATGCCTCGACATTCATGAGTGCCATATCAATTGTTTGATCTACCATTGCTTGTAATTGTTCTTCAGCACTCATACATTTTTCAATATTTTTAGATAAATAAGTAATTTGCGCCAAGATATGTTTTAATTAAACAATTCAAACCTCTGGATATTGTTCAAATATTTTACTGTGCAAACTGCAAATGAAATCCTGCCTCTAGTTATAGAAAGATATGCAAATATCAAAAAGCAAAAAAATGAAGTAATAAAAGCAGAACAGGAACTTCAGGTTACTTTGACAGATAATAACACATTTGAAAAATATGTTGTTTTAAAACAAAAATTAAATGAAGAATTATCAAAATTTTATAAAAATATTGAAGAATTAGAAGAAACTGGAGTTGTTATGAAAGGATTAGATCAAGGTTTACTTGATTTTCCTTCAAAAAGATTTGATGAGGATGTATGGCTTTGTTGGAAAGAAGGTGAAACTGAAATAAAATTTTGGCATGAAAAAGATTCTGGATTTAATGGACGAAAACCAGTTAGTGTAGATACAGAGTCATTAATCTAATGCTCTCTGTCTGGCTACGTGCAATCCGAATAAAATTTCTATTAGCGTCTGTAATTGCTGTCTCGCTTGGGCTTTCTCTTTCATGGTATGCTGGATATTCAATTGATATTTTCCATACAGTATTGACATTTGCAGGTGTTATTTCCCTTCATGCTAGCGTAGATCTACTAAATGATTATTGGGATTTTAAACGTGGAATTGATACAAAAACAAAACGAACTAAAATGAGTGGTGGAACTGGAGTTTTACCTGAAAGATTACTAAAACCAAAATCTGTATATCTTGTCGGTATAGGATTTTTAATCTTAGGTGCAATCATTGGTATCTATTTTGTTATAATATTTGGAATTACAATTGGTTTGATCTTAGGATTTGCCATTATTTCTGTTTATTTCTATTCAACAAAGATTATCAATTGGGGATTGGCAGAAGTATTTGTTACAATTAAGGGCACATTGATTATAATTGGAACATATTTTATTCAAACTCAAACTATTGATGATTTCACAATTCTTGCCGGTATTGTGGTAGGAATACTTTCTTCATTAGTTTTGTTTGTAACTTCAATCCCTGATCATGATGTGGATAAAGAAAAAGGACGAAGAACCTTGATAATTATTTTTGGTAAATCGAATGCAGTCCGAACTTTCTTAATTTTTCCAATACTGGCATATGGAATTATAATTTATGGGGTCGTGTCAGGATTATTTCCTATTTACAGTCTAATTGTTCTTCTAGCTAAACCATTTCTTATTTTAGCTATATTACATTTAAAAGATTTAGAAAAGTCTGAAAATATTCTAATTAGTTCAATGACCAATACTCTTTATTTTAGTAGAATTGCTGGTGCACTTTTCATTATTTCCTTTTTGATAGGATTTTAAGTAATGATTTCTGACATAATTTGGAATGATTTCTGGCTTTGCGACATCTACTGGAACCAAAACTTTCTCTGAAAAATTTCTTACTGAAAATTATAATTCCTTTCAAAATTTACATTTATCAAATATTGGTATTGGGACATACCTTGGAGAGCCTGATTCTCAAACTGATACAATAGTAAAAAATGCTGTGAAAAAATCTATTTTGTCTGGTGTTAATGTGATTGATACTGCAATAAATTACCGTGCACAAAAATCTGAGCGAAGTATTGGCACTGCATTATCTGAATTAATTAATGAAAACTCAATCAAAAGAGAAGAAGTATTCATTTGTACAAAAAATGGCTATGTCACTAATGATGGAGATATTCAAGAAGATTTCATGCAATATGTTATGCGTGAATTGGGTCAACCTGGAATTGTAAAAGAAGGTGATATCTCTTCAGGGTATCATTGTATGACTATTCCATATTTACAAGATCAACTAGAACGAAGTTTAAAAAATCTTGACCTTGAATGTATTGATTTAATGTATCTTCATAATGCGGTTGAAGGTCACCCTGGAATGTCTAGATCCAATTTTTTAGAAAATCTTAGAAAAGTTTTTGAGTTTTACGAAGAAAAACGCAAAGAAGGTAAAATTAGATTTTATGGTTTGGCTACATGGGAATGTTTTAGAGCAACTTCTGATAATACAATGTTTCTATCTTTAGAGGATGTGGTAAAACTTGCACATGATGTTGGCGGAAGTGATCATGGATTTAAATTCATACAACTTCCTTTCAATCTGCATTTTGATCAAGCAATGTTGCTAAAAAATCAATCCGTGGCTGGAATTCAAAAATCTATTTTAGAATCTGCAAATGAGCTAGGAATTGGTGTCTTCACAAGTGTTCCTTTAATGCAGGGTAAACTGCTCGAATGGGCTAAATCCAAACCTATTTTCTCAAACTTTAGTCCTGCTGTTGGTCTTTTACAATTCATTCGTTCAACTCCTGGAGTTCTTGCTCCACTAATTGGACAAAAATCAAGTGTACATGTAGATGAAAATCTTGAAGTAATGAAAATTAATTCTATGAAAAAACAGGAATACGATGAATTTCTTAAAAAACTAGTTTCATAATCATACGCAGCATAAATTACTCTTTAATTTTTCAATTTGTATTGTATAATCGCAGTTTTTACACACCATCCAATTTTTTACATTCTTACTGTTTTTAAGACAATTATACTCTGTGATAAATAATTCATTTTTTCTACATTTTGGGCATTCTGCAAAAAGTTTTTTCATACATCAAATTTATTTTTTTACATATAAAACAGTCTTATGATTTATCAGTTCTATTATGTGAGTTAAATAGAAATACGCCTTCGCTTGGACAACATCATGAATGTCACAGATCCTGTATGTGGTCTTGAATTTGATGAAGAATTATCCGTCACGCATGAATATAATTCAAAAAATTACCATTTTTGTTGTGATGGTTGTAGAAAGATCTTTATTAAAAAACCAAAAAAATGGTCAAAAAAATCTAATCAATAGGAAATTTTCCACACATTTTACAGAATCTCGAATCAATCTTAATCCCATAACTACAATCTGGGCATTTTCTATCTGAATTTGACATATTGACTGTTTTTTCTTTTCTAAAACATTCATAGTAATGAAGTGATTCTTTGCTTCTTAGATATACTCCATCTTTCTCTAAAATTTCTGTTCTTTTATGACTGAATATTTCGTCAGTAATTATTGTATTAAATAAATTTGAAAGGCTCGATGTACCTGCCCCATCTTGCATTGGTGCTTTCTCTCTCCAAATTACATTATCTGGAATCTTTTCTTCAAATGTTTTACGTAAAATCCATTTTCCAAACTTTTTACCATGTCTCTCATTAACTTTCATTGATATTGGTATTTCTTCTGAGAACTTGATTACATTTTTATCTAAAAATGGAGTTTCTATTTTCATATCTAATGAATTTGCAATAATCTTGGATGGGAAATGCATTATTTTTTTGATTCTCTCTATTTCATTTTCTAAATCATTTTCTGATTTTTTTAGTAAAAAATTATATCCTGCAAAAATCTCATCTGCACCATCCCCTGAAATTACTAAATCAATTCCTTTTTCTTTTAATGAAGTTAGATACATGTATGGAACTATGGAATTACGAATTTCAATATCATTAAAATTGCCCAGTATTCTAACGGTGTTTGTGATGGAGTCTAAAATTTGACTTATTTCCACATGCATTAGTGAAAGTGGAAGATTTGTGTGTTTTGCAATGATTTGTGCATACGTAAGATCAGTACCTAAGAAATCTTTTGTAATTATGGTTATTGCATGTGATTCTTTTTTTTCAATTAGGTGTGCAATTATACTGCTATCTAATCCGCCTGATAATGCAATCCATTTTGATTCACACTTTGAAACTGAATCTTCTAATATGGTCCTACATTGATCTATTAATGATCCCATAATTATTCTAAATTAGAATTTTTAATAAAATTTGTTAATTCAGGAGTTGATAGTTTCAGCTAATTTTAGGGAATCTTATATTGTAATTATTATATAATAATTCATGTTACTCCCTGCAGAAATTGAATCAAAAACACTAATTCCTGCGTTGCGTGCAATTCTTGCAAAAACACTTGCAAAAAACCACGATATTCGTGAAGATGAAATCTCTAAAATGTTGGGAGTTACCCAAGCTGCAATAAGTAATTACATACGAGGAACACGAGGTGATCCTGAATTAATTAAAAAATTAAATAATGAAAAACAAGTATCTGAAATGATTGATGACATTGCAGCTGATCTGTCATCTGATATGGCATATTCTCCGTCGAGTCTTTCTAAATTCATTGGTCTTTGTAATTATATCAAGACTAGTCTTTTAATTTGTGACATACATCATAATTTGGAATCTGATATAGATGACGCAATATGTAAAGAATGTGAAAACATGCTACTAAAAGGCCCTGGCAGTGTTTACTAGTTTTTTATTATCGTAACTTCTATATTTGAAATCATCTGCCCATCTTCTTTTGATATCACACTATCTAGTTTAATATCTTGGATTGATGAATTTCCTTTTAACATATTTTCAGTTACAATATTGGCGACTGCAACTGCATTTGGTATTAATTCTCCTTTTGCCTTTAAAATAATTCTCTTTGTTTTTGAAATGTCTGTTAAAACATCTACTGCAATTTTCATCACTGATTCATCTTTAATAAAAAAATCATCATTATTGTCCTTATTTTCTGATCGTTTAATTTCTTGTAATTCCATGTTAATTATTAATTTGTTAGTAACTTCTTTTAAATTTTATAGACGATTGGTCTATTCTTTGAAATCAAACAATGGAATATTCTGATAATCCCCATTTGGTAAAACACGTCTGATTGTAATTGGTATCACTCTTTCTTCTAATTCTTTCATTGAAATATCAAGTGATGTTGCAGCATTCACAGGAATGTCGATGAATGGTGGTGCTCCTAAAGATAATTGTAATGCACGAGCTCCCATAATTCTTGCTTTTTCAAATCGTGTTAATCTTGGCGGGCCCATTAAAATTTTACCATCTCCAGTTAATTCAATGACTTCATGAATTTCATCGGTGTCAATGATTTCTCGTTCTCGTATAATCTCACATTCTTTTTCTAAAGCAGTTTGTTGTTTTTCTGTTAATTCTTCTTTTCCAGTTTTTATTTTTCTATAATTATCAATTGCCTTCTCCATTGTTGCATGCACGCTAACTTCTGCATCTGGATCTATTTCTTCAGTTTTTGGAGTAATAATCTCATCTAATTTTGCCTCTGCTATTAGTGGGGCAGGCTCTTCCTCTTTTTCTTCTGTTGTAATTGGTGTTTCTTCAGGCTCAGACAATAAAACTAATTGAAAAATGCCAATATATAATCCAAACAATCCGTAATCATATGGATGGCGGATCTGTATCAAAATCGTATATATTTTTAGAAATAAGTAATAAATTCAAAATAAAATGTGAAATAAAACGTCATCTTTCTCCATCTTTAGTTGGAACAATCAATAGACAACTTCCTGTACTTGGAACTATTCACATTCTTGGCGATAGTGGTGTTTATGTTGAATCACAAATTGAATCTGGCGGTGGGCGTGTCAGCCGAGAATTCAAAAAAGGCGACATTGCGTTTTTATCTGTGGGTCGTGCATTTTGTTTTTTCTATAAAGATACAAAAGTTGGAAAAGATCTTACTCTAATTGGAAAAATTTTAGATAATCCTGAAGAGTTGATACGTGCAGAATCTGGTGATGAAGTATCTGTCTATGCTGTTACTGGCTGATATATGTAATGTCCACTAAATCCGCCAATTTTCTTAATAGTTCCTTCAGATAATGCCTTCTTAAGAAATGCATTAGATGTAGAAATTTTTACATTTGTTTGTCTTGCTAAATCTTGAATTGTAATGATTTTTGATGATTTTATAATCTTATTTGCTTCTTCTTCATTAATGAAAACTTCTGTAACTTTTTTTTCAGTATGTTCTTTCTTATCTTTTTTTGTTTTATCTTTTCCACTTTGTGATTTTTCATTTGATGAAACTGATTTATTTTTACTTCCCATAAATCCCAGTTTTAATTCCTATTTATAAACGAACAAAAAATTGCTATTTCAACTTTATTAACTTTGTAGATACTAGTAAAATAATGGGTGTAATTTCAAAAGGTTCAAAGTGTAATGTGGATGGTTGTGATAATGATGCTATTAGGTCATTAAATACAAAAAAAGTGGAGGATGCTGGTTTACGTCTAAATTCAACTGGAAAAAAATCAAGTTTGTGTAAAGATCATTATAAAGAATGGAAAAAAGCAACAAAAGATGACCGTTCTTTAGAACGTGCAAGATATGATCGTGATTAATTTATGGACTGGCTTCTTGATTATCAGACCTACAACTAGCTAATCTATGAAGTCTTTTTTTAATATCCTCTAATTCTTCATTTGTCTCTGCATCAATTGCAGATTCTTTTAGTGTTAATAACATATTTGTGTTAAACGAATTTAATGCTACCGTCCCTCCTGCTAAATTTTGTTCAATACATGCCTCAATCTCTTGTATTACTGAATTATTACTTTGAGTTTTAATTGAACTTGGAATCTCTATTGAAATATTTGATACATTAAATAGATATGCCGAAGATGAAAATCCAATAATTGCTATTAGAATAATTATGACTGGGAATATTTTTTCCATAAAATATTTAGAAAATAACGCCTTTTATTTTTTTATACCGAATCATTTACATTGAAAACAATTTTTTAAATCAGCATGGCTAAAAGAAAAACTGGAAAACATATGAGACATGCTGATCAAAAGGCAGCACGTAATAAAGCTAATAAAAAATCTTAGTCTATATCCAAATTTGATTTTTTTAGAATCTCGGCAAATTTGTCTGGAACCTTTATGGCTGATTTTTGAAGTGTTTCATAATAATTACCTAAATTTTTGTAAATTCTTTTTGGTTTACGTGACTCTTCGTTAGATAATGCATAAAGTGCTAAAACTGGAAATGCAATTGTTGCATCTGTGTATACTGTAATCAAATCTTCATGAGAATTTTGCACTTTGCCCCAACTTTTACCTTCTTGTAATGTTGCACCTGAAAGTCCACCTGTGTCCGGTCTTGCGTCTGTAATTTGAATTATGTAATCTTGTCCTCCATGATCTTTTCTTAAAATTTGATCTAACAATGGTCCTGTTTGTTGTGCAGTATTTTTTGGAACCCCGCCACCTAATTCTAAAATGCCAGATTTTTTTGAATTGTAAACGATAGCTGCTTGCTCAATAATTTCTCTAACAAAATCTAAATTGAATGGCTGATTTTTCAATCTGTGAACTGCTAAATTCAATGCAAGTGATGAATCCTTTAGTGTTGACACATAAACTGGTACATCTAGTTCATATGCTGCTGTAAGAAAACTTTTTTCAGGAAATTTTGACTTTTCCTTGCTAATCTTCCCCAAAACATTACAAAATTCAGCTGTAGTAAATGGCTCTTGTGATAAATTATCCTTGAAAATATTTTGAATTATATTATCTTCTAATTCTAATGTCTCATAAAATTTCACATACACATCTCTAATTCTAACAATTTCTTTTTCATACAGAATGTTATCGTCAACTTCAAAATGTCCCTGTTTCACTGGTAATCCCCAGGCAAAATGATCTTCATGATATACATTTGCTCCCGTTGTGACAATCCAATCAACAAATCCTTTTTCTAAAAGTGTTTTGATTATTCCCCCAAAACCTACAGGAGTCATTGCTCCTGCAACTGTTAAACAAATTGTTGCATCCTCTTGAATCATTTTTTGATATAATTTTGCGGCTTCTCCTAATTGTCTTGCGTTAAATCCTGAATTTGCATAAATTTCTACAAGTTCTTTGACTGTTGTTTTAGAATCAAGTTTGATGTGAGGTATATCCTTGCCTTCAAAATGATGGTGGTCCACACAAAAATTTGTAACGTAAGTAAAATAAGTTTTTATGTTCTTATGTTTCGTGATCCATCATTATCGTCTGATTCGCTAACATGTTGTTTTACCATCTTTATTACATCCTCAATAATGTCACATAAGTGTACGTCCACCTCTGTACTGAACATTAACAATCCATCTTTACCGCATGACATAGTAATTCTATTAACTTTTTCGTATTTCGTCATAGCAAATTGTGGTTCACCAATTTCTGCTGAAAACTGTTTTCTTGTTTTCCATCTCATTATTGCCTGTGTCATGGATTTTCTTGTTTGGTCTTTATCAAAATGGCGTATGGTTCCATCTTGCATTTTTTCATAGACGTCCCCACTAAAAGAATTGTACACTCCTACGTAACGAATCTTTTCACTTGAATCAAGTAATTCATTACAAAGTTTCTCATAATTCATAACAAAAGAGTTTCATAACTAAATGTGTTATAAGGTTATTCATTTCTTTTAATATGGTAATCTGTAATTAGAAATATGAACTTCATTGATGTTCCTGATGAAAAAAGAATTGAAGGTATGCCCGATAATCAAACCGTAATTTTTTCTGATGGAATAATAACACAAGATGGTATTGAAATTAAACAAATTAAGTTGTTACAGTATAAACTTAAGTCTGATCCAAACTTGGGTGAATATTCAATCATCACTGCATTAGTTGATACAGATCAAGGTCAAATTGAAATACTCTATGATGAAGGGTACAGAGGAAATAATGCACTAAATGAATCTACGAACATGCTTGTACAAAATTTAGGTTTATCTGGATTAATACTCCGTAGTTTGATCTCATTAAAAAATAAATCAGAACAAATTGAAAAGTAAAAATTACCATTACAAATTAACTGTTGATGATAAAAAACCAAAATGTGCATTATGTGAAGATGATTGTTCATATTATTGTAACATGAATGATCTCTATTATTGTGAAAAACATGTCATTGGACATGATGAAAATGAATCTTGATTGTTTAATACATAGTGATTTTATCTCTTTACGTTGGACGACAGTTTTAGGAATCAATGTATTGATAAAATTGCATTAAAGATCACTGATGAAAAAATTTTTTCAGATGAGGAGCCCTCATCTGAAGTCCTTGAGTATTTACAAAAATTTGCAATTACATTAGGTGTAGATATTTCAAATACTGAAGAGATAGTTAATGAAGCATTTTTGTACATTGCAATGAAAAATGCTAAAGACATTGATCCGCTAACCAAAGGTGATGAATTTGGTGCAGGGTTTAGTTAATTGTTCAATGATTTGAATTTTTTTATTGCTTCTTTTGCTAACTCCTCTGTACTTTTATGGTCAAACTTTGTTGGGTCATCATTGGCAAAATGCTCATGATTCTTGTCTTTCTTTTCTTTCACGATATAAAATACACTTTAAGCAAATTATAAGTTGTGGCAAATATTTCAGTGATTATGCGAATCTTACAACTTCATTGTGATAATATCTCATATAATGCTACAAAAAAAGAAATAAAATCTGCTGAAGATATTATTCCAAAACCTGTATCGTTAGATGAAGTTGTTGTTTGTTTTATAGCTGTTGAAAATGGAGATGACGATGATGTAGCTTTGGATGCAATTTCACAAATAAAAGAATCTATGCAAAAAATCGGTTGTAAAAAATTATTATTATATCCTTATGCACATCTCAGTGCAAATCTATCTACTCCCTCAATTGCGTTATCTTTGTTAAAATTAATGGAAACTGAGTCCTCTGAATTAGAAGTTAGCCGCGCACCTTTTGGTTGGACAAAATCGTACAATGTAAAAGTAAAAGGTCATCCATTAGCTGAAAGTTCAAAAGTAATTACTTCTGGTGATAAAAAAGAACACACATCAACTGCATTAGAATCTGAATCAAAAATAAAATCATATTGGTACATTCTATCTCCTGATGGGTGTATGGTCGAGTTTGACAAGTTTAACTTTTCAAAACATAAAAAATTAGAAATACTTGCAAAATACGAATCTGATAAAAAACGAAATGTTGACGAACCTCCTCCACATGTGGCATTAATGAAAAAATTAGCTATTGCAGATTATGAATCTGCATCTGATCATGGAAATATGCGCTACTTTCCAAATGGTCGTTTGATAAAAGGATTATTGGAACAATATGTTACAAACAAAGTGAAAGATTATGGGGGTTATGAGGTTGAGACTCCGATAATGTATGACTCACATCATCCTAGTATGGAAAGTTACTTCAATCGATTTCCTGCAAGACAATACAATATTGATGCCGATGGGAAAAAATTATTCTTAAGATTTGCAGCATGTTTTGGACAATTTTTAATGGCCCATGACTTTCAAATGTCCTACAAAAATTTACCATACAAATTGTATGAATTAACTCGTTACAGCTTTAGACGTGAGCAGTCGGGCGAATTAGTTGGTCTTAGAAGATTACGTGCATTTACAATGCCTGATTGTCATGCTTTCTGTAAAGATATTCCACAAGCTATATCTGAATTCAGAAAACGGTTTGATCTGTCTCGTGATGTTTTATCAAATGTGGGAATTCAACATGAAGATTATGAAATGGCAATTCGTTTCACTGAAGAGTTCTACAATGAAAATAAAGATCTTATTCTAGATATGGTGAAAAAATTAGACAAACCAGTACTTATCGAAATGTGGAAAGAGCGATTTTTCTATTTTGTCTTAAAATGGGAATTCAATTATGTTGATAATTCTGGAAAAGCATCTGCATTATCTACTGATCAAATTGATGTTGAAAATGGAGCAAGGTATGGAATTGAGTTCATTGATGAAAATAATTCTACAGTAAATCCAATAATTCTACATAATTCTCCCAGCGGTGCAATTGAACGTGTTATGTACACATTACTTGAAAAATGTGCTACCGACACTAAAGAAGGCCGAAAACCAATGTTCCCATTATGGCTTGCCCCAACACAAGTTCGTATTATCCCTTTAACTGATAATTTCTTAGAATTTTCCCAAAAACTTTCTGAAAAACTAACTGCTCACAACATTCGGGTAGATATTGATGACCGAAATGAATCAATTGGAAAACGTATTCGTGAATCTGAAAAAGAATGGATTCGATATGTGCTTGTAATTGGAGAAAAAGAGGTTGGTTCTGAGAATCTAAGTGTTCGTGACAGAACGCAACGTGATGTGAGAGAAATATCATTTGATAATTTTGTAGAAGAAATTACTAAACAAAATGATGGTAAGCCGCATTCCACTCTAAACTTACCTCTGCTTCTATCGAAAAGACCAATTATCCAAGTTTGATGGATGATTTATCATTCATTCTTTGTGGTTATATACAAATTCTGTGACTATAATTTATGCATGGAAAGTTATTAATCTGTACTGATTGTGGTGAATCTCATAATCTCTGTTTGTGCGATGAATCTTCATGCCAGTCTGATTAATTGGGTATTACTTTATTTTAAAGTGAATTAAAATCTGTATAATGAGTTACTCTGATTTGTATCTGACTAGTTCTCCAAAAATTATATCCCCTACAGAAGATTCTGAACCTGTAGCGACATTGTTTGGAATTCCATTTGACTCCACTCATTCATACAAACCTGGGTGTCGTTTTGGTCCTGATGTAATTCGTGATGCGTTTAATAATATTGAAATCTTTATGCCGGAATTTGGTATTGATTTAGAACAAGTTAACATAAAAGATCTTGGAAATCTTGAACATACAGTTGTTGCTCAAAATATGGTTGACATGGTTAGAAAGACTACCACTGAATTGATGGCTAGTACAAATCAATTAATCATTCTCGGAGGAGAACATTCACTTACGTATGGTAGTTATTTGAGCTATCCTAAAGACACAGGATATGTGGTGTTTGATGCACATTATGATTTGAGAGATGAATATGCAGGTACTAAATTGAGTCATGCAGCATATTTGAGACGAATTGTTGAAGAACGTGGACCTGAAAATATAATTCACGTTGGGGCACGCGCATTTGTAAAAGAAGAATTAGAATTTCTTACTGAATATAATATTCAAACTATCTCAGACTCTGAAATTAAAAATGGAAATGGTCCGAAATTATTAGAACAATCTACTGAAAAATTTGAAAATCTTTATGTTAGTATTGATCTTGATATTTTAGATCCTGCTTTTGCACCTGGCGTTGGAAATCCTGAAGCAATTGGAATTACCTCCCGTGAATTACATGATATGGTAGTTGCATTAAAAAATAAAAAAATTAAAGCTGCAGATATTGTTGAATTAAACCCTATGTTTGATAATGGGTCTACTGCATCTTTAGCTGCTAGAATGATTTCAATAATAATTGCAATGAATCAAAAGTGAGGAAATGTATTGTTAAATAATTTACGTGATTCTTTAAAACCTGTATTACAAAAAATTGGAAAATCTTTTGCAGCTACTGGCTTATCTCCAAATGTATTTACTGGTATAGGTTTAGCATTAGCATTTATCGCATCAATAATTTATGGAATTGGGTTTGAATATTCCTTGCTTTTAGGTGGCATTGCATTATTAGCTTCTGGTTTCTTTGACATTGTTGATGGTCAGGTTGCTCGTTATGCAAATAAAATGTCAAAATCTGGAGGTTTTTTGGATTCAATATTTGATAAAATTGCAGAAGTTGCAATATTTTTTGGAATCTTAATTGGAAATTACACTGAACCTTATTTGGTATTTATAGCCATCACACTCTCATTATTGGTTAGTTATGCACGTGCAAAGGCAGATGCAGCAGGAATTAAGATGCAAGGAATTGGAATTGGTGAACGTGCAGAAAGATTACTTGTTATTGCCATAATAGGAATGATTGGTTTTATGGAGATTGCAGTAATAATTGTAATAATTATTGCAGGAATAACTCTCACTCAACGAATCTCTGTTTTAATGAAAAATAGATAGTTTATCCACGAAGTTTTGTATGTTTACGTCTTTGATCTGCTGAACGGATTTTTAGAACTTTGAAATGTATTGCACATGAAATACAATACCATTTTGTAACTTTCGGTGCAGCGATGTATGCTCCTTGTGCACGTAATTCTTTTGCTAATTGATGCTCTACTAAGCTTAGACGTGATGTCACTTTTTTTGCTTTATCTTTTGGAACAGTTCCTGCACAATTTACACATTGGATTGTACCTGAAGACCCTTTTCCTCCTTTTCGTCTGCCTCTACTTGCACGTTTTGATGGCATGTTAGAAATTCAAATCTTCGATATATAAATGCGATATTATTTATGAAAAAAACAATTTAAAGATCAAGAATAATTCCGAATTATGACTGGGCTTTGTGAAAAATGTCTTACTTCTAATATTGAAGTAAAATTCGTAAAAGGAAAAACCATTTGTTCTGATTGTGCAAATAAGGATTCAAATAAGTAGTACAAAACACAATTTTTGCTCATCATGAAAGTTGGAATATTTTCTCATTGTACGATGGACACAATTGTATATGAAAATGAACAATATGATGCACCTGGTGGTCCAGCTAGCTATTGTTCATTAACTGCACGAAAACAAAAACACGATGTGTCGCTATATACCAAATTTGGTCCAAATTACCCTTTAGAAGAATTTTTTAGAGAAAATGAAATTAACACTCCTAATGCATTATCTTCAAAAACTACTACAAAATTTAGAATAGAACTAAATGGTTCTAATAGAAAACTTTTTGTAGAAAATATGTGTGATAAACTTAGTTTCATAGAAAATAATGATGATGGAATAATAATCAGTCCTGTATTCAATGAAATTTCACTAGAAACTTATTCACGAATCAAAAACCCTGATAATTTTGTACTTTTAGATCCTCAGGGGTTTCTAAGAGAAAAAAATTTCCGTAATGAAATTTCATTAAAAAGAACTTCACTTGATCTTGATAACATCAATGCTATCAAAATGAATCCTGATGAATTATATGCCTTAACTGGTCTTACAGGCAATGACGGAATTAAACAATTACAAAAACTAGGAGTTGAATATGTTATCTATACCAACAAACAAGAAATATCTTTACTTGTGAATGATAAATTGTATACAATTTTCTTGCCAAAAATGACATTAACTGATACAACTGGAATTGGAGATATCTTTTGTTCCACCTTTGTTTGCACCATGTTAAAAGAAAAAGATTTTCTATGGGCTTTGTCTTTTGCAGGTGGTGCAGCTCAGTCAGCTTTAGAATCAATGAAATTTGGTCTAGAAAAGGTTCCAGAAAAAAATGCGCTAGAAAGTAACGGTTCATATTTTTATAATATAGTTGAGTTTAAGCAGATCTAACATATATTGTACATAACAAAATTAACTATCTATGCATGTTGGAATATTTGGAACTGGACTAACTGATTCATCTGAAAAATTTCTTAAAAAAATTTTAGATGAAAATAATATTTCATCATCAAAAATTGGAATAAAATCTAAGAATAAAAAATCTGATTGTGTATTTGTTCTTGGAGGTGATAAGGGAGTTAGAAACTATTTCCACAGAACCTTTGATGCATCAATTCCTGTTTTGGGAATCAACGAATCCGAATCTGATGGATTTCTTTCACAACTTGATTTAAAACAACTTCCATCGTTAATTTCTCGTATCAGAAAAATGGATTTTGAGACTGAACAGGTAACAAGACTGGGTGTGAAAATTGATGAAAAAAATGTTTATCCTGTATTAAATGATGTTGCTGTTTTTTCTTCTCGAAGTGCTATGCTAATGGAGCATACTTTGAGGGTTAACGGTGATGAGGTGTGGCATGATAGTAGTGACGGTGTAATAATCTCAACTCCCATCGGTTCTTCTGCATATTCACTGTCTGCAGGCGGTCCTGTAATTTTTCAAGATTCTGGGGTATTTGGAATAATATCTGTAAACTCTCTTGATATTACTAGAAGACCATTGATTGTATCTAATGCAAGTGTAATTGAAGTGGATGAAATCTCATCAAGATTACATTGTGAAGTTGTTTTAGATGGATTAGATCGTTACAAAGTAAAAAACTCTGTAGAAGCTACAAATTACGAACCTTCTGCAAACATTATTCGTTTAAAAAAAGATACAACTGCAATTTCTGCTATTGCAAAAAAAGTCAAACTTGCTGAAGAATTGTTTAATATGCCGCCAAGCTCAAAACTACTCCTTAAAATTCTAGAATACGAAGGTTCTATGAGTCAAAAAGAATTAGTGAAAAAAACAATGCTTCCTGACAGAACTGTGCGTTTGGCCATGAGTCATCTTTTGGAAAAAGGTTATGTAAAAAAGAAAGTTTCTATTAGAGATTCACGCCAGAAAATTTATGAAATCTCGAAATTAATTAATTCTGATTTGCAGCAGTAGTGAATGCTTTGAATACCTGCTCTGGATATCCTGGTCTGCTATTAAATTCTGGATGAAATTGAACGCCTACAAAAAATTTATGAGATGGTATTTCTAAAATTTCCATTCTTCTTCCCTCATCACTTTCACCTGAAAAAATCATTCCATTTTGGGCAAATTCATCTAAATATTTTGTATTAAATTCATATCGATGTCTGTGTCTCTTTGAAATTTTGTCTTGCCCATAAATTTTATTTGCTATTGTATCTGGTTTTACATTAATATCATTTGCACCTAATCTCAACGAACCGCCCATATCTGTAACTCCATCCTGTTCTGGGAGTAAATCTATTATCGGATTGTTGGTATTTTGTTCAATTTCTGTTGAATTTGCATCTGTGTGTTTACAAACATTTCTTGCAAATGATACTGCTGCCAATTGGAATCCAAAACATATTCCAAGATATGGTATATTTTGGTCTCTTGCAAAATTTGCAGTTTTTATTATTCCTTCTGAACCTCGGGTACCAAATCCTCCTGGGACCAATATTCCATTATATTTTGATAATGTATCTACATTTCCGTTTATATTTTCAGAATCAATCCAATCTATTAAGATTTTTTTCCCAATCGATGCCGCTGCATGTTTTAATGCATGATTTACACTAACATAACTATCTGCAAGTGTTACATATTTTCCTACCATTGCAATGTTAATTGGTTCACCTTCATTTTGTAATGAATTAACTATCTTGTTCCATGTATCCCAGTTCTGAGATGCGTTAACATATCCCATCTTATTGAATTTTTTAAAAATTACATCTACCAAACCCTGATCATATAAAATTTCAGGAACTTGAAAAATTGAATCTACATCATGACATGAAAATACATCGTTGTTTGTAACATTTGTAAACATTGAAATTTTATTTCTTGTTTTATCTTGCAATGGCATGGAACACCTTACACAAAGCAAATCTGGTTGAATTCCAATTCTTCTTAATTCTTGTACGCTATGTTGTGTCGGTTTAGTCTTTTGTTCACCTACTACCTCTAATGACGGCGCTAATGTTACATGAACAAAAATTACATTCTCGGAACCTTCTTCAACTCTGATTTGTCTTAATGCCTCCAAAAATGGCAAACTTTCAATATCTCCTACCGTTCCACCACATTCCACTACTAGTATTTCTAATTCTTCATCTGCCGCAATTTTTTTAATTCTATCTTTTATTGCGTCAGTAACATGAGGTATAATCTGAACACATGCTCCCAAATATTCTCCTTTTCTCTCAGATTCTATTACGCTTGAATAAATTTGGGCAGTTGTAATGTTATGTGATTTTGGTATATCTTGATTCAAAAATCTCTCATAATTTCCTATATCCATATCGCATTCACCTCCATCATCTGTTACAAAGACCTCGCCGTGTGCAATTGGGTTCATTGTTCCTGCATCGTAATTTAGATATGGATCAATTTTGACACATGAAACTTTTTGATCTGATAATTGTAATAGTTTACAAATTGATGATGAAACTACTCCTTTTCCTAATCCGGACATGACTCCCCCTGTAACAAAAATAAACTTTGTCTGCATTTTTTTCTTAAACACTTCTAGTTTTTATTCGTTTATTTCGTT
>Ga0315316_10000504_pt1 | contig 25994 bp, 23 predicted proteins | sample M160m3416metaG_FD_203702 | JGI IMG/M metagenome (GOLD analysis project Ga0315316, IMG submission 203702) | Ammonia-oxidizing marine archaeal communities from Monterey Bay, California, United States - M1 60m 3416 | ecosystem: Environmental > Aquatic > Marine > Intertidal zone | place: USA... | reverse complement strand
ATTGATGATGGTAAACCTAGACTCTTAGGAATTAAAGAAATTAATAAGTGTTTTATTAACCATAGGTTTGAAATTATAACAAAAAGACTAATTTTCGAATTAAATAAATCTAAGGACAGATTGCATATCCTAGATGGATTTAAAATAGCTTTAGATAATCTAGACAAGACTATTAAGATAATTAGAGGTTCAAAGGAGCCAGTGGAGGCGAAACTTGCACTAATAAAGAAATTAAAAGTTTCTGATATTCAAGCCTTGGCTATTTTGGATCTAAGACTTCAAAGATTAACAGGCATGGAGCAATCAAAGATTTTAGACGAAAGAGCCGCTCTGATTAAAAGAATCAAGGAAATCGAAGCTATCCTATCTGATGATAATGAAATCAATAAAATTATGATTTCTGAACTAGAAGAAATAAGTGCACAGTATGGTGATATTAGAAAAAGTAAGATTGACGATAGGGATTTAGGCAGCATTAATATTGAAGATTTAATATCCGAAGAAGATATGGTTGTGACTCTAACTCATGAAGGCTTCATAAAGAGGACTCCATTGAGTCTTTATAGAAGTCAGCGAAGGGGAGGAGTTGGTAAAAAAGGAGCAACAAGTAAGAATGATGATTTTGCACAAACAGTATTTGTAGCCTCAACCCACGATTATGTAGTTTTCTTTACAAATAAGGGTAAATGTTTCTGGAGAAAAGTTTATGAGCTCCCTGAAGCTAGTTTGATTGCGAGAGGAAGGGGGCTTTCAAATGTTCTTAATCTTTCTAATGATGAAACTGTTAAAGCTCATGTATCACTAAGAGATTTTGACCAAGATAAGTTCCTGATTATGACTACTAAGGAGGGAATAGTAAAGAAATCAAAACTTGAGGATTATTCACGCCCAAGAACTAACGGTATTATAGCCATAAATTTAAAAGGACAAGATGAGCTTATATCCGTTCAAACTAGTTCGGGCGATGATGAGATACTAATTTCAACAAAGATGGGCCAGGCGGTCAGATTCAAGGAAGAAAAAGTTAGGTCCGTCGGAAGAAACAGTATGGGTGTGAAAGGGATTACTTTAAAAGAAAGCGATAGCGTTGTTAGCTCCGAAGTAATCAAAGAAGAGAATGTTAAGATTTTAACCGTAACTGAAAATGGATTTGGGAAAAGAACAGAAGTGTCAAAGTATAGGCTTACCTCTAGGGGTGGAAAGGGCGTGACTACACTTAAAATTACTGATAAGACAGGATTGATAGTTAATGCCTTTCAAACTGGCAATGAGGATGACATAGTCATTCTTTCATCGGCTGGAAAAGCAACTAGGTTAAAGACCTCAGATATTTCAATTATAGGTCGAGCAACACAAGGTGTTAGACTTATGAAAGTTGCAGATGATATTAAAGTTGTTGCTGTGGCAAAAATTACAGAAAAAGAAAATGAATGATATTTTCAAAGACTTAAAACAAGTTTTTCATACATTTGATAATTATAATTGCTTTGTCTGTTCAAGTTCAAATCCAATAGGTTTAAATTTAGATATAAAATTTTCTGACGATTCTGCGTACTCAGTATTTAATTTATCTAATCTTTATTCAGGTTTTCCTTCTATAATTCATGGCGGAATTCAAGCTTCAATTATTGACGAGATTGGCTTTTGGGCTATGTTTAATTCTAGGAGGCAAATTGGTTTTACTCAAAAACTTGAAGTTAATTATTTATCAAAAATAGAAACTGATACCAATTTGAAAGTTGAAGGAGTAGAGTTATCTAGTGAAAAAAATAATTCTGAAATTGAAGTAGGCATTTACTGCGAATCCGAATTGAAGACAAGGGGAATAGTGTCATACAAGCTAATTAGTGACACTGCAATTAAAAGACTTTTTGGCGATAAATTTTACCAAGCATTTATGAGAGGTTTTAGAAATGATTAAGCTTTACGACCACCCACTTTCAGGAAATTGTTACAAAATTAGACTTTTCTTAGCTCAGGCACAAATTGAGTTTAAAACGGAAGTTGTAGATGTTTTTAAGGGAGCAAATAAGGCTGATGATTTCATAAAAATTAATCCTGCAGCTAAAATTCCTGCTATTGAAGATGATGGGCAAGTATTGTGGGAATCAAACGCAATATTGTTTTATCTATGTGAAAAATATTCACCTATTTTATTGCCTTATGATTTAATGGGAAGAGCAGATGCATATAAATGGATGTTCTTCAATAAAACATCTGTTGATCCTTTCTTAGCTAAAGCAAGAGCTATATTAAAGTTTTTTCCTAAGGAAGCTCAAAATTTGGAAGAGCTAAAAAGCCTCCAAAAGCAAGGTGTTAGTTCTTTGAAAATATTAGATGACCATCTTGCTGGTAAAGCTTTTTTTGTGGATAATTATTCTATAGTCGATATTGCATATTACCCTTATATTAAACTTTGCAACGAAGGTGACATAGAACTCGACAATTTCCCAAATATACTAGAATGGTTAATTAGAGTAGAAAATACAGATAATTTTGTTAGTTTTTCCTAATTCGTAAGTTTAAGGAAAAGCGGGAAACGGGACTCGAACCCGCGACCTTCTGCTTGGCAAGCAGATGCTCTAGCCAACTGAGCTATTCCCGCGCTATAGACATTCTTTAATTATACTTCTATATTTTTTATGTCAAGAGTTAAAAGAATATTATGAATAGAGATAAAATATTAAAAAAAATTAAACGGGTCATCATCAAGATAGGCTCCAAAGCATTAGCTCAGGAAGATAAGATAAGCTATGATAGAATTAGGTTTCTAGCCGATGATATTTTTAAGCTAAGAAGTTCTGGCGTGGAATGCTTAGTTGTTTCCTCTGGTGCTATTCTTGCAGGAAATGAATATTTCGATTTTAATCTTAAAAAATTGAATATTGTAAAAAAACAAGCGGTCTCTTCTCTGGGACAAGTAAAACTGATGAGCTATTATATTAAAGCTTTTTCAAGAAAAGATATAAACGTTTCACAGCTTCTTTTAACAAACGATATATTTAATGACAGAAAAAGATTCCTTAATACAAGAGCTATGATATTGGAATTACTAAAAATGAATATAGTTCCGATAATTAACGAAAATGATACTGTTTCAATAGATGAAATCATGTTTGGTGACAATGATATCTTGGCTTCAAAGGTTGCTGCTATGATGGATGCAGACTTACTAATCTTGCTAACCGATACAGAAGGTTTATTTGATAATAATCCTAAAGTAAATAAAAAAGCGAGATTGATAAGTAGTCTGGATGAAAAAAGTTTTGATACTGACTTTATCAACGATATTAAGTCTGAAGTTTCTTTTGGTGGAATGACTTCAAAGATAAATGCGGCCCTTGATGTGTCAAAGTTTGGTATTCCTACAATAATAGCTAATGGAAAAACTAAGAGTGTATTAAGAGATATTTTTAATCTCAAAGATGTTGGCACTGCCATAGTTCCAAGCTCTATTAAGCTTAAAAGCAGAAAGAAATGGATAGGGATGGGTCCAAGATCATCAGGTAGGCTTTTTTTAGACTCCGGAGCTGCCAATGCGATCATAAACAACAGGAAGAGTCTATTACCCTCAGGTGTTTTAAAGATTGAAGGTTCGTTTCAGAAAGGACAGCAAGTTATATGTGTTCGGGAGAGTGATAATTCCCCTATCGCTAGAGGTTTGATTTCATATAGCTCTGATGAAATTAATCAGATAAAAGGGAGGAAGTCCTCAGAAATTGAAAAAATTTTGGGATATAAATATTCTGATGAAATTATCAATAGGGACAATATGGTTTTAATATAGCCTATATAAAGTTCAATAAATCTTCAGTTTGCCTTTCATTAGTTGGCCTATGGAAGGCAATACTAGATTCCTTTCTCTCTATTCTAATGTTTCCATTTTGAGCTCTATAAGCAACAAATTGGGATCCATAAGTTTCTTTTGATATATTGTTTAAAATTATAGGAAAGTTTTTAGAGCCTATGAATATTGAATGTATGCAAATCCCTAGCCTCTTAGCTCTTTCACGCTCTTTTCTTACTTCTGTGTCACCAGAGGTTGGAATGCCATCTGTTATAAAAAGGATGTGCTTGTTTCTTAGGCCTCTACCTTTGAAATCAGATATGGCATCTTTGAGGGCCTCTTCATAGTTGGTATTTCCTGAGCATTCAGTTTTTGTAGAGGATTCAAGAATTGTCTCATACTCTTTTGTGAAAAATTTTTCTTCAACAATTGTTTTGAAAGATTTATGGTTAAATTCAATGTATCCGACACGCATTCTTTTTGTTCTTGCCAGCTCTACAACAGCTTTCACTACAGAAGAAGACCATTCGCTGTATACCCCCATCATAGAAGTACTTATGTCTCTAAGAATTGCAATCTCTCCGCCCATAGTTTCCTTCTCACGCTGGTGCACTCTTGGTAATTGTGGGGAAAGATTCTTAGTCCAAATTGTTGCGTCCATAGGATCAACATCTTCTATTTCATAGAAAGAGTTCATTCGCTTGTATCTTCTAGGCAAGCCCCCTGGGTATGTACCACGCTTTGCTATACTTCTTTGAATATTTCCATCAAGTACCTTCATGACAATTTGAACATTCTGGGCTACCTCAGAATTATCCATGGTTCCCACTTTAGAAAGATCTGTATCTCCAGAGTTTTTAGATTTACTGGCATAAACCTTTTCCGAAAGAGGTGTTTGATCTGTAGAACCATCACCATCATCCTGATTTCTATTGGAAGGATTAGTTGGAACTTTATCGTCTGCGTCAAGAGGTTTCGAACCATCATCTGTAGAAAGGTTATCTTGCAGCTCTTCTAGGGCTTCTGTGAAAGAATTTAATGCATCCTTCAACTCATCTTCGGATAGCTCAGATTCTTTTTCAGCAGAATCACCCGCTTGCTTATTGGGAGAGTCTTTTTCGAAGTCATTACCTTCTCTTTTTTGGTTATTCTCTACTTCTTGGTCTTTTTTTTTTGGGCTTGAAGAGATTCAAGTTTTTCTTCAGCAAGCTTTAGCACCTCTTCGGGTACCCTAAAAGCAAGAATATACTTTAAAGCTTTCAAATCTTCCAAGTTGGCTTCGTCTCTTCCATCTAAAACAGCACTAGCTTTTATGATTTTAATAGATTTTACAAGGAAAGTTCTATCAGATATAACGGAATTAGATTCATTTAACCTTTGGTCATCAATTAGCCAGGATATAAAACTAACTAATCCTTCTTGAATTTCTGAAGAAACAATTACATTTTCTAGTTTTTTATAGCTTTCGTCAAGTACGTCTTTACCAATTTTTTCAATATGGCCATTTGAGTCATTTTTTGCTGAATATAAACTCACTATTTTTTTAACATCATCCCATTCTTTACTGTATGACAAACCATTGGAATTTATTTGAATGACAAATCTATCTAAATTAGCTGGATCTAGAGGTTCGTTATAGTATTCATCCGCAGTAGGGTTACTGGTAGCTATGGCAGTAAGAAGAGGTATCTCCTCGTCACCGTACTTTCTTTCGTTAAGAATTCTTAATAAAACATTCAGAGATTCACCAGGTGCTCTTGAAATATCATCCAATAAACATATCTCCGATGTCAAAATTCCACCTTTTATTATATTTTGTCTAATGATTTCTCCCTCTTTTGTATCTTCTCTAGAAATAACTAAATCACCAACTAGTTCCGAAAGCCTTGTATCTCTGTGCATTTGATAAAAGAAAAAGCTAAGTTCAGCGGATTTTGAGACTATCTCAGACAACATAGTCTTTGCTGTACCAGGTGGTCCTTGAATATAAATATGTTCTCTTGAGATAATGCCAAGTAATAGTGCAGTCTTTACGTCAGAATGACCAATGACAAGCTCATCCATTTCAGTTCTAAGTAATTCAAAAGGGTTGGGCATCGTAAAATCCTTGAGGGTGAAAAAGCACCAATGAATTAAATCTACATTATCTTAGATTGATTTACAAGAAATAAAATAAAGCATATTATTAAATTTTTAATTTAAATGTTATAAATAATTTAAGGTGATTCCTTTTGAATATTGAAGAAAAAATTAACTATAATTTTAAAAATAAAGATATTCTATTAGAAGCTCTAACTCATAGTTCGTATGGAAATGAATCTTCGAAAAAAGACAACGAAAGGTTGGAATTTTTGGGAGATTCTATAATAAGTTTCCTAGTAACTAAGCACCTTTTTGTAATTTTTCCTCAATACAATGAAGGGGAACTTTCAAAATTAAAAAATCAAATAGTTAGCACTAAGTCATTTTATAAGATTATAAAGAAAAATCGCCTTGAAAAATACTTGCTGCTTGGTAAGGGTGAAAAGAAATCTGGTGGAAAAAAAAGAGAGTCTAATCTGGCTGGATTGTTTGAGTCGTTAGTAGGTGGAATCTATAAAGATTCAGGGATAAAGTCTGCGGAGTCTTTTCTAAAAAGATTTTTATTAAATCAAGATTTCTCAAATTTTATTGATGAGGATTACAAATCGATTCTTCAGGTTGAATCTCAGAAAAGGCTAGGCTTGTTACCTAAGTATGTTATTGAGAAGCAAGAGGGTCCGGCGCATGAAAGAAGATTTCATGTAGCAGTCTATATTGATAAAATTAAGCATGGAACATCAAAAGGAAAAAGTAAAAAAGATGCTGAAAATAAATGTGCAAAGAAGGCCTTGAAAAAGCTTATGAGCTCACGGTAATTTTTCTGTCTATATTTAATTTTGTTATTTTGCTTAACAACACTTTTTTAGTCAGTCCAAGTTGCCTGCAAGATGTATCCATATTACCTTTATTTCTGATGAGAATTGATTCTATTAAAGTCTTTTCTATTTTTTCTATTATGATTTTATACAAGCCTTTTTCAGGAAGTTCTTTAGAGGTAAAAATGTTTTCTATGAATTTCTTATAATTCACCTTTGCTTCTTCTTTTTTAATTTTATTTGCAATTTTCGGTAAAAAGTCCTCAATAGACTGTTTGTCTAGATTCACATCAGGGTCCATCAGCACAACTTTTTTGATAGAGTTCTCTAGTTCTCTAACATTTCCAGGCCAATTGTAATCAATGAGTTTGCTCATAAATTCCTCAGAGGGAACCTTTATTGTATTTTGACCACCCGCATATTTAGATAAAAAGAAATCAACTAATATTGGGATATCAGACTTCCTTTCTCTTAATGTTGGAAGCTCTATCGATATAGAATTAAGTCTAAAATATAAATCTTCCCTAAAGTTCTTTTTCTTTACTTCAGCCTCAAGGTCTTTGTTCGTTGAAGCGATAATCCTAGCATCAAACTTTATTGGTTTTTGGGAACCAAGCCTATAGAATTTTTTTTCTTCTAAAACCCTTAAAAGTTTACTCTGAAGATCATATGACATATCACCAATCTCATCTAAGAGAATAGTCCCACCGTTAGCTTCTTCAAACCTACCAATTTTTTTGCCGCTGGCTCCTGTAAAAGCTCCTTTTTCGTAACCAAAAAGCTCACTTTCAATAAGTTCGGTTGGAATAGCAGTGATATTAACTTGAACGTATGGTTTCTTTGAATTTGGACCACTTAGGTGTATAGCCTTTGAAGCTAACTCTTTGCCAGAGCCAGACTCGCCTAAAATTAAAACAGTATGGCTGCTTTCGGCTATCCTCCCAATATCTTTAAATACTTTTTTCATTTGATTCGATTTCCCAATTATATTGAAAGAGTCCATGTCATATTTTTTGATATCGGTTTCTAATTTTTCTATTCTAGTATCTTTGATAGAATTTTTAACAGCTTTCTCAACCGATAAAAGAAGACTGTCATCTAAATCAAAAGGTTTGGTTATATAATCGTAAGCACCATTCTTAATGGCCTGTATAGCATTATTCATAGTATCCTGAGCTGTCATAACTATTATTGAAGAGTTATTATTTAATTCTTTGATTTTTTTTATATACTTTAGCGAGTTCCCATCTGGAAGATTGATATCTAAAAGAACTAAGCTAAATTTTTTTTCCTTTAAGAGCGAATAAGTTTCGGAAAGTTTTGTTGCAGTAGAAACTTTGTATCCTTCTTTTTCTAAAAAGATTCTAAGAACCTTTCTAATGCTTTGTTCGTCATCAACTATTAATACTGAGTTCATTTTCTAAGATTATACCCAATTAATCCTTAATTATCGGGCAAATATATTATGAATTTTGAACCTATGTTCAGTTTAGATTCGGCTTCAATAAAACCTCCAAATTTATTTGCTATTTTTTGACTTAGGAATAGACCTATACCCTGTCCATTTTTCTTTGTCGAATAAAAAGGTTGAAAAATCATTGTGAGATTTTTTTCGCTTATTCCCTTTCCTGAATCTTTAATTTCTATCTGTATTAAGTCTTTATTGCTAAGCTTAAAGTCTTTTTTGCTTCTAATTGTTATAGTAATTTCACCTTTGTCTTTAATAGAGTCATATGAATTTTGTATTAAATTCTGGATTATTATTCTAAGCAGGCCCTCATCGCATAATACCTTAGCTGATTGATCCTCATAGTTAAAAAAAACTTTTATATCTTTTTTTAAATCCATTTTAGATGCAATTTTAATAGCTTCATCAACGACTTTGTTTATTCTTATAATCTTATAGGTGTTTTGAGAGTGAGGCTGTAAATATTTAAAGGTATCAACAAGACCGTGAAGCCGTGTTGTTTCCTTTTCTATTATACTTAAGCACTCCTGACTCGTTTCATAATCATTCTTAATGTTCTTTGCAATTTGTGCTGCGCCTTTTATTCCTGCTAAAGGATTTTTGATTTCGTGCGCTAATCCATAAAATAGTTGACTCATTAGCTTTTCTTCATCTTCAAACTTTGACTTTTTATTTAAAAAGCTCATACCTTCAAGATTAGTAAATTGAATCAGAATATATTTGAGATACGGATTTTTACGCTTATAATCGAAAATTGGCTTTAAGTATATTGAGCTTATATTCTCGTTACCAAGAGAGCTTTTGATTGGAATCTCGTTTACAAACTTAGTTTTATGGTTTTTCTTTACTTCTTTAATTAATCGAATGATTGTTTTATCGATATTTTTAAGAGCACCTTTTTCCTTCAAACTGATTGAAGATTTCCCTAGTATCTCCTCTGCTTCTTGATTAATAAATAGAAAATTTAGTTTATTATCTAGAAGTAAAATCCCTTGTCTTAAATTATCTAAAATAATAGATTCAAAATTAATATCCAATATTTATATAAGATCCTCCACGGGTACTATTAAAGATTCTCTTTGAATCAACTTCTTTTGAGTTATATTTTTTAGAGCTTTACTTAAGGTCCTAAATTCTAAGCTTTTTGTTAGTATTATGACAGGAATAGATTTTGATTTCGAAGTTTCGTTGTTCTGAATTACTTTATCTATATTAATCTTATATTTCCCTAGAATGCTAGTTACCTTTCCTAGGTTCCCTGGAACATCTTTAATCATTATTCTAATATAAAATTTTGATTTAATATCTTCAAATTTCTGAAGCTCTACTTTAACTTCATCTTCAGGGAGGCTGCTATTTTTTGCGCTATTAGAGACGAGAATAATATCAGAAACTATAGCTGATGCTGTGGGTAGCATTCCTGCTCCGTAACCATACCCCATAAAAGGCCCTAAATTTTTTGAGTTAACAAGTATCGCATTAAATTCATTTTTAACATTAGCTAGTGGATTTTGTTTGGATATTAATGTTGGGTGCACTCTTGCATCCAACTTGTTATTAATAATTCTACTAATTCCTAGTAATTTTATTTCATAACCTAGATTGTCAGCAACTTCTATGTCGTATGATGAAATACTTTCAATTCCTTGGGTGTATATCTGATTAAGATTCAAATTTAAATTAAAACATGTCTGACATAAAACTGAAACCTTATGAGCAGTATCTTTTCCGTTGATATCCAGAGTAGGATCAGCTTCAGCGAAACCTTCCTTTTGGGCCATAATAAGAGCTTTTTTAAAATCTATACCTTTAGCCATTAGGGTTAATATATAATTACATGTGCCATTAAGAATTCCCCAAAAAGAATCTATTTTGTTTATTAAAATAGAATTTTTTATAGAGCTAATTATAGGTATTCCACCTCCCACACTTGCCTCGTAACCTATATTTAGATTGTTTTTTGCACTTATTCTTTTTAATTTTTTGCCATGATAGGCTAGTAGGGCTTTATTGGCAGTAACAAGGTGCTTTTTATTTTTTAATGCATCTTTTGAAATTTCATAGGCGATATTGGTTCCACCTATTAATTCAATAACAACATCAATATCATCGGACTGTGTAATATCTTGAAAGTTTTTTGTGAAAATTTTTGAAGGTATTTTTAATCTTCTTTTACTAGCTAAAGATATATCGCAACATTTCTTGATATTAATATCGAGATTATATTGCTTTTTAATTTTGTCTCTTCTTTGCTTTAATATTTTATATACGCCACTACCAATAGTGCCCAAACCAATTATACCAATATTAATTTTTTTCATAATACTAAATTGAATTAATAGTAACTTAAATATATTCTAACAAATTATAACTATATAATAAACTTTGGGGCCGTAGCTCAGTTGGGAGAGCGCTTGGATGGCATTCAAGAGGTCGAGGGTTCGATCCCCTTCGGCTCCATTATTTAGCAACTAACTTATTAAATTTGCGTGGAAGCTAAAATTACAATAAATCCTTTAAACTGTTCTTGATTCTAGCTGTTCCTTCTTTTATATCCTCCATAGAAGTAGCGTAAGAGATTCTGATGTGGTTATCAGAACCAAATTCAATTCCTGGAACTACAGCAACTTTAGCATGACTTAATAAAAAATCTGTAAAATCAATGGAGTTTTTAATTTCTTTATCTTTATAAGTTTTACCAAAGTAATACGAAATATCAGGAAAAACATAGAATGCACCCTTAGGAACAAAACATTTTATGCCCTCTATGCCGTTAAGAAAAGAAGATATATAATCTTTCCGAACTTGAAATTCATTTAACATTTCTTCTACTTTATCCTGTTTCCCAGCAAATGCCTCTATTGCAGCTTTTTGTGATATAGAGGTTGGGTTTGATGTTGATTGACCTGATAAGTTATTCATAGCTGATATAACATCAGGATTCCCAGCAGCATATCCTATCCTCCAACCAGTCATTGAATAGGTTTTTGATACACCATTTACAAGAATTGTTCTATTCTTAGCGTCTTTGCTTAATTGTGGAAAGGAAATATGTTTCTCATTTGAATATAAAATTTTATCATAAATTTCATCGGAGATTATTATAAGGTTTTTTTCTTTACAGATATCTGCTATCTCTTTCAGTTCATCCACATTGTATGTTGATCCAGTAGGATTAGAAGGATAATTTAATACCAAAATTTTTGTTTTATCAGTACATCTAGACTCAATCTGTTTCTTTGTGATTTTAAAACCATCTTCTTGATTGGTATTAAGTATTATTGGTGTTCCACCACAAATTTTAACCTGCTCGGGATATGAAACCCAATATGGTGCAGGGATTAATACTTCGTCTCCAAGATCAATCAGTACATTAAAAAGGTTAAACAATATGTGTTTAGCACCTGAACCAACAATGATTTCTTTGTTTTCATAATTTACACCGTAGTCTGTATATATTCTTTGTTTTATTGCTTCTTTTAATTCAACTATTCCACCAGCGGCTGTATATTTCGTAAAGCCAGAATCAATTGATTCTTTTGCAACTAATTTTATATTATCTGGCGTATCAAAATCAGGCTCTCCTGCTCCAAATCCTATGATGTCTATACCCTGAGACCTTAGTTCCTTAGCCTTTGCAGTAATTGCAAGTGTTGCAGAAGGCTTAAGGTTTTTAGCAAGTTTTGAAAGTTTCATTTTTACCTCTTCTTTGATAGTTTTTTTCTTAGTTCTTTTTCAACAATTTTTGGTATAAATTTACTGGCATCACCATTTAAACGAATTATATCTTTTATTAAAGATGAGCTAATATGAGAAAAGTTCCCATCTGCTACCATAAATATAGTTTCAATCTTATTATTAAGTTTATTGTTTGAAGTGGCCATCTGGAGCTCATACTCAAAGTCTTGGACAGTTCGCATTCCCCTTAAGATAGTATAAATTTTCTTTTTGTCTACATAGTGTGCAAGCAAGCCTTCGAACTGATCAATTTTAACCTTTTTTTTATTTTTAAATATTTTCTTTAAAATCTCGACTCTCTCGTCCGAGGTTAGAATAGAATTTTTAGAAGAATTTTTTGCTACACTAATAATAACTTCGTCAAAACACTTTGAAGCTCTTTCGATAATATTAATATGACCATTTGTTAATGGGTCAAAGCTGCCGGGATATATAACAGATTTTTTCATTGCTAACTTTTCCAACAGAATGTTATAAATTTATCCTTATAAACTTTCACTCTATTTTTTACATCCAAAACAATTTTCTCCTCCTTCGGGTGCTCGCAAACAATGATTCCACCAGGAGAGGATAACTTTAATGCAGTTCTAATGATACCATTAAGTGTTTTGTCATCAAAGTAAGAATAGGGCGGGTCCGCAAATATTAAATCATATTTTTTATTGTTTTTGATAAGCAATCTTGTTCCTGCAGAAAAATCTTTGTTAACTACTATCGATTGACTTGTAAAGTTGCATTTGGATAAGTTGTCTTTAATGCAATTTATAGAAGTAGGGCTTTTATCAATAAAGGTCGCAAACTTTGCACCCATGCTTAAAGCTTCTATCCCAAGAGAACCGCTTCCTGCGAAAATATCAAGAACTTCCATCTGTTCTACGGAATGTAATATATCAAAAATCATTTTACGAATCTTACTAGTCTTAGGTCTAACTAAGTCATTATTAGGAACTTTTAATCTGAACCCTTTTTTAATTCCATTTGATATTTTAATCATGCTAATAAAGAAATCATTTCTTATAGAAAATATTTTCAGCTTCTTTTAAAAGTCCTTCCATGAGGTACATGCTGCTTTCCCAAAAATCACTCCTAGTAATATCCAATCCTGTTTTTTTAACTAATGCTTCAGGCGAGTTTGTACTACCCGACGAAAGAAGTTCGATGTATTTTTTAACGAACCCTTTCTTATCTTCATTGTATTTAGAAAATAGTCCATGAACAAGTAGTTCACCAAATGAATAGGAGTAACAGTAGAACGGCGAATGAATAAAGTGTGGTATATACATCCACCAGCATTTGTAGTATTCAGAAATTTTAATGGAACTGCCAAACATTCTTGAATTAGCCTTAACCCAAGAATTATCTAAATCACTTGAGGAAAGCTCGCCAGTCCTTTTTGATTTACTGTGTACGTCTAATTCAAAATTGGTCATAACTATTTGGCGAAAAACAGTAGCAAATATATCTTCTAATTTTGAACAAATTAAATATAATTTTTCTTTATTACTTGATTCGTTGCTAATGAGTTTTGTAAAAACTAACATTTCTGCGAAAACGCTTGCAGTTTCAGCGGTTGTGAGCGGAGTGTTTTGTTGAAAATACCCATTTCTTCTAGAAAGATATTGATGAATACCATGCCCCAATTCGTGAGCAAGAGTCATTACGTCTCTAATTTTTCCAGTGAAGTTCATTAGTATATATGGATGAACTGAAGGAACACAGGAGTGACTAAAAGCTCCTCCTCTTTTACCTTTTCTTAGCTTGTAGTCTATCCAATTATTATCAAAAAATAACTTAGCGACCTTTCCCATTTGAGGTGAAAATTCATTAAAGGATTCTAATACGATTTTTTTTGCTTTATCAAAAGTAAATTTCTTAGAGGATTCTCCAAGAGGAGCATATCTGTCGTAGTCAGCGAAATTCTTTATCTTTAACATTTTACTTTTTAACTTGTAATATCTGATTGGAAACTTGTTATATTTATTACAAGTTTCAATCAGCGCATCTACAGTTTGTTGACTAATCTCATTGGAAAGATTTCTAGAAGCCATAGGAGATTGATGCCCTCTGATTTCATTAGTTATTTTTGCATCAGTTAAAATTTGATTAAAAATAAATGTCAAAAGTTTTCTCTCAGATTTTAACCCATTTGTTAAGGACTTTGCTGCCTCAATTCTTACTTTCCTGTTTTTATCATAAAGTAGAGCTAAAACCTCGGTCTCTGTTAGGTTTGATTTCTTACTCCCTAATTTTAGTTCAAATCTTAGATTGTTTAGGGTCTGGTCAAAAAGTCTATTGAAAGCCCTAGAAGAGGTAATAGATTTCTTATCTAATATTTTTTCTTCAGGCTCAGACAGCATATATTTTTTATATTTTCTTTCTGATTTTAATAAATGAGAGTATTTGGTTAAAATTGGATTAGAATAAATTTGTCTAGCCTTTTTTTCCGATATTTTGTTCCAGGATAAAAAATAAAATATCAAATTCTTTCGAATGTCAGATATCTTTTCTGAAGAATCTTGATAAAACTTTGAATATTTTTCATTACTTGTATCAGCAGCAAACAGCAAAGAGGCATATGAAGATATTTTCCCTAAGCCTTCATATATTTTTTCAAGTTCAACAATTGAATCTAGAATAACTTTTGGAGACGAGCTTTCAGAAATTTTGTTTTTGTATTTTATATTAAAACTTAAGGATTTTTTCTCTAGTTTTAAAAAATCAGATTTTATTTTTTTTGAATCAATATTTGAGTATAAATCTTTTAAATTCCAGTCCATAATATTCCCCTATAGATTAACTAAATCCTTTGCTATTTTACTTATCATAGAATTATCAGCATTTGCAGAAAATTGTTGAATTGATACTTTCATCAATTCACCCATATTCAACTTGCCTTCTTTAAAAAGCCTATCTCTAATTTCAAGCATTTTTAAGCGCAGATCATCTTCAGTCATTTGCGTGGGCAAATAAGATTCAAGAATTAAAAGTTCAGCATGTTCTACTTTAGCTAAATCCTCACGATTATTAGCTTCGTAAAGTTTGATAGCTTCTTTTCTTTTTTTAATCTCTTTTCTTATAATGCCTAGTATGTCATCATTAGATGCCGAATCTTTTAGTCCTTCATTCGTTATAGTAGAAAGAATGGCTCTAACAACGTTAGATCCAACTTTGTTTTTTTTTAGAATAAAATTCTTTAGGTCACTTTTAATTTTGGATATCATAGATTAAATTTAACTTATTTTTTTACAATCTCCATTAATAATAGAAAAAATTGCAAAGTCCTGGTTTTTATTTATCTCTAAAATACTTTTGTTATTTGCTGTGATAAAACTTTGTGTGTCTAGGCTAGCTATAAAGTTATAAAAAAAGTTGAATCTTTTTTTATCAAACTCACTTCCAATTTCATCAACTAAAATTATTGGAAATTCAGTATTAATTTTTTTAATAAGGAGAATTTCTGAAATCTTTAGAGCCATTGAAACGCTTTTCTTTTCACCCTCTGAGCCAAATTCAAAAATATCATATCCATTCAAAGTAAAATATATTTTGTCCTTATGGGATCCGATAATAGTTTTCCTTAAAGCAACTTCTTTACTAGAATTTAAATCTATTTTATTTTGTAACCCAGCTAGATTTAAACAATCGCTGTCAATATTGCATTCTAGAGAGCTTTCTGAATGAAGCTTGTTTAAAACTTTGTTTGCTAGATTCGTTAGCCTAGAAAGCCATAGTTTTCTTTCACTAGAGGTATCATGAGCTAATTTAATAATCCTTTCATTAATAAATTTTAAAACTTCATTGTCCCCATTATTTAATAGTATTTCGTTCTTTCTTTTAAGCTCAATATTATAAAGTTGTAATTTTTTGTTAAAGCTATTACTAACATTAGAGATAACAGAATCTAATATCATTCGTCTTGGCCTAAACGATTTTTCTAAATTTTCTTTGAATTCCTTATCTATCAAAACTGTAGTAAGAATTTTCTTAAGTTCATTACGATTTTTAATTTTTTTATCATTGACTTGTATTTTTTTTTTATTTTCCTCAATTAAAACTTTAATCTCATTAATTGAATCCCGATGAGTAGTTCTCATATTTAATTCAGCAGTTTTATTAGAAAATTTTATAATATTCTTGGCATTTGAGGTTCTATATGATTTACCATTTATAGTAAACCAAATTGCTTCTAAGAGGCTTGTTTTCCCTTCTCCATTGCTTCCAAGGAATAGGTTAATTCTAGAATTAAAAGCAATATCACATTTTGGGTAATTTCTGAAGTTTTTTAAAGAAATAGTATTTATTTTCATTTTTCTAATTAATTTACGATAAGTCGCTTGAACTATTATAACCCATTGGTAATCTATTGAAATATGAGTGTGGATTTAGTTATTGAGGATATTGGTGTAAAAGATGCAGGAAAGGGTATAGCTAGAATTACTCCGAAGAAGATGATAGAGCTTGGACTTGAGCCATATGACATTATTGAGATATGTGGTCAAAGAAAGTCAGCGATTAGAGTTATGCCGATGGGAGATAATGATTCTGCAAAGGATGATTCGATTAAAATAGATGGCCTTACTAGGCAAAATATAAAATCATCTATTAAAGAAAAAGTAATTATTAAAAAAGCTGAGCTTATGACTACCAAGAAAATTGTCTTAAGTCCTACAAACTCCAAATCCCTTTTGTTTATGAATGATACGAAAATATTGCTGACACAGCTCAGTACCATAGTCGTAACAGCGGGCGATAAGCTTCATTTAAAGTTGCCTGGGAATAAGACGGAGGAATTTAAGGTCATTTCTACGAACCCATCTTCTCCTTCTGTCGTTGACAAAAAAACAAAAATAGATATCAAAAGATTAAGCGGCGAGCAACAAGAAAAAAAAATTACAACCTATAGCGATATAGGAGGTTTGCACGAGCAATTAAAGAAGATAAAGGACTTGGTTGAACTTCCCTTGAAGCATCCTGAGATTTTTTCGAGACTAGGGATTGACCCCCCAAAAGGCTTACTTTTAGTTGGGCCTCCTGGAACAGGTAAGACTTTGCTTGCAAGAGCTATTGCTCAAGAATGTGGCGTTAATTTTATTTTAGTAAATGGTCCGGAAATCGTTAGGAAATTCTATGGGGAAAGTGAGGCTTTGCTTAGAGAAATTTTTCAAAGTGCATCAGATAAGCAACCGTCTATTCTTTTTATTGATGAAATTGATGCAGTGGCTCCAAAAAGGGATAGAGTCCATGGTGAAGTAGAAAAAAGGATTGTGGGCCAATTGCTTGCTTTGATGGATGGTTTGAAAGACAGGGGTAAGGTGATTGTCCTAGCTGCTACTAATATGCCAAACTCGATAGATCCGGCTCTAAGGAGACCTGGAAGGTTCGATAAAGAAATAGTCTTAGATGCTCCCAGTATTTCTGCAAGAAAAGAAATACTTGATATTCATACAAGGGGAATGCCTTTAGATGATGATGTTAATTTAGATGAAATTGCTTCCATTACTTCTGGTTTTGTAGGAGCGGATCTTGAGATGCTCTGTAAAGATGCTGCATTGATATCTGTTCAGAAGCTAACAAGCGATGAATCAGTTAATTATAATCTGCTGGACTCTATTACTATTTCAAACACTAATTTTATTGAGGCTGTTAATGGGATAGAACCATCAGCTATAAGGGAGATATTTGTTGAAACACCTAAAGTCAAATGGAATGAAATTGGTGGGCTTGATGAAATTAAAGAGATGCTAACAAAAGTGGTTATCAATCCAATTAGAAATAATGAAAATAGAGAAAAAATGCCTAAAGGTATAATGTTGTATGGGCCACCTGGTAGTGGTAAGACTATGCTGGCAAAGGCACTTGCGAATATAAGTGGAATGAATTTTATATCTATAAAAGGCCCTGAGCTAGTTTCCAAATATATGGGTGAGTCTGAAGAAAAATTAAAAGATTTTTTCAACAAGGCTCGTCAAGTATCACCTTCTATACTATTCATAGACGAAATTGATTCTATATGTCCATTTAGTAACGATTCTCAGAAATCAAATACTCATAGAATTGTTAGTCAATTACTTTTGGAAATGGATGGATTTAAAGATTTAACTAATGTAATTGTTTTAGCCGCAACAAATAAGATTGAATATATTGATAGATCTTTATTGAGATCAGGAAGATTCGATTTACTTCTTGAAACCAAGAACCCTGGGACTGATGATATACTTGCCATATTCGATATTAAAAAAGAGAGTAAGGCTTTGAATGTAGAAATAACTGAAAAGCAGTTGAAGACTCTTTTGAAGGGGTTTAATGGAGCAGATATTGATACGCTTTTCAATTTATCCTCTCAATTTAGTGAAACATCAAAGGTTGATTATAGGAGTTTACAAAAGGCAGCACATGAAATACAGAAAAGAAAGGAAATTTAATGTAATTGTAATAGCTATATTTGTAGCAATGCTATTTCCTTTAAATTCTCTATGTGAGACCTATTATTCTAAAGAAGTTAAGGAACAATATTACAAGAAAGAGATCGACGAACTGATTGTCTCTAGGCCCAAAGATAAACTAATTAGACACAAGCATTACTCGTCAGCTTTTTTAGAACGTCCCTATAAATCTGATACTCTTTTTGGAGACTCTAAGAACAAGGAAGTACTTGTGGTTAATTTAGAAGAGATGGATTGTTTTACTTATTTGGATTATGTCCACTCTTTAATTCATGCTGAAAATTATTATGATTTTATAAATCAACTTAAAAATACTAGATATAAGGATGGTATTGTCAGCTATAAGAATAGAAATCATTTTTTCTATGACTGGTCTAAGAATATAGAAAATATTAAGGATGTAACTGATAAATTGTTTGAGGGACAATCAACTCAAGTAATTAAAAACCTTAATTTAAAAGATGACGGTAAATTATTCTTAAATGGTATAGAGGTAAGAAGAGTATCAATCTCTTATTTGAAACCACAGTTTGTGAACAATGAAAATTTAAGATTATTTAAATCAGGAGATTACATAGGTATTTATTCCCACTTAAAGGGACTGGATGTATCACATGTAGGCATACTTATTGAGGAGGAGGGGACTTATTTGCTCAGGCATGCCTCGAGCTCATCTAGTATTAATAAAGTTATAGATGTTAACTTTTTGGAATATATAAAAAACAAGCCTGGTATAATAATATATAGAAATAATAACTAGGAGTTACATTATGTCAGAATTATCTAAACAAAAAGAAATTGGTGAAAACATGTCTGATTCAAGACAACTAACAACATTGGTTAAAGAGTTGGATAATACCTTGAGAACCGTGAAATCTGTCGATGAATATTTATCAAGGATTGCAAAGGCCAAAGAAGTATTAGGTGCAGGTTCTATTAAACTTTCTGAAAAAATAGAAAAAAATAAAAATGATTTAGAGCAGTCACTTTTAGAAGTTGGGAAGTATGTTCAACTTGCTTTAGATGATATCCAGATTAGTGATGAAGAACTAGAAGCAGCGTCTCAACAGCTACAATTGTTTACAAATGGAAACGATGAAGCAATTGAATATGCTGAAAAAGAGTTAAAAGGACTTGCTGAAGGAACATATTGGGCGCGTTATTGGTCAGGACTACTTGCAAAACTGAAAAGTTAACTACAATTCGGGAATAACTTTTTCGCTCAGAATCTCCATGGTTTCGAGTATTTCATCTTTATCTGGTGTTATAAAATCTAAAACAATTTCTGAAATCCCAAGTCTTTTGTAAGACAGTATTTTGTCAAAAACCTCAACTTTTTCACCAATTAAAGCAGTGGGAGGATTTTCTTCATCTTTAGAATTTTTTGATGTAATTCTGATTCTATTTCTTAGTGAGACCTTAAAATCTACTAAGTCCTTTGATTTTTTTTCAGCGTATTCATTTAGGTATTTTAACTTTATTTCAAGTTCATCGGAACTGAACCAGATTGGTTGCCACCCATCCGCAAAATCAATTGAGCGCTCTATTGCGTTTTTATGATTTCCACCCATCCAAACAGGTAATTCTTTTTGAACAGGTTTTGGCTGAAAAGAGACATTTTGATATGAAAAATACTCTCCATCAAAATTACATGGATCAGTATTCCATAATGACTTTAATATTTTAATGTATTCGACTGTTTTAGCTATACGTCCCTCAAATGGGACACTTAAAACTTCAAATTCCTCTTGCATCCAACCTGGAGCTACGGTGCATATAAGTCTACCATCACAAAAGTGGTCCAAAGTTGAACACATCTTAGCAATAATAATCGGGTTCCTATAAGGTAAGATTATTGCACTGGTTCCAATCTTAATTTTTGAAGTATTTTGAGATATAGCAGTAAGTATTATAAACGGATCTGGGAAAATATCAGAAAACCTTCCTTTCCATTCTTCTGGTATGACAATGTGATCACTAGCCCATATGGATTTGAATCCTAATTCTTCAGCCTTTATTGCAATTTTTAATTGATCTTTTACATCAATATTTGCTAAGATTGGTAATGCTATTCCTAAATCCATATTATTTACCTTAGGGAACTTTAACAAATTTTTCCTTTATAATCTATGATATAGTTTTTTCTTTGAAATATCATGAAAAGTAAATCAATTATATCTTTATTTAAGAGTCACAAGAAACAGATAATATTTGGATTAATTGGATTAACGGCTGTGGATGCATTACAACTTTTAGTCCCCCGAATAATAGGAAGTGTTATATCTCATCTGGGTGAAGGGAACAATCCTTCTGAGGATTTTATTAATAGGTCTGGCTTTTATTTAATTCTTTGTGGACTTTTAATGGCTTTTTTTAGATTTGTTTGGAGGTACTTTCTCTTGGGCACTTCTAGAAGAATAGAGAAGGAACTAAGAGATAGTTATTTCTTAAAACTTCAAAATTTACCAATGAGATTCTTTAGTAAAAATAAAGCCGGAGATCTAATGGCTAGGGGTGTAAACGATATTGAACAAATAAAGATGGCTTGTGGTTTCGGGATAGTCGTAGCATACGATGGAATACTTTTGCTCCTTTTCATATTGATATCAATGCTATCAATATCTGTTGAGTTTACATTATATGCCGCGATACCTTTTGTCTTAGTCTCTTTTCTAATATTAGGATATGGGGAGAAAATCGAGAAATTATTTTTAGGGGTTCAAAAATCCTTTTCAGAGCTCACAGAAGAAGTTAGAAAAATAATCTATTCTATCAAAGCTATAAAGGCACTAAATGATGAAAGTAATCAGATTCATAAGTTTTATAAAAAAAGCAAGGATTATGAGTCTAACAACATGAGCCTAATTAAAATATGGGCGGGATACCAACCATTAGTAACTTTCTTTACAAGCATATCAATATTTATACTTATATTGTTTGGAAGCAACTTGGTTCTGCTTGATAAAATTAGCCTTGGAGATTTTTCAACTTTAATGCTTTATTTAACTATGTTAAGCTGGCCTGTGATTGCAATGGGACTTGCTGTTGATTGGTTAAAGAGAGGGAATGTCTCATTAAGTAGAGTTCAAGATGTTATGTTTGAGGAAGAAGTAGTAGACGAATCCTTTTTAAAGAATATCGATAGTATAGAAAGTATTAAGTTTGAAGATGTAGATTTTTCTTACCCTGGTAAGCCCTTATTGAAAAAAATTAATTTGGATATAACAAAAGGGAAAACTCTTGGCATTACTGGAAAGACGGCTTCTGGTAAGTCTACTTTGACAAGCCTTATGCTTAAATTTAATTCAGCAGAGAATATATATGTTAATGGATTTGATATAAATCTAATTAATAAAAATTCATTGAGATCAAAAATATTTTATGTGCCTCAAGAACCTATAATATTTTCTGGAACCATTAGGGATAATTTAAGTTTTTTTAGCGATAATTTTAATAGTAATAAGGGTAATGAAGCATTAGAAGTGTCAAAGTTCTTAAAAGATGTCGAGGAAATGCCAGATGGATTAAATACAATTGTTGGAGAAAGGGGTTTATCCCTTTCTGGTGGTCAGAGGCAAAGACTGTCAATTGCAAGGGCTTTATATCAAAGTCCAGATGTATTAATTATTGATGACACGCTTTCATCTCTGGATGTAGATACTGAGTTAAGCCTAATTTATAACTTAAAGAATTATTTTAAGGATAAGACATTGATAATAGTTTCATCAAGAGTATCAACTATTTTTAGCTTTGATCATATTGTCGTTTTAGATAAAGGTTCTATTGTTGAAAAGGGTAATTCTAAAAGTCTAGTTGAAAATGAAGGTTTATTCTCAGAACTATTAAAAGTCCAAAAGATTTTACCGAAAGAGAAGGTGACGTTGTGAACAGCGACAGGAATATTCTTCTATGGTTAATCAGATTTGCTAGGCCTTATGTTGGTTGGCTATCTATTGCTTTTTGCTCAATGGGACTTGTTGCTTATTTTGAGCTACTCATACCATATAAAATCAAAGAAGTTATTGATGGAATTTTATCAAAAGAAATGACTCAGCAGTTAATAGAGTCAAGCGCATATTCAATTTTGCTGTTTATAATATTAATCTTTATTTTTAGCTCTCTGTTTAGCTATATATTAAATATATCTGGCCAAAAAATTATGTTTAGCATTAGAGAGTCAGTCTTTAAACATATTATTAAATTGCCTCAATCATATTTTGATTCAAATGATGTTGGAAGGATAACAACCCGAGTTACAAACGATATAAATGCTTTAAATGAGTTTTATACTAATGTTTTGGTCCAATTTACTAAAGATTTCCTTGTCGTATTAGGGGTATTATTTTTAATCATATCTTTTAATCCATTTTTAGGCTTATTGATTTTAAGTATTAATATTATTGTTATATTTCTCGCTTTGCTCTATAGAGAAAGACTTAGAAGAGTTTACTCTAAGCTAAGAAGAACCATATCACAGCTTAATTCGTTCATTAATGAGTCTATTCGATCAATGTCTTTACTGAGAATGTACAATAAAGAAAACTTAAACTACAAAAGGTTCTCAAGCTATAGTGAAGATAATTATAGAGCTAATCTCGATCAGATGTATACGTTCGCGATGTTTCGACCTTTCATCGAATTCACTACCGTGTTCACAGCTGGAGTTGTTATCTGGGTCGGCTCTTATGAAGTTATCCAGTCATCCATGACCATTGGAGAGCTTCTTGCAGTACTTTTTTATTTAAGAATGATGTTTAAGCCGATATTAGATTTAGCAGATAAATATAATATTTTACAATCAGCCTTAGCAGCGAGTGAAAATCTTTTTAATATTATTTCTGTAACTAAGGAAAAAAGTGGAAAAAATCTCTTTGATAAAAATTTTAAATCAATAATTTTTAAGGATATTTGGTTTGCCTACAAAGACGATAATTGGATATTGAAGAACTTTACTTTAGAGATTAAAAATGGTGAATCTTTCGTGCTTATTGGCTCGACAGGCTCAGGTAAAACAACGATCTTGAATTTAATATTAGGTTTCTATAAGCCTCAAAGGGGTGAAATATTAATTGATGGAGCACCTCTTGATACTTTTGACATGGAAAGTATCAGAAGTAACTTCTCTGTAATAATGCAAGACACTCCACTTTTTAATAATGTCCCCAGCCAAGATGATTTCTATAATATTAATGTAATTCAGTCAATTGGAGAAAGGCAGATTCAAAATATTAAGTCTATGATGAGTAAGCCATTCCAGGTTATTGTTCTTGATGAAGCCACCTCTAATTTAGATTTAGATTTAGAAAGAGATGTGAAGAGCTATTTGGAAAAAATTGAGGGCAAAACTTCTATCATCATAGCTCATAGGTTAAATTTAATTAAAGATAATGATATAATTATCTTGTTAAAGAATGGAGAAATAATAGAAAAGGGCAATCATTCTGACTTAATTCAACAAAAAGGAAGCTATTTTTCGATTTTTAAACTAAATGAGAATTTTTTTAAAAATTAGTTCTCTTGTTGTTTTTATATTTCATCGTATAATCTATTTCTTAAATCGGGGTGTGGCGCAGTTGGTAGCGCACCTGTTTTGGGAACAGGGGGTCGGAGGTTCGAGCCCTCTCACCCCGATTGAATTGAGCGCCAGTAGCTCAGCTGGATAGAGCAAAGCACTTCTAATGCTTAGGTCGGGGGTTCGAATCCCTCCTGGCGTAATTTTTTATGGTGGATGTAGCTCAGTTGGTTAGAGCATCGGTTTGTGGTTCCGAGGGTCGCGGGTTCGAATCCCGTCTTCCACCCCAAAATAAAAGTAAGAATTTATTTATGTAGTATACGAAGAATTAAATTTTACATAATTAATTCCTATATCATTTGTAAGCATATAAGAAGAATACTTACCTGAGTTAAGATTTATATTTAACTCTATATTTTTACTTTTCATTAGCTTAGTCGCAATATTTGATTTCCCGAATTCAACCCCACTTTTGACTATTTTATGCTTCCCAATACTGATATCTATTTTGGTCTGATTTAAAGAATTTATCTCAGAGGATCCTATGGCTGCAATTATCCTCCCCCAGTTAGGATCAGAGCCAAATAGTGCGGTTTTGAACAATAGTGAATTGGAAACTTTTCTTGCAACCACTTTTGCATTTTTTTCTGAGTTAGCACCGGTGACATTGATTTTGCAAAATTTTGTACCACCCTCTGCGTCCTTAACAATCATTGAAGCTAGATCATAAAATATTTTGTTTATTATTTTGGACACTTGAGATATATTCTTCCCCCTAGAAGTAATTTTTGCGTTTCCACCTTGTCCATTAGACAGACCAACCACGGTGTCATTAGTAGACATATCTCCGTCTACGCTAATAGAATTGAAAGACTTATCTGCCGCATCATTAATTAGTTTTCTAAATACTTTAGTTTCAAAATCTAAATCAGTAATGAAGTAGCAGAGCATGGTCGCCATATTGGGGTGAATCATTCCTGCTCCTTTTGCAATTCCTAGAAAGTTATACGTATTTTTACCTATTTTTAATTTCTTATATGAAGTTTTTATAAACTTGTCAGTTGTAATTATCGCATTAGCAAAGTCTTTATATGAACTATAATCAAGGGACTTAAATAATTTGGGGATATTTTTTTTGATTATTTTATAATTTAGCTGTTCACCAATAATGCCTGTTGAGGATGGGAAGAAATTGTAAGTCTTCATGTTGGCATAGGAAGCGATTGATTTTAATATTTCATTTGTAGCTAAAATTCCATTATCGCCAGTACAAGCATTTGCGTTTCCACTATTAACAATAATTGATTGTATAGATTTTTTTTTGATAATCTTTTTGCCAATTATTAGAGGAGCGGCTATTACTTTGTTCTTTGTAAATATCGCATGCGCAGTACAAGGAGTCTCAGAATATATAAGACCTAAATCTTTTTTGCCAGACTTTTTTAGGCCTACCGAGATACCCGAAAATTTAAATCCTTTAACCTTTATCATAATAAGTCTAAGTATTGAATAGAATTGAGCTCTTTTCCAGAGTGAAATTGACTAAACTTTGCAATTATTTTGATAAATTTAATTCTGGAGCTAGCATTCTCTTTTATTTTAGCTTTTGATAGCTCTATTCTTTGCCCGTTAATTTTACTTAGCTCGGTAGAGTTTGGTTTTAATCCTAGACTTTGTAAGTATGTAATTTGAAACTCCAAGATTAAATCAAGTGCATTAAGGTAGCTTAGTCCTGAAATCCTATTGAAAAAACTTTCAACTATCTCGAATGTTTTGCTATTTTGAATTTCCATAATTTCAAAAGTATCAACATATTCGTTAACCAAAGAGCATAATATAATTAATTCTTTTTTTAGATTGGTATTGTTAAAATGTGGACTTAATTGGATATCATTAAGAACTTTAGTTGACTGAATAGTTCCATTATATTTAAAGCTTATATGAATTAAATTGAAAGGCTCAAGTTTTCCTATAAATCTTTTTTTACTTTTCCTTGCATTTTTTGCTATAAAACTAGCTTTACCAGTCTTTTTGGTATACATCGTGATTATAAAATCATAATCTCCGTATTCTATTTTTTTTAATATGAATCCCTCGTCAACAATAATCATCTTATATAATTAATAGGGCTATAAATAGGTAAGATATC
>Ga0315316_10000501_pt1 | contig 26024 bp, 47 predicted proteins | sample M160m3416metaG_FD_203702 | JGI IMG/M metagenome (GOLD analysis project Ga0315316, IMG submission 203702) | Ammonia-oxidizing marine archaeal communities from Monterey Bay, California, United States - M1 60m 3416 | ecosystem: Environmental > Aquatic > Marine > Intertidal zone | place: USA... | reverse complement strand
AATGTCGTGATATGACAACATATAACTTTTCATTACCACTAACTGGATTCGATAACGCCCCCAAATATTCAACATATTGCTTAAATATTGTTTTGTCTGTATTATTTAATACCTTACTTATCTTTATCTTCTGACCATGTGCCTTATTACTCTTGGCTATGTTCTTATCAAAATCAACCAATGTGAAATTAAATTTATCCAATATCACTTCAACCTCATCCCTAAGCCTATCTATTATGTCAATGTCAAACCTTAATTTAGGTTTCTTATTTCTTGGCGTTATTTGTTTACCACTACTCAAATCATAATATAACCTATAAATATTCTTACCAAAAATCCCCTCCAACTCTTTATCTATCTTTAGCCCCATTTGCTTAGACCTTATTTGCTTTGATAAATTAAGATTTATGTTTTCCAATAACCCCTCCCTTAGCAATTTCTTTATATATCCCTTCATATTAATCCCTGTTTTATTATAAATACTACACACTAATATATAACCAACCTTTTTTGACAACAAATATAACAAAATATAAAGATTATCCCATACCTTTATCACACCTATCCATATTTATTATAAAATATATTAACATTATGAAAAAATATATCAAAAATCTATTAAGAGAAAATCTTAACATCGAAGAAGACTATCCATCATCATTCGATATGGAACACTTTAAATCATTAACATCATTCAATAAAAGAATCAAATACTGCCAAGAACACCTACAAAGAATATCCTCTGGCTCATCCAGAATTGTATATAAAATAGATAATGAAAAAGTATTAAAATTGGCAAGAAATAAAAAAGGTCTAGCCCAAAATGAAGTCGAAATATCCGCAAGCCAAGATTATTACCTGGATGATATCGTTGCCAAAGTATTCGATTACCACCCAGATGACCTATGGCTAGAAATGGAACTAGCTAGAAAAGTAACAAAAAACAACTTTAAAAAATTTACAGGCTACTCATTTGAAGACTTTACCAATGTATTAAATGATGACCATAATAAAAATAACCCAAGAAGATTCTCCATAGACTATACATCAAATATGGATGAAGAAACCATTGAACAAATTCATGAAGATGAATTCTATATGGCAATATTCGATTATGCACAAAATTATGGAATACCAATAGGTGACCTAACCAAAACAAACTCTTATGGATACGTTAAAAGAAATGGTAAGGATGATATCGTATTAATTGATTATGGCCTAGACTCAAATGTATTCACAACCCACTACTCATAAAATTCAACCAAAAAATTTACAAAAAAATTTTTATCCATACCCCCTAAAAAATATATCAAAAACTTTTTACCCCCAGACAAAAATATATGTAAACCCCACCTAAAAAATATATCAAAAAAAATTCCAGAAAAAATTTGAACACAACTCCGTTCCCGACCTGTACAAGCCATACGGAGGGGGGTATAAGAGAGTTTACACCCCTAGGACTCCATAGGGGGGGTAATTAGCCATTTAAAGGGTTCCCCCTATGCCATACACCAAACATATATTTGAGTAGCTTAAAAGGGCAAAATATGGACATATAACTTTTTTTATAAATTGATTAAAAAAGGGCAAAAAAAAAGCTACCTAAATTAATAGATAGCTTTTTTGAAAAGTTTTTAGGTTATACAATTTTGCAGTCAATATTTTTGTAAATAGTGCCGTTTATTTTTATTTTGGCAATATTCTTAGCATACAATTTCCTCCAAATAATTTCTTTGCTTGTGCCTTGATTAGAGGCTTTTCTTTTTACAGGTAATACGTTAGGTAATTTACTTTTATTGGTAATTTTACCGTTTAAAATAAATTTTATAGTAGGGTACGAATTTTGGTACGGTCTGTACTCAATTACCGTTTTTCCGTAATACACACCACAAAAATTATTTTTGCTTTTTGACTTGTCAATAGGCATTGTGTTTTTACCTTTTTTGTAGTCGCTTGTAGGTTTGTTTTCTTTACCTAATTGCGTCTTAATACCTTTAACATAGTCAGTATTAAACAACACTGAAAGTGCTGTTATTTTCTTCACTTTACCGTTAAACGGCTCTTTTGTGTCACGACATTTTTTAGTCGTTTTTGGGGTTGTGCATTGCAATACCTTGACAAAGGTAGAACACTTGTTGTCAAGGTTCAAAAGAATGTTAGAAAGTTGAACAGTTGTAACTTTTACTATTGGATTTTTTATGAAAAACATAATATATGGTTTTGGTTAAAAAATGATTGTAGCTTCATTGCTACCTTACAAAGATAAACAAAAAAACCGAAATAACAAATTTTTTGAAAAAAAGATTTATATTTTTTTTATTATGATATGAAGTGCAACAAATTAAGATTAAATTAATATGTTAATATTATGTTAAAAATTAGGAATTACGGTTTAAATAGTTTAACTTTAAAGTAGTCGATAACATAGACGGGTTGGACAATTTTTAGCATCCAAAAGAGTAGACTCCGTCACGCCCATACCCCAAGTGGGACATATCAAAAAAAAACATATATGAATTCCTTTCATATATGAAAATAACATATGTAATTAAATTAATATATGTCTTTCCGACATATATAAAAACTTAGTATATTTCTTTTCTTCTATATGTTATTCCGACATATATAAATTATTAATATATTTAATAATCTTAATGTGATTCTTCACGTTGCACGTGCAACGTGTCACGTTAAATGTTCCACGTGGAACACACATAGAAAAATAAATAATATATTATTATCTTAATGTGATATTGCTATCATATATAAAAAACTTATATAAAAGAAAATGTGATGTAAAGTAACAAAAAAAAGCAAGACCCGATATCGAATCTTGCTTCTGTATACACTTTTGTGTACACCTGTACCTCTTGTTTAATCGTGAGTATTTTGCCGATATAAGGTAGGTTAACTATGTCTTAGTGTATTGGTATCAGTAGAACTAAGATAGCTTAAAATAGGACATAAAAAAAGACCACCCGAAGGCAGTCTTGTTGTGAAAAAAACCACTATTTAAAATAGGGTTTTTAGTTCGGGGAATAAATTTCCAATGGTGTTGCGTTTAGAATAACGCTCTTGCCGTTTTGCCTCAATAGTCAGCCTCTCTCTACGCAATAGAGCCTCAAGGTCTTCAACCGAATAACCATAATTGAAACACTCAGCAAGACGCATCATCTCTCCATATAATGCGTAAGAAAATGGCATCATTGCACCCTTGCGCATCCTAAGTCCACAAAGTTTAATGAACGTGTAAACAATGCTTTTATCCGCAACATACTGTTGGGATTTAGCAGTAAGTTCTTCAGTGGTAAAACCAATAGTGGCATTCTGCTCAGAATACTCAGCAATACGCATGAGAGCATTTACAAAATGAGAAGGTAGGTTAGTAGGGTAAACAGGTGAAATAATTTTCAAATTTCTCATAACAAATATTTTAGGTGGTTAAGTAATATAATTCAATTTACAAAATCATATTGACAAATGCAAATATAAAACGATATATCTTCACATATATTTTTTTATTATAATAAAAAAAGACCACCCGAAGGCAGTCTTAATTTCATTTTCAGTTCAGTAAGGTCTACCCAAATATGACCTCACCATACAAACAATGCTGAAGTATGACATCAGCCGTTACGGCATCATCATCCTCATTAATCATGTCTAAAACCGCAGAAACACAACTTGCCTTTTCCAAGTTTTTGTGTGCGGTTAGTAGGTTGAAACCAACAACCTCCTCTGACTCAGAGTCAAAGAAATTCAAGTTGTTACCACCTCTAAGGTGTGCCATAAGCACATCCTCATAACAGATGGTGGTTAAAAACCCAACTGATTTTTTTGCGAGGTTGTATTCCTCGGTACTAATTTTAACGGTCAACCCATACGAACTTATATACCCCAATCCGTTGCATAGGGCATTGTGAATGAACAGTTCCACTTCAGAAGATTCTAACTTGATTTTCATACTGATAAAATTTAGATGGTTAAGTAAATATGATAAAACAAATATCGTTTTAATAAATGACAAATGCAAATATAAAACGATATATTTTTAAATTAATTTTTATTCTTTGAAAATTGCCTTCACACATAAGACCTTTCTACGGTCTCTTTGCCTTGGGTCAGTATCCACCAAGACCTCCCCATTTGCACTTATTAGTAAGGCATGACCATTAACGTGAACATAGTAGCACACGTTCTCAGAAAGGTCTGTATAACCCTTTATAGCCTTCTTTAAGGCAGAGACTGTTGTAGCCTTTTTGAATGCCGTTTTACGGCTTCTGACTGCGTAGCCGAATCTACGCATAATGCTATGAACGGCACTATTCCCCGTTCTTTTTGACCACGTGAATTTGTAGTCATTTGGTTTTATGTCTAAGTAGCTTAGACAAGCCGAGACACACACACCATTAAAATTGCCACCACCCGTTTTAACGTGGTCGGCAAGGATTTGTAAAACTTTTCCATCACTTGCTATGTATTTTCTTGTAAGTTTCATCTGTATAATTTTTAGGTGGTTAAGTAATATAATTCAATTTACAACAAACAATTCACAAATGCAAATATAAAACGATATTTCTTTTATTTATTTTTTATTTGTTAAAAAATTAGGAATTACGGATGTAATGGTTTATCTTTAAAATAGTCAATTAGAGTAGACGGGTTGGATTCCGCAAGGTGTCCAAAAGAGTAGACTCCACCGAACCCTAAACTGAAATATGTATGGACATAAAAAAAGACTACCTAAATTAATAGATAGCCTTAAGAGAATTAGACCTGTACAGTCAAAGCCTCTTCTATGTCGTTGAAGAGGCATAAACCTCTCTCACCGTCATACTTAGACAACCCATGCTCCCACATGAGATACCCCACATCATAGGTTATTCCATGACTTTGGGCAATCCACCTTAAGGCGGTTTTGTAGCTCTCAGCACCCAAATCAAGGGTTGCCTCAACCAACTTATTCCAAGCCTTATACGCTTGCTCAAGCATGACCTCTTCATGTTGAGCATTCTCCTCACAAAGTCTCCCAAACCGCTTGAAATCAGCCTCAAGTTGCTCAAGGGTGAAGGTGTAGTAATTGTAGGGAGGTCTGACACCAAACGCCTCTTTATGGTAGTCAGAATAAATTTGCAACATTTCCTCTTTTTTAGTCATAATAATTTTGGTTAAATGGTTAAGTAAAAAAAATCAATTAAATTCTATGCCACAACATATTTCATTCCTTCCCCTACCAACGCCTCCAACCCGAAGGTAGCGACAAAGACATCGTAATCGTAATACACGATTTCGTTATCACTCTGAAATAAAACTTCAACAATCCCGTCAATCAAATTTAAGACTACCATGGTATAATAATTTTGGTTAAATGAATGTAGCTTTATTGCTACCTTACAAAGATAAACAAAAAAACCGAAATAACAAATATAAAACGATATATTTTAAAAAAAGATTTATATTTTTTTTATCGTAATATGTTATAACCACCTTAAACAATGTGAATAGAACCAATAAGACCGTTATTAGCCTTATTTTACCCATTTAAGCTACTTTAAATATAAAACAGTATATTGATACCATAAGACCTAAGATAGCTTAAAATAGGGTATAAAAAAAGTGACACCCGATTTGAGTACCACCTTTCATTCACTTAACCACAAGTATCTTTATTTGGTTACTCATATACATTGTATATTTTAACCACACCAAAATCAGTTTTGTACTCTACTCTCATATACATACGGTTACCTGTAAAACTCATCTCTGAGTTTTTAAAAATAACCCAATACGAACCATAGGTCTCAAAGGTCTTATCAACCTTAAAATGGGTTGTATGCCCATCTTCGGTTAGGGACAATTTCTTACCATTAACACGAACCCGAATGTCCGTATCAAAAACATTTTTGCTTATGCTACCATCAGCACCACAAATGGTGGTTCTGACAACAGAAAAACTTCTGTCAATGTTATGGTGTGGGTTGTCTTTTTTATGTTTAACCAAAATACGGTCAACATCTGTATCAGCATTAACAATTTCTTGCGCCACAACCAACGCAGAAAAATTCAAAAAAATAAATAAAAACGGCAAAAAAATCAATCCGAGAGTTCTCATAATAATTAGTTTAGTTTGGTTAAAAAAAGTTAGTAGCATATGTCGGAATCGAACCGAGTACGGACTTATTATTTTACCGTTGTCCTATTGGACTCCACGCCCCTACAATATAGGTTGCATATGCCATTTATTTAAAGATATATAAAAAAATCTATATATCCTAATTTAACTTGGCAAAAAAACCGCCAAGTTCAATATTTTTTCTTATGCTTACTTTTTCGGCTATAAGTCTTTTTTGACTTATGAACCTTTTTAACTGCCTTAAACCCATGAGGGTTGTCAGTCAGATACTCTTCCCTTGCACCCTTGCCAAGTGCATCAATCAAAACCTCTTTTTTATCCTTCTTTTTCATTGTTCTCTTTTTATAAAATTTATAATTCTATTTATATCCCTAGCTAATTGTTCAATTGAACAATGCTGAATAGGAAGAGACTTATTTATAAAAAGTCTACGACCATTAAAAACAAGCCACATAGGGTCACTTCCGTACTTTGGGTTCGGCAGATTATACCTATTGAAAACTTCATATTTTCTCCCTTCTATTTCAATAAATTTGTTGTTGTTGTTAGGGCAAACTGAAACAACATTAGGTTCGTGGCACATCATATCCACCACGTTCCTTTCTGATTTATACAATCCCATTTTGGGTGGTAAATAATCACACTCCCATTTATATGCTAATTTTTTCATGGTTTAAAATTTTGGTTAATCAATACCTCAATATAGTCATAATGTGGTTAAATTCCTAATATAAAACAATATATTTTTAAAATAGTTTCTAATACCACTATAAATCAGCAAGTTATGATAATAATGAAAAAAAATATAAAATAATATAAGAAAAAATTAGGAATTACGGTTTTAATGGTTTATCTTTAAAGTAGTCGATAACACAGACGGGTTGGATATCACAAGTGTCCAAAAGAGTAGACTCCACCGAACCCTATACCGAACTACCAAACATATATAAATTTTTTTATATATGTTTTTTTTACATATAGAAAAAAAGATAAATTATAAAAATCTACATATAGAAATAAAACACATATGTTTTTTTTACATATAGAAAAAAATATAAATTATAAAAAATTACATATAGAAAAAAAAAGTATAATTGGTTTAACATATATTAAAAAATTACATATAGAAAAAAAGATAAATTATAAAAAATTACATATAGAAAAAAGATACATATGTTAAATTAATTATATTAAAAATTCATATATAAGTAGACATAAAAAAGCTACCCGAATTAACAGATAGCTTTTTTAATTATATGTAATTTTACTTATAGCACCCGACAAAATACAGGTGCAAAAGGAAAGTAAAAATTAGGATTGGGCAGAAAATAATAGCTACAATCCAAAGGAAAAAATGTGACATTTTCATTGGTTAATTTTTAGTTGGTTAATTAATATAATGCAATCTACAAAATTATATTGGTAATGTCAAGTGTTTATGAAATTATTTTCAAATATTTTTATTTATAATGTGATGTTCAGAATACACTTCTGACTGTTCAATCATTTTAGGGTTTAACCAAACATAACCAACCTCAGTTAATCATCAATATTTAGCCTATTTAAACAACTTTAATCATAGAACCATATCAACACACCAAAACATATAAAGAGTAGCTTAAACCCCAGAAATATGGACATATAGGTTTTTTTATTATAATTGTAATTCATATGTACATAGACATAAAAAAAGCCACCTAAATTAATAGGTGACTTTCAATCAGTTCGGTAGGCTTACAGTAGGTCAAGAGCGAAGTCAAAACTCTTGTGGTTGGTTCTGCTATTCGTTCCAACCATAGAACTTTCCAAGCGTCCATTTTCACGTCTTGGAGCAGACTTTGAATGAGTTGTCCAACGGGTTGTACCCGAATGCAACCCCCACAAATTACGTCCTTTTTGAGCCATCTCCATATCAATCATACTATACAACTCTTCCATAGAGTTAATCACACGTGTGGAAGCATTACTCAAATCAGCAATTGGTGAAGTTTTACATAACCCAATAAGGTGCTTAACCAACGCATTTTTCATTTTGGTGTCCACCTTAACACCAACCATTGCTTGGTACTGTGCAATGGTACGCATGGACTCTGAAAGTGCATTTTCAATAAGCATCGGAATCTCTTGAATTCTATTCGTAAGACTAACGGTATGTCTGAATTTTGACCGACCTTTTTTGCTAAAGGCATGGAATTGGTTTGAGCAAGACATTGTCAAGTTCCCAAACCCAATTCCACAACTTGTAGAACCGTCATTGGAATCAATATAGGTTAAAAAACTCTTGACAATATCATCACCAACTTTGGCGTGACCTTCAATAGCCAACTGCAAAAATACTTTTTTACCTCCATCAAGGCTACCTCCATTTGTGACTGAAATCTGAGAACCAAATGGTTCTGCACCCTTCAAAATAAGTTCCACCATTTCCCTATTTTGGCATATGGTGTAACCCTTTTTGCCATTATAGAGTTCCTTCAAAGTTTCTCCATGACGGATTGAAACGGAATCTGAAGGAATGAAATATTCCTCAGTTTTCAACTGACCATTATGGTCAACTATGGTTCGTTCCATGCTTGTAACGTTTGGTCTTTTTAAGACCTCCCAATCCAATCCGTTGTTAACCAATACTTCATTTACACGTGCATCGAAATCAAAATTTGAATCATTCATAATATAAAAAATTTAAGAGTTAAAAAAATGTTAACCGTATAACCAACGGCATACAACAAATATGGTTTTTATTATTCAGAAAAGCAAATATAAAAGGATATTTTTTTCATTTTTTTTTAATCTTTTTTTTACCACCACTGATTATCAATGAGTTATGAAAAAAATAATTTTTATATTATTTTATATTTTGTCATTTTTGGTTAAAAAAATTCATTAGAATTATTCATATATGATGTTCTATATACTATACTATACTATACTATATAAGGATAACAGATATAACCCTCTAAGACTAACAGATGTTATAGGATTAAATAACCATATGATAATATATCCATATGGTACTATATGATTATGATAATATATTCATATAACTCTATGTGTGTATGATAATATATTCATATGAATGAATCTTATATATTAATAATTTATATATGAGTGTAGGTGAATAGTAGGTTCGGTGGAGTCTACTCTTTTGGATGTTCATAGAATACCCAACCCTTTGATTGCAAGTTACAACAAAGTTTTGATATATCCTATTTTATATAAGATTATTTTAAAATAAAAAAACCACCAATAATAATTTGGTGGTATTTGAAAGGTTTTGTAAATCAAATTATTATTGACACACACCAACCTTAGCTTTTTTGCGTGTGGCTCTACAACACATAGTTCAGTCCTTCTTATTAATATATAATTGGTTGTTGAGTGGATAAATCCCTCAACCTAGGGATGCTGAACCACCCCATGTACACTTTTGTGTATATTTACAATGTTTCTATAATAGATTGAAACAAAAAATTAAGGTGCCTATTTAAATCTTTAATTATAACCCTCTTGAACTTACCAGCATCCCAACCTTCTTTAGTTACGATTGTTCTGTGTTCATTAATATGGTTTTGTATTATTAGTTCTAATTTAGTAACCTTTTCTCTATCACTAATAACTTGTTTTTTAATGAACCTTTTTAAAAATTTGTTCTTACCAAATCTATACCAGGTTTCACACCCAATAAACTTACACTTAAATAAATAACCCTTTTCTTTTTTTAGAGATAGAAATGCCCTATCAGATTTTGGGTTTATGATAACAACATTTGGTATTTTACTTTCAATATAATCTATTTTGTTTTTTTTAAGAAAATATAATGTTCCATTAACATTTCTATCCCTTGATTCTTTTTTTGCTTTTTTCGTACATTCACAAAAATCTTTATACCAATATCTACAACAATGTATTTTGGGGTTATATTTTTCGTTATCACTCATCTTTAATAGTTTTAGAATCTTAATAAGAATAGGACTTGGTTCTTTAAGTCCTTTATGATATCCCTCTTAAACTTTCCAGCACCCCGACCTTCTTTATTTACGATTGCCTTATGTTCACGAATATGGTTTTGTATTCTATCTTGTAACTCCTTAACCTTTTTTTCTTTATCAGTCATAACTTATATTGTTTTATATTAATTTAAGTTGATTCGAATTTATAAGCCTATTATTATCTAAGACATAATATGAGTTATTATCTACCCCTAATTATTATTTTTTTGTAGTTGCATCTGTCTTGTCTAAATGAGCTAACATCATCACATTTCTTAGGATGTTGTCTGGGTCTAACAAGACATCCAATTCCATTCTATTGTCAAGTATTGCCTCTAATTGTTCTAAGGCTATTTTGTATTGACCCTTTCGCTTTTTATCAGCTTTTTCTATGTCAATATATGTCAAGTTTTTTTTAAACTCTTCAATTCTTTGTACTAATATTACTGCGGCACAATATTTCATTTTCCTTTAGTTTATATTGGTTAATAATGTACTACTAAATTAAACTATTAAAACCACAAATGCAAGTTTTTATAGAAAAAGTTTTAAAATAACTTATATTGTTTTATATTAGTGGGGTTGGTTTAATTGTTTCAATGGATAGTTCTCTATAATCTTCATCACCACTTATAACGAATGTGTTCTCCGTTTCATTAGGTTCTACACTACATGAGAATTGCTCATTCAAGTTAAAAACATTGGTGTGGTTAAACATCGCCATAAAGTTTACCCAATCAAAAATATCCTCAAAGCTTGTATCATCTTTGAAAAATATTTGCAATGGTGTGTTGTTGTCATCTATTAGTTGTTTCATGATTTATATTATTTTACGTGAATAACCATGTTAAAAATATCCAAACCCTTCGCATCGAAGTAGGTGTCCTTAAGCTTCTGAAGACCTTCTTCAGTACCTATTATCCCCAATGTGATATGGTTGTTGAAGTGAATTTGGTCTTTGACTGAAGCGAAAGCTGATGCTTCAATAAAATTAAAAACCGAGTCAGCAATCTCATTTGGAATTGCTATGTATCTTTTTAGATTCATATTGTTTTATATTGTTTTATTTGGTTAATTAATATAGTGTAAGATAAGGAATATAACTTACAATTCCTAATCCTACACCAATTAGTTTTAATGAATTTCCGCTACCCTATTTTCGATAGCTTCAACAATCTGGTCTTCCAAGAGACTATCATCATCGGTTGTTGTTATGTGTGCCCAATTGGTACGGACATTATAAGAACCCGTTGCAATCAATTTTTCATCATTGAATACTTCTATGTTGAAACTGTCACAATCTTTCATGTTCGTTTTAACTACATTTATTCCATTCATAACTTATAATTTTGGTTTGGTTAATTAATCATTTCTACTAAACTAAACTATTCAATTCAGAATAGCAAGTTTTTATAGAAAAACTTTTAAAAAATTATCTATATAGGGTTACATATTCCCCGAAGTACTTATCAAAAACCTGTAAAAGGTTTTCATAATCTCCACTCTTCATATCAGAGAGGATTTTAGTACCATCTAAGCCAAGTTGTTTAGCTAAGTTAGATGCAGTACCCAAAATATAATATGCGTTGCCTTGTGGGTTGCACTTGGAAGATATCTCCTTACTATTTATTTTTTTTGTTATAAAATGTCTTCACCAATCAAGAACCCATTGTCAGAGCCAAGCTTCATTAGCTTTTTTGTAGCTTCCTTTTGATTTCCATAATAATTCACCAGAAATTCTTTGATTATTTCTCGACTATCTGGGAGGTTGCTAAATCTAACTTCTTTTGTTTTTTTGATTAAACCTTTTTCATTCATTGCTTTCACCATGTCCTCAGAAATACAACTATTTTTTTTGTCGTCAATATAAGTTCCATGTGCTTCCTCTAATAAATAAACAAGGTCAATATCTTCCATTCGATAAACCTCTTCCAAAATTAACTGGATAACGTGTTTTGTGTCAAAGCTGAAGTAAATCATATCTTCTTCGACATCCAATCTTGTGTAAGATATTTCGTAGTCTTCTAAGACCTTAATAAGAATGTCTAAATCCTTCTTACCAGAATGAACATGGTGAAGTGCGATAGCATCAGAAATATCCGATTCTGCACACCATTGATTACCATCTTGGAAATTTATATTATCACCTTCTACTTTAAAATCTGGCTTATGAAAACCTCCACCAACTGATTCTTTATTATAGGTGACAACTATCCCACCAAATTTTTTATTATATCCTTTAGGTAGAAGCTCTCTGTCTTCTATTTTAAATATTTCACCTGCCATGCTTTGTTTTTTTTTGAAGTTATTAAAATTCCTCTTCACCAATATGTCTCCCAGTCTCGTAGGAATACTTGGTTTTCTTGGTTGGTTAATAATGTATACTACTAAACTAAACTATTCAATTGACAATTGCAAGTTTTTATAGAAAAAGTTTTAAAATAACTTATCTTGTTTTATATTTGGTATTGTTCGCATACTTGTGTATGTTATTGGTATACCACAATTACCGAATTGAATATCACCACAATCAAAATCATCCATATCACCATTCAAAAATCTTTCATACATTTCATATGCTTCTTTTAGCGTTTCTTTCTTATTTCCTTGCATTGTATAGAACCCATAAGTACAATCCTTACCAGTTGAAAAGAAAACTATTTTAAAGGCGTTATTTTCCCTTCCATATATGTGAATATCTGCAATCTCATTGAAGTGTTTTTTAGTTACCTTGAAACCATTTTTAGTTAGTTTCATTTTATCCCAATCTCTTATCACTTTTTCATATACAGGTTCAAACATATTGTTAAATACCCCTTCATCCATAACAACCCCATATACTAAATATTGTTTTATATTATCTTCACTTAGGATAATACATCTGTATGGTTTATTTGGTTTGAATGTAACAGTTTCCGTTTCTAATCCACTCTGCCCTTTAAGGATAACTAAATTCTCTTTTTTCATCTTATATTGTTTTATATTTGTTTTAAATCATATGGACTTGCATCTAATCCGTAGTCGCAAGTATATCCAACTGCCTCCAACTCTTCTACCAACTTAGCACAATTCTCATATGTGGTATCCTTTTCAGAGAAGTTATTTATTACTTCTTGAACTTCCATTGGTAGTGTTTCATATATTTCAAATAAATCCATCATTTTTCAGTTTTGGTAAGGTGTTGGAGAATTGCATTGCAAGTTAAGTCTAACTTAACATCATCAATACTTTCATTTAGCATTATCTTGTTTGACATTTTTTTCTCCAATTCTTTTTGGTCTGATTGGAGTGTTAACAATTTTAATAGCTTTTTCATAATTTTGGTTTGGTTTGGTTAATTAATATACTTCAATTTACAACATTATATTCACAAATGCAAGTTTTTATGAAAGTATTTTAATAAGTTAGGTAAGATATTATTACTTCGTATTCATTTTCTTCTGAATTTGTGCAGACTATTGTAATGTCATAATCTGATACAAAACTTGAATTTCCCAGAATAAACTGAGATGAACAATCCGCACCAACAACTAACATATTCGCTCCCTTTTCAAGAGCAATAGCCAATGTTTCTTCATGTCCATCTGGTGCTTCTTTAAAGTATTTTTCATACAATTCAGCACTACATCTTTCTGCTTCGTTTTGGTATCCCAAACCAATAGTGTCTGGTCTGAAATAATCTTCGTTTTCTCCGTAATCACTGTCGATTTCAAAGAACTCTTTGAACATTTTTGGATTCACTCCTTCAATGCTCACTCTTCTAACATTTAATTCATTTTTCATCTTATATATATTTTGGTTGGTTAATAATGTATACTACTAAATTAAACTATTAAAACCACAAATGCAAGTTTTTGGGTAAAAAAAATAAAAAAAGTGGAAAGTATTTTATTACCTTCCACCTATCTCACATTTAATTAACCAAAATTATATTGTTTTATATTTTAACTCTATGATTTACTTTAATTTTCTAATTGTTAGCTTATAGGCTAAATCAAAACCATAAAGGTTGTTTGATGTTACACCTCTTGAGTCTATTGAGAACAAACTGTCCAACCTTATATTTAGGGGGAGTTATCCTTTGTGTTAAGTCTGTTCGTTTCATCTTATATTGTTTTATATATTTGGTTAATATTGTTCAGTCCATTTAAAAAGTGGGTTTGGTGAAAAGAAGAGCGACTTCCCTCAGCCAAACCCAAATTACCTTTTGATGTATGCACCCATCAATTTTATTTTCCACGAAGGTACGTGTTTCAAGAGGTTAATGTCCAAAACGAACAGAGCGTTATTCTTAACAAGTGGTCATCCAAGTAATCTAACTAGTTTTGATATCGTGAGAGGTACAATGAAAGAGAGGTATTGTTGTAACAAAACCCTGTGATTAAACAACAGACAATAAGGCACCTTATCATCGGGATGTCATTGAACAAATACATCAATCAATGTTTAAACATACGTGCAGTGAACTACATAGTTATTCTGAACTGTTACATTGAAGGTAATCGACATAATCGAATGGCTAATAATTAACCCCCATCATTTAAAAGAACTTTATCTCTTTATACTAAGTTAAACTATTCAATTGACAATTCCTAATTTTTAAAGAAAAAGATTAAAAATAGTTATATTGTTTTATATTTTACACACTACCATAACCAATCCAATCCACATTCACCACTAAATAGGTATAGTTGTTGGATAAGTCCATAGCGTACTTATTCTTTTTTAAGAAACTCTTAACCGCATTATTATGGTTTCGGTCATTGGTTTCAATCTTTTTTGGAGTAAAGGTTGCGCCTCTGTCAGAGACACTATATGTTATACTATATATTCTTTTCATAAGGATTGATTTAGAAATTAAAATAAGATTTTTCAACAAGTATGTCGGATTTTTTATAACCATCTCTAACAAGTTGTTGTATCAGTTGCCCCTTACTGTGATACGCAACATTGGAGAAGTGTACCCTTCCAACGGATACATCATACCCCTTTTTCTTAGCTTCATCATAGTAGTAACCCATATTATAAGTACCATAGTTTCTCGTAGCCATTTTATAATTTTTTTGGTTAATTAATCATTGTCCTACTAAGTTAATCTATTGTATTGACAATTCCTAATTTTTTTGAAAAAAGATTTAAAAAAAGTGGGTTTGGCGAAAAGAAGAGCGACTTTCCTCAACCAAACCCAAGTTACATAAAGGTTTAGAATAGCAAGTCCTACTCTACATCTACTGTAATTTTATACATTCGCAGATTACCTTTAGCGTTTTTACGGGTTATAATTGCAGCATCGAACCCTCGTTTTCTGTAACCCATATAAACATCTACATCTACGCTAGAGCTATGCTCCGTTTTTAATTTATCTAAAGCCACCTTGAACTTCTCCTCGCTGTATTCGGGGTGTTTCTCCTCTACGTATTTAAGGTTAGCGCACTTATGTCCCTTGTAGCTTGGCAGCATATTATCTATAATCACTTCCCCAAAATACTGCTCGTAGGTTTCTCCTCTACATTCGTTGATACAGAATGTTCCCTTGTAACCAATCATAATTTGCTTAACGTAGGGGTGGTTCTTAAACCATGCCTCTAACTTTTCTAATTCTCCTTTTTTTGTACCTTTTTTCTTGTAATTTGCCATTTTTATAATTTTGGTTGGTTAATTAATATACTTCAATATACGATAACTATTTCACAAATGCAAGTTTTTTGGTAATTATATCCTAAAAGTTATTAGATATAAATTCAACAGTGTCCTTTATCCCATCAATGTATTCAACACTTTCAACATCTACACCACCAATTGCGTGTGTAAGTATTAATGCTTCAATACCATCAATTGCTGCATTGTACAGTTCGTCCTCTTCGTCATTGTGTTCAGTTTTTAAACCAACTGACGTGAGTGAACCACCACCATCTTTATTAATAGTAATAAAGATATTGAATATTGGTAAAGTAATTATTATATTACCATCTTTATCGTTGCTTCTCATAATTTTTATATTTTTTTTGGTTAATTAATATACTTCAATATACAACATTATATTCACAATTCCTAATTTTTATGAAAAAAGATTAAAGAAAGTGGAAAGTTTTTTTTATTGCCTTCCACTTTCAGTTCAATTTAGCAAGGTGGAAACTCACCTTCATTCCTTTGTGACATTAGAGAAAATACAGTATCTATTTCCATATACTCATTAGGCTCTTGTATTTCCTCATGTATATATAGTATATTATTCTTTACCACTATTCTACCACTATCCATACTATCCTCACCTTGAAACCTTACCTCACCATTTAAAGTGTACCCATTTGGTATAAGGAATTTATGGATAATATAATTTAACCATTCAGTATAATGGTAAAACTTTTCACCACCATCCCACATAATTTCAGTTCCCTCTTCATTTGGTATCCATTGACACCATAATCCTGGCTGGGTTCTTGGTGGATAATTATGTTCTACTATATTTGTTTTATTGGCTTGTCCAAAATCACCACCACCATTCACAAAAAATTCACCTTCTATACCATATTCCATACCCACATTACGTTTCATACGCCTTGTATCTGAAAACTTAGTTAGAAATGTTTTTAATTCCGTTGTTAGTGGTTTGTCAAGCTGAAATGCTCCGAAAAAATCTGTCGTGTAACCCATAATTTTTATAATTTTTTTGGTTAATTAATCATTGTCCTACTAAGTTAATCTATTGTATTGACAATTCCTAATTTTTATGAAAAAAGATTTAAAAAATATAAGAATGGTTTTACCCACTCTTATATTATACTATATTTAACCTATTCATTAAACTTTTTCTTTTTACTACCATGCACTTCAATTACAATGTTCTTAGCTTTTATTGTGTTACCCTTACATAAACCACAATCAATACATTGTATACCCTTTGTAGTATTAGGGCAAACAATTTCAGTAGCCTTATCAATATCTGAAATATCATTGGTTACTCGGAAGTATCTCCAACCGTTTTGAATTGCCAATTTTGCTTCTGCTTTATTATCAACACTTGCCATGCTAACTGCCTTAAGTGATTCATTATCACTTTCAGTTTTCCATTGGTGCGTATAGCTTGTGCTATTTTTAACAACACTTTTTAGTTGAACCAATATATCAATTGGAATTACATTAGGGTCACCATATGCACCAAAACGTACACTCATTCCCTCAAATATAGTCATATCATTTACCTTTGGGTAGTTACCCTTATGATACGACTTCCACACCTGTAAAGGTGCTTGAAATAGTGTTACGTAGCAAGCACCACCAAGGTTATGTCTATGAGGACACATACCGCAAATACTTTCATCCTTGCCTTGCTTGGAGGCTTCAATCGGTGACAAGTCTTTATGTAGAATCCACATAGAAGCCATATTCCCAGTCTTTATGTTTGTAGACTTAAGAGTAATAACGGCAATAATATCATCACCTGTAATTGGTGACTTGCCCTCAAATATAGTGTACCCAGTTGGTTTTTTCATCTTATATAATTTTGGTTGGTTAATAATGTATACTACTAAACTAAAACATTTATTTCACAAATGCAAGTTTTTGATGAAAAAACTTTTTAATATGAAATTTTTCTTTGGCAAATAACCTTACCATTCACCTCAATCCAACTATAACCACTTGTTACTGAAAATTTATATGTGAACGTTTCGTATTCGGCAACATATGTTAGGTTAGACTCATATTCTTTTTGAGGCTTTTCATTTTTCATTTTTTCAATATATGTTTCCATCTTATATATAATTTTGGTTGGTTAATAATGTATACTACTAAACTAAAACATTTATTTCACAAATGCAAGTTTTTGAGGAAAAAAAAATAAAAAAAGTGGAAAGTATTTTATTACCTCCCACTCAGTCCACATTTAATTAACCAAAATTATATATTGTTTTATATTTGTTTAGAAATCTTTTTTAATGGCTTATTCAAGCTATCAACAACATATTTGATAAAATCATTATAATCATGGTCATCATCAAAATTGTTTGTTGTATATTGAATTATATTACTTAACCACCTAAAAATTATACAGATGAAACTCCGTGAGTTCAGTCCTTCTTATATACTATTAGATATAATTGGTTGTTGAGTGGATTAATCCCTCAACCTAGGGATGCTGAACCACCCCATGTACACTTTCGTGTATATTTTAAGTGGGTGTGCAATAGGATTCGAACCTATACGCTACTGAGATTTCTATCCACTCCGTTTCCGTAGTGAGTGGGCAAGTCCAGAGGAAATGGCCATTTCTTATCAACTCATCGCTCTACCAATTGAGCTATACACACCGTAGTTATTTTGAACAGTTCTAACGCCTGTTATCCACAACTATTTTTTTTTATAATCACCTCTAATTTGCCTTCGGATGCCATGGATTAAACCAACCAAAAAGAATGTTATATAATATAAGATAACAAAACCTATGACTGAGCCAATGATTGCTCCCAGGATAATTAAAAGTATTTTCATTTTAATAGTTTTTTTAGTGTTAGAATTTCATCCAACACATTGGGTATATTGTTATTTTTTCTACCATCATCAATGATGGTTAAGGAACTCTCCAAGACCCCCAAAGCCTTGGAGAGAATTACCTTCTGTCTTTTTGTTAATTTCATATTTCACAAAATAAGATAAACTTCAAGTAATGGTAATTTTGTAACAGTTATTTTTGCATTACCCCACGAACAACCTTGTGTGGTAATACCATCTTCATCACGAATTAAATCAACATATTGGAATTGGTAATAGTCAAGTTCATTCTTTTGGAAAACTGAATCATCGAAGTCAATCTGAACATCGAATAAAGGTTCACGATTAACATCAACTATTGTACCCCAATCAGAATAATCATCAAATGAAATAATTTGTGAAACTATTCCCTTGCCAATCACTAAATATTTCTTTTCATCGGGGTTAAGGATAACCCTATCAATTGTTGGGTTGTCTGTGGGGAATGTACCAATTGGACATTCATCATCCGACCTAATCTCTTCAAGATTTTCACCCAATTCAGTATTAACTTTAGCAATCATATTTTTTTTGGATGCCAATACTATTTGACTTTCAGTAGCATTTTCATCAACAATTACTCTTGTCATGAAACTATAATAAACTAATTTTGCGACTTTCATATTATTTATTTTTTGGTTAATTAATCATTGTTTCATCAATATACGATAACTATTTCACAAATACAAGCCTTTTGGTAATTATTTTTAAAAAAAGGATAGGTGCCTACTTGGGGTTTTCGACACCCATCCACATAATTAACCAAAATTATATCTTAATCCAACAGTATCATATACTCGTTTGGGTACTTTTCTCTAAATATACCTAATGCTTGTTGCATCAAATTGTATTGTCCACTGTTTTCACACTCCTTAATTAAATCATGCAATGCTACGCCATATGGTTCTAATGGACAAGGTTTTCCAGTGAAACTGTTTCTTCTTGTTGCGCCACTATCTCTAACATCCAGTGACTTAAGTAATTGCACATCCGTCATTTTAATAGTAAACCTTACTCTCTTTGACTGTGCATCATAGTAATAGTTAAATCCTTCTAATTTAACTTCACTCTTAACTTTGTATCGACCACGCTTCCACGTAGTAATTGAGAAAGGATAATGTCCTAATGCTTCTCCTACTCTCCATGCAATATTGTCTGCCTTTTTACTACTTGGTAATGTTCCTTCAAAGATACCGTTTTTTTCTAATTCTGCAACTATTTTTTCGGCTTTTTTTGTTCCATCAAATATTTTTCTTGTTGGTTTGGTAAATCCATCTGCATCCAAATTGCATACACGTAATATTTCTCTACTCATATTCGGTTCAATAGCAACATATCTGTTACTACCACCTGTATAGTCTTTATAATCCTTTGCTTTTCTTATAAGCATTTCGGGTAATCCTTTCCAATTAGTTTGTAAACAACCTCTAACATCTGAAATAGAAAAGTATATAACTTGTTCTTGCACAGTAAAAAAACCGCTTAAATAAAAATGCCCTTTTGACATTTCTAAATCCTTAGCATTAATTTTATTCAATTCTCTTTTGAAACTTCTCTTAAAAGAATTAAAAAAGTTATTGAATTCTTCTGTATTTCTTATACTAGTACCAAAGTAATGTTCACCCCTAACTAATTGATTTGCTAAATTTCTCATAATAATATAATTTTGGTTTGGTTAATAATGTATTCTATCTGCAATATACAACAACTTTTTCACAATAGCAAGCCTTTTGGTAATTATTTTAAAAAAAAGGATAGGTGCCTACTTGGGGTTTTCAGCACCCATCCACATAATTAACCAAAATTATATCGTTTTATATTGTATGAATTGTTTGTTCCGTATCGCCAAAGGCAATCCAATCATTGACAACTTCATCAAATGTCATGTCTTGAAGGAATTCCCTTGTTATGTTTATGGTCTTACCATCTTCATCTTTGAACATTATGTTTGACCAAAACTCTTTATGCCGTTTGGTCATGCTATCCAATAGTTCTTGGAACGACCATGCTTTTTTTGTTTCCCCAAACATCTTATTGCAGAATATGGTGAACTTTATTTTCTTTTTCATAACTTATATTGTTTTATTTGAGACACTTAATCGGTAAAAATCCGATTATCTACCCTAATTATTCCACTTGAATATCAATTACACCTTCATATTCTTTTTCAGTAACAATGAACCCAAGTCTATTCACATAGTGAAATCCACTTGAATAAAATAATGTATCATCATCACCTTCAATAATCGTCCATACTCTGTTTGTGGTCTTGGCAAGGTTAAACACATACTCAATTTCCTCCCCATACGTTTCAAACATCCATCCATTGAATGATGCATTATCATCTATGTGGTTTTGTTGTGGCTTAAAGGTTTCAATAAACCAATCTTCTCTTTCATCCATGTTCATAATACTATAATTTTGGTTTGGTTAATAATGTATTGTTCTACTAAGTTAAACTATTCATTTCATAAATGCAAGTTTTTTGGTAATTATTTTAAAAAAAAGGATGGATGCCTACTTGGAGTTTTCAACACCCATCCACATAATTAACCAAAATTATATATCGTTTTATATTTAATCTTCTAATAATTCAAACTTATCTTCTTTACCAATCGAAAGATAATAATCTATCCCTTCCACTTTTAATAAAATATTAAATATCTCATAATCATAATCATCAATATTACCATGACCATATTCAATTCTTAAATCTAATATTTTGTGAAATCTTGGGGTGTAATTATCTCTTTTTAGTACTCTCTTTCCAAGATGTGAAATGTACATTCTGCAATTTTCGCCAGACCAATATAGTTTTAAGGAATTACCCAAAAACTTTTCTTTGATTATATATTCAATTGTCATAATTTTATATTTAATTCAAAAGCGGTGCTTCAATTTCCTTTAGTCTTTTTAGTTGGTTATTAATGGCATCTTCCAATAACTCCAATTCGGTCATTTGACCATCACTTGGGTAACCATCTGTCATTGCAATCAATTTGAATTGTCTGTCCATGTTGGACTTTATTTGCATCTTTAACCTCATTATTTTAAATATTGTTAAGCACATAATTATAAGTATTTTTTTAGTGTTAAATAATCTTCATCCGAAACCTCAATAACATCATATGGTCTCACCCTTTTTGTTAAATCATTTGAATAATGCCAACTACCTTCTGTGACACTATCCACACCAAAAAACTCCTTGGCATAATAATCCGCAAACTTCTGCTTATCTACCCTTGCTTTGGTTTGGATAACTGAAATATCACTATAGGCACTCTCACCTTCAACAATCTCTAATTTAATTAATAAATTCATAATGTTTATAATTTTGGTTTGGTTAATAATATATTATATTCTTCCTCTGATACCCCAGCTGCTTCTAATAGTTCAACATCACTAGAGTCAATATACTCGACTAAAGATTGTAGTTCAGCTAACTCTCCGTAACTAATACGTTGTTCTCTTAATTCTTCTCTTAGGTATTCTAACCGTTCTTTTACTTCAATAGTTTTCATCTTATATAATTTTGGTTGGTTAATAATGTGTTATAAATGATTAGGTTTCCATTTAGTAAAGTTATACAAACCTTCTTTTGTTTGTGCTATATTTTTTTTTAGATAAAACCCTTTCATCTTACCAACAGATGTTAAGATTATTATATCTTGAAATTTTTTAGGTTTTTGAATATTTATATCTATAAAATCCATATTCTACTAATTTAAATCATTAAAATTACAAATGCAAGCCTTTCGGTAATTATTTTTAAAAAAAAGGATGGATGCCTACTTGGGGTTTTCAACACCCACCCACATAATTAACCAAAATTATATATCTGTTCTATCTTTATTTTCTGTAGTTAAAATCTCATACATGACCGCATCAAATAGGTTATTGTATACCTTCATTTCATCATCATTGAAGGTGTATGTACTATAACCAATATCCTTTCTCTTCAAGAAAATTTCAAGGTCATCGGCAACAACCTTATCACTTATATTATAGTGTATAAAATCAATCATCTTTTGGTAATATTCATCAATGGTTATATCTCCATCGTATTCTTCCCCAATTTCACCACTACCACAACACTCCTCACACATTTCCTTTAAAAAATTACCATCATCATCAACATCTCCATTGTCAATCTCACCATCATCACAGTTATAACAATTAGAGTATTCTGTATATGTTTCTATCTCAATTATGTTGCAGTTACCATTGTTACAGTAATCATATTGCAATCTGCCGAGACTTCTTATCAGTTCACCATGAACAGTTTTTGCTTCACCTTGACTTGGTACAAGTTCACCCCATAAAGAATCATATTCTTTTTGGTATGCACCATTCCCACCCCAATATGAGTTTCCTTCTTTTGTTATTCTTTTTTCAATCGTTTTCATAATCTTATAATTTTGGTTGGTTAATTAATCATTTACTACTAAACTAAACCATTCAATTGACAAATGCAAGTTTTTATAGAAAAACTTTTAAAATAATTATATTTGGTTAATTAATAATGGTTGTTTTTCAAATACATTGATAAGGTTTTCCAAATCCATATCTCTTAATTCTTGGAATTGTTTTTTATCTGCCCATGCACCATCAAGGAAAGTTATCCCACCATTTCCATCGTTCCATATGGTTATACCCTTAACGTTAGTTTGGCATTCATAACCAACCCCTCTACGAGTTTCAAAATATCTTATATCAGTTACTTTTAATCCACAGTTTAATAATTCTATTTCATTCATAACTCTTATATTTTGGTTAGTTCTTTAATAAAATTTATTGTTTCTTTTTTGAGCATATCAGCCTTGACACAAGCCTTAATCATAGGAAATTCAGTAGCATATCTTGTTCTAAATTTCTTAGTCAATTCTTCGTCAGACTCAATTTTTTCAATACCTTTAAGTACTACATCTGTTTCGGTTTGAAATAACTCATACCAATTACTCTCAATTGGTTCTGTATCATTCAAATCAACGGCAATCTGTATATCATATGCACCTCTTTGAATAGCATCGTGGTCATTGACATCCATATAAAACTTATCCCCATTATCAACCTTTTCAGTAAACTTACTAATTGTTTCAACAGTATGTGTTGCAATTCTATCAACGCAAACCAACCGCTTCTCAACTTCCACAATCTTTTTATTAAGGTTTTCTAATTTTTGTGTGACCTTATCATCCATACTTATATTAAAATCAAATTCATCCAATTCTTTGACCAATTCATTAAATTCTTTTCTCATAATAATATATTTTTTGGTTAATTAATAATGTATTCTACTAAACTAAACTATTCAATTCAGAATAGCAAGTTTTTATGTAAGTATTTTTAAAATTTATTCTTCTTCGTCAATATTCCACCAAACTATAGTTTCGGGTTGCATAACTTCAGCATTAAATTCTACTAAATCTGTTGTTTTCAAGTATGCTAATAACTGTTCTGTTTGCCATTCAGCGTTCATGTATCTACCCGAACTAAGTTTAATAATTATAACATTACCATCCAAGTCACAATCGTTGAATCCAAAACTAAAATTTTCGGATTGTGTAGTATCTTTTATATAGTTTTTGACATTATCCTCAAGATTGTCAATATGTTTTTCAGCTTGTTGTTCTGTTTTAAATGTAGCATATATATCTACTTCTGTGTAAACTCCCATAATCTTATATTGTTTTATATTTCGTTAATTAATAATATATTTTAAAAGTATTTGATATATTTCTAATGGATTTTCAAATATAAATTTACTACCACCCCAATTTTTATATACCACAAAACCATTTTCACTAATCCCAAAGATTAACCCAAAATCCTCGCATAAGTCAAATTGAAGTTCTTCATTTTCTCTTACTACATATCTCGCACTTTTATACATTTCCTCTGTGAAGTAATTTTTACGTTGTGGAAATGCTAAATTTATTATTTTTTCTATATCTTTTTTATTGCTATATAACTCTTCTAAATTAAGTTTCATGGTTATATTGTTTTATATTTAATTAAAAATATCTTGCACTTTCTTGCAGAGTTTTTCTATTCTTTTAACGAATGCTATCGCATCTCGTTTAGTCTTAGCATATGCGAAGAATTGACAATATTCAGAGTCAAACTGTATGGTCTTACAAGCCACATTCTTCTTAACCCAACTTTCAAAGTCATATGCACCATCAAACTCCTTAACAGTATGTTCACTACTCACATTACCACTAATGGTGTAACTTACTTTCTCATCATAGTCCTCATCCCTGTAAACATCTAACCCTATTGGGGAATCATAAATTCTACTCATAATCTTATAATTTTGGTTGGTTAATTAATAACATATTCTAAGCATACACATAAGACATAAAATATTGGGTGTCATTAAACTGTTCATCATTAACTCTATCCATAAAATCAGAGATAGGTTCAACCTCTATAAACTTAGAAAGTTCTGTTGTAATCCCTAATTTCTGTATGACATTAATTAATACATCTATTGCTTGTACTGAACCACCTATATTAAACTTTGTGTTTTCAAGATTTTCACAAAGTTTTCTTGCTTCATTAAACCCATCTACATCTATTAATACTATGTAAGTTTTCATAATCTTATAATTTTGGTTGGTTAATAATATATTGTTGTTCTACTAAATTAAACTATTCATTTCAGAAATGCAAGTTTTTATGAAAAAACTTTTAAATAAATCCTAAAAATCTTGAAGGCTTACAATATTCTGCCGAAGCATACTTTTCGGCTTCCTCTTCTGACCTACCCATTCTCATTTCATCCTTTATCTTCTTCATCTTGAACCCTTCCATTATGTCCTTACATATGTTATGACTTCCTTCATTCCTACCATCATGTCGGTAGTCATCACTTGCTACGTGTTCTATGAGTTGTAATAGCACTCTTATGCCACTCTGTTGGAGAGTTCGGTGTTGTCTACAGAAACTATTAATAAAGTCCTCTGTTGGGCAACTGAAGTTATTTACAAAGTCTCCAAAAGCATCTGCCATTTCTTTACCATCTTTCATAATCCTATAATTTTGGTTTGGTTAATTAATCATTGTTCTACTAAACTAAACTATTCATTTCAGAATAGCAAGTTTTTAGAGAAAAACTTTTAATCTTATTTAGTTTTATATATTTGGTTAATTATTGGTTTAAAAACGTTCCATCTTCATGGCACTCTTCCCCAAACTCATCCTCATATCCGACCACAAAGCAATCGTCTTGAGTTATCTCAATGTCATTGTTATTCGCATCCTCTAAGGTCACTACCTTATCTGAGAAGCCGAACCTTACAAAGACCTTTTCTGCTTTTCTAATCTCTTTTATCTTTTTCATAATCCTTATTATTTTATTGGTTAAAAAT
>Ga0315316_10000500_pt1 | contig 26053 bp, 22 predicted proteins | sample M160m3416metaG_FD_203702 | JGI IMG/M metagenome (GOLD analysis project Ga0315316, IMG submission 203702) | Ammonia-oxidizing marine archaeal communities from Monterey Bay, California, United States - M1 60m 3416 | ecosystem: Environmental > Aquatic > Marine > Intertidal zone | place: USA... | reverse complement strand
CATTTACATCGGGCTTCAATAACCACACAGGGCAAGGGCATATTCTCAACAGGGAGCGAGCGATTCCTCCAAACAATTTCCCCACGGTCTGTCCATTGACAGACTTGACTACCAAATCGTGCCCATCACGAATTACCTTCTTAACGATTTCGGTTGCTGGATCGCCTTCACCCACTGCGACGTTGATTTCGACTCCTGCGTCCTGGTGTGAGTCAGCAATTTCCTGCAGCTTTTCATGATGATCTTTCACCACCAATTCCTGTAATTCCTCGCTGCTGGCCACCTCAGTAAACAGACCTAAGGCATGTGGAATTGGTTTCACAACATCCATGATTGTTAAAGTCGCCTGATTTTCGATTGCAAGCTTGAGTGCTCTCGCCAAGGCTACTTCATTTTCTTCCATGCCCGCGTAGAGCAGAATATTCTTAAAACGTTTCATGGTTTGTCGCGATTAGTTGGGTTGAACGTGGACGAGGAGCAAAGGCGTGGTGAAAACACAGGCAATGGAAATTGCGGGTGTTGATCATGAATCAGTTTGTCTTTGATTTCTGGAAATCCAAACACTGCAAGGAGCATATCGCAGGACGAATCTCGAGACACTGCCCATGATGATGCGGCTGAGTATATTATGTTGGTTTTCACCGACAACCAGCAGGTCACATGCGTGTTGTTCGGCGTAATCGACCAAACTGTCAGCGATATGGTCAGCTTCGATTAAGTGCGTAGTGGCGTCGATTCCTGATTGCGATAAGGAAGCTTTCGCTTCAAGTAACGCATCGTTGGCGGTTTGCTGAATTTTTTCGGTATCGACGACAATTTCTGTCTGGAAAGAGGACAGGAGTGAGATCGCGGAAACGAGATGCACATCGCTTTGTATTTGCCAATTGGCCAGTCTGAATTCTTCCACAGCATGTTGTGCTGATTCTGTTGTTTGGTATCCAATTGCGATTTGAAAGTTAGTCGTCGGATCTTTGGACTCAGCCGAGCGAGCCACTAAAACACTGCAAGGGGCATGGTGTGCAACATAGTCGCTGGTGCTGCCAAGTAAGGTTCTTTCGATTGTGGAGCGACCCTTGGCACCGGTGACGATCAATTCGGCGTTTTCGTTAGATGCAAGTTCACAAATTTCTTTTCCACAATGGCCCTCGCGAATAATATGCCGCAACTTGCTGTCTGAGTGATCGAATGTCTTTTTGATTTCTTCAAAGGCTGCGACGGCTGATGCGCGTTCTGCTGCAATCATCTTTTCCTGTTGAACGCTAGTGCCTGCTCGAAGAACGATGTAGGGAACTTGTAAGACCGTGACCACAACCAGATCCAGTGTCTCACCGCAGGATAATCTGGACAGCAATCTCGCCGCCTCTCGGGAGTTGTGCGAACCATCAGTCGCGAACAGTATTTTTTTCATTCCTTGACTCTCGCTTCTATCCAGAATTTGTCATCGTCCGTTGTCATAGCTGGGTGGGCATGAATGCTGCACAGCACAAACTTGTCTAGCCATTTCAAGCATACACCTATCAAGGATTGATCGCACGAGGAATTGAAGGCCTGCGACGCTTTCGATAACTACCAGCGACCCAACTGTCGAACTCAATAAATTGTTGGAACCAACCATGAAACGTCAACCTGGCCCGTCACTGCCACATTTGGCGTTTCACTTTTTCATCGCAAATTAAAGGTCGGCCTACGATTGGACGAAAATGCGTGAGTCGGTAACACCTTGATATTATTTTAACCATCAGCAGATTCTGAGACTCGTCACCTGAGCTACGGATCATTGCCTACAATGGGAGCGTGCGGTTACATCACTAGCGAAACCATTTGGTCAAAGGTGGACTCGCTGTCATGTGTCAAGTTGGAGTTGGATTCTGTAGTTTCGTGAGAGATCAAGTTTTACGTTGAGGAGAGCCGATCATGCCGGGAATGACGTCAGAGAACACAGTGGTTCCGATTGACTTTAGTGATTTGTCCTATGCGGCACTGGATCGCGCCTTGGAAATTAGTAGTGGAACAGGCAAGGTGCATGTGATTCACGTTCTGTCGGCGTTGTCGACCATGGAACCGGGGAATTTGTACGGCACCATCACTACGGAATCACGGATTGATTCGACGAAAGAGCATTTGAAGAACAAGTTGACAGATGAAAAATACAAGGATGTTCAGATTCATGTCACCATTGGCGATGCGGGACGCGAAATCGCCAATTTCGCCCAGAAGGTCGCGGCGGAACTTGTGGTCCTGTCGTCGCAGGGGCAGGGATTTCTCGAGCACCTGCTCGTCGGTTCAGTAGCAGAGCGGGTTGTCAGACTGGCAACTTGTCCAGTGTTGGTGCTGCGAGCCTAGGGCACGTGATATGAAGTCACAGCGATAAGACGCTGTGATACGGAGAAGCTGCGACCTAACGATTCAGCCATTTGGCGATAGTCAGCAGTCGTGTAGGTCCGGCATACAAGCCAAAATGAGTTAAACCAAACTGAGTGCCTCTTTTTGATTTAAATTTGCTGCGGTTCGTCCGTGCCGGTGATTAGATTGCATCTACAGGTCAGCCACGATTTGAATGTCAGTTGCCGTCCCCGAAAGTTGGCGGGTACCATGGCAAGTCGGGTCGTGGTGATGAAGGGGTGGTTCGAACGCTAAAATTTTCACATGAACACTTTGAAACCTTGCAGAAATCTTGTTGTCGCTTGCGGCTTATTGATTGCTTCATGCCATGTTGCTAGCAGTCAGGAAAAAATCGCAACGGGTACTTTCGTTGGCGGGGTGGTACCGTTTTTGGAAGCTCACTGCTATGAGTGCCACAACGCAGATGAACCCGAAGGCGGAATTGCTTTTGACAAATACAACAAAGCTGCCAACGTACAGCAGAACTATGACCTTTGGGAGCAAGTGATTCGTTTGGTCAACGAGCATCAAATGCCTCCAGCAGATCAACCACAACCGTCTGCGGATGAGATTGCAGCGGTGTCGCTAGCACTGGAAGGGGTGTTGGAAAGCTTTGATTGCTCAGTGGATAAACATCCCGGGCGGGTGACCATTCGTCGACTCAATAAAGCCGAGTACAACAACACGATTCGTGATCTTACGGGTCTCGATCTGAAACTTGCCAACGCATTTCCCTCAGATGATGTTGGCGAGGGATTTGATAACATCGGAGACGTGTTATCTCTTCCACCCATTCTGTTGGAAAAATATCTCGAAGCCGCTTACACCATTGCAGATGGAATTTTTGACGACAAACAATTGTCCAAGCGAATATTTCCTCATGAACCCGCGTCTGACAATCTATTGGCTCAGGCGCAGGCAGCGCGACTCAATATCCAGCATTTCGCATCGCGAGCATTCAGACGACCTGTGACACAGGACGAACAGGTGCGGCTGTTCACCATCATGCGTGATGCGTGGGGGCAGGATGCTGAGTCCACGGAGATTTATAAGACCGTGGTTGTCGCGGTGCTTACCAGCCCACATTTCCTTTTCAGAATCGAGAAGGATCCTGCACAAGATGATGAAGATGGGATTCGAAAACTGGATGGTTTTGAATTGGCTTCCCGACTCTCCTATTTTCTGTGGAGCAGCATGCCAGACCAGCGATTACTGGACCTTGCCAAGATGGGTAAATTGACTGAGCGGGATGTTTTGGTAACTGAGACCAGACGTATGCTTCTGGATCCAAAAGCGGGTGCGATTGTCGAAAACTTCGCAGGTCAGTGGTTACAACTGCGTGATGTGACTCGATTGGAACCTGATCCAGATCTTTTTCCCACCTTCGATGATGGCTTGCAGCAATCGATGCGAAAGGAAACAGAACTCTTTTTTCAGGCCATGATCACCGAAGACCGGAATGTGCTTGAGTTTCTGACAGCCGATTTCACTTATGTCGATCAACGGCTTGCAAGCCATTACGGAATGCAGCCTGTCAAAGATCAGGGTTTCCAGCGAGTGAAATTGCTAAAGGGACGACGCGGTATCCTTACGCATGCCAGTATTTTGATGCTGACCTCAAATCCCACACGTACCTCTCCGGTGAAACGTGGAAAATGGATTCTCGATAATATTCTCGCTGAACCACCACCACCTCCTCCAGCAAATGTACCCGAACTTGAGGAAGGGATCGAAACGTTGGGTTCGTTGCGTGAGCAAATGGAGCAGCATCGAGCGAATGAATCTTGTGCGGTATGCCACCGTACGATGGATGCACTTGGGTTTGGCCTTGAGAATTTTGATGCGATCGGCGCGTGGCGAGATCGAGATGGGAAATTCGAAATTGACGCAAGCGGAGAACTACCTGGTGGTATCAGCTTCGATGGGGCTGATGGATTGATGAAGATTCTGACTGAGAACAAAGCTGAACAGTTTTGTCGGTGTCTTGCTCAGAAACTTTTGACCTATGGTTTGGGTCGGGGGCTAACGACTTATGATCGCTGTGTGATCAATGATGCTTATTCACGGCTGCAGGCAAATGACTATCGATTTAGTGAGTTGGTGATCTCCATTGTCACCAGTGACCCATTTACGATGCGGGAATCGATTTCTCTTGATGACTGATCCTCGCAGTGGTGAAGTTGAGAGCGTGTGAGGAATTCACTGGCGGCATGAACGTCACCGACCCGTTCAATTTTACCGGGTAGGGTCCCGGAAATGGTGTTGCCCGCAATGTAGCGATGGTCGAAACCGGAAGGGCTGCGGGGGCGAATGATGGATTCATGGTAGCCATCAGCGCGAGAAACCCTATGTAATCCAGTGGATTGCTGTCATCGATCATCGAAGCCGCCTTTTTAGAAGAGATGTGGTTCGCGTATTTGCTTCGCTGCATAGGTAAGCTTGTCACTTATCTTTACGTGATGCACCATGCTCGTCTTCATCAGGCAACCAGCCGACAATTCGCAGAGGTCCTCCGCTGCCGCCCCCGATCTTCATTGGTAAAGCGATGATCGTGGTCCCGGAAAGGGGTAAGCGGCTCATGTCGGCTACGTTTTCGAACGCTGGGATTTCGTGTTTGAAAAGCGTCACATGGCTTTGGAATCGTGTTGATTGACCATAGTCGATACTTGCGGTGTCGAGGCCAATGGCTTTGATTGAGCGGTGTTCAGTGAGCCAGCGTGCAGCTTCAGGATCAAGTCCGGGGAAATGCAGTTCTGCGACCCCTTCGGGACCCAATTGGTCTGTACCGAGGTACTTTTTACGATCGGGCCAATGTTGGGCGTATCCAGTGTTCAGAAGGACAATCACATCTACCAACTGCCGCCCCGTCTCTTCCTCCCAGGCTCTCAAATCAGCAACGCTGATCTGATAATCGGGATTTTGACGACATGCAGCCGTGACATCGATCACAGCAGCTTCACCCATCAATTGTTGCAATGGTAATTTATCTACTGATTTACCATTTTCATTGAAGTGGACAGGTGCATCGAGGTGAGTGCCACCATGTTCGGCTGCCATGAATCGATTCGACGAGTAGTAATATCCTTTTTCCGTGACGCCGGCTTTTTCGGGGATCAGCCGGAAACCATTCTCTGTTGGCCAGTAGATGGTTTGCTTGTCGAAAGTGTGGGAAAGATCGATCACCTGCTGGTGCATCACGTCGACGCGTTGAGAGTCAGGTTTTGCCTGCTGTTTGTTTGACTTCGAGGTATTCGTGTCAGTGTCTGCACCGACAGATACGTCGGAAACAAGCAAAGCCGCCAGGATGCAGGTTATCTGTCGAATGTTATTCAGCATCGTTATCCTCGTTCTGATGCGTTCCGCTCGCGTGGCAATTCCAGCGTTGGCCAATGTAGATTAAAGCGACAACGAGTAGTGTCATCGTGATCGCCGTGACCGGAATTGGAACACGTTCCAATATGAGCAACGGCAATGCTACCGTGATCATACCTCCACCGATGAAGGGTGAAGACAGAGGAGCTGCCAAGGCATAATCTTCTGCGGCACCTGATTCAAGTTCAGGGTCGACCAGTCTCAGTAGCACAAAACCAGTCGCAGTCGTGCCAGTCGACATGCCATAGTTGATCAATCCCAATTCAAACCAGTGTTCCCGTGGTAACATTTTTCGCGCCAGAACCATGAGACAGAATCCCGTCCAGGCGGCACCAAACAGAAACAGAATGGCGAATGGGATAATCAAGGTCGTCACTGCGGCGATGTTCAGTGTAGTAATGGCTGAAACAATCAATATATCCATCGCTGTCGATGTCAGTCGATTGATAGTTTCGCGGTCGATTGCGTTTTCGTAGCCGAGTAAGTTCAGCGTGGTGCGCACGATCCATCCACCGAACAGCGTGTAGATGAAGAGAGGAAAGCTACCAGCAATGCTTTCCAGCGTCAGTCGTTCCGATAGTTGTTCTTCACCCTGGACGACCGTGGTTGTCACGTCGCCAAAATTTTCGATGAATCCAATGGATGATGTCACGATGCTTTGTAGACCTAGCCCAATGCCAAAGGCGATCGCCAACCACAACACTTGCAACAGCAGTGGATCAATCGTTTCCTTGCCAATCCGTGCATAGCCGATAACGGGGCGTGCTTTTGGCGCACAAGAGTCGTTGTTTTCAGGGTCGCAGTTTTCACTGTTGATGTTTTTTGTATTGGTGCCTTGCTTTCCAATCCATCCTCGTCTCACAGCGATATTGATCCAGAAAATACCTGAAATCAATCCGTAGAGCAGGCCGCAGGTGGCCATCAAAATACCGAGATCCAATCCACTGTCGAGTTGAATGGTTGGATGTCTGAAGACTTGGCCCATCGCTGCTGCGGTGCCGTGCCCACCGGCAAAACCAGTCTCAATGAGTGTGCCAAAAGAATGGGGTACATCAAAAAATGGTTTGATCAACAGCCAGGTTGCAATCAATCCAATGGCAGTTTCGCCGAGCACAATGACCCAGACCATCAGCCCCTGCCGTCCCACACGTGAAATGCTTTTTCGCCAAGGTGCGGGTTTACGTTCCAGCAGCATTCCGCCGAAGATCACGGCGATCAAAAATCCAGGCCAACTCGCCAGTGTTTCCGTCCAGGCAGTGGTGTGCGAGGTAATGGTCGCACTGAAATCGATTTGGGTAATCATCAAGCCAATCATTCCTGCCACCACCGAAGCAGGGATGTAAAACCAGCGGAAGATTGTGAACCGCAATCGTAATCCAACACCGATTAGCAGCAGAATGGCGACGAAGATGACAGCGGGAATCATGAGATGATCCTGCGAGGATTTGGTTGCACTTCAGCCCCATTCATGCACCGTTGTGCAAGGTGATAACTATGGATTGAGTGAGTCAGGCTAACGGATTGCGTGGGCTGGTCCAAAAAATGAAGTTGGTCGATGTTGGGATTCTGGTTCGATTCTACAGCAACTTAAAATTGACAGGTTCGTTCAAGTCGATGCGTGCGTCCATGGCGGGTAACGGGTATTTCAGGCCCGTGGCGCAGTTGAATAAAACGCAAGTTTCATCGGCTGAGACTCTTCCTGATTCCACTTCCTGTTGATATGCCGCGAGCGTTGCAGCTCCCTCTGGACACATCAACATTCCTTCTCTTCTGGAAGCTTCATCGCGGGCAGTCAGAATCGCCTCGTCGGTTACGGCTGTCGCAAATCCGTTACTTTCGCGTACAGCATTTAAGATCAGAAAATCACCGATGGCTGCCGGGACACGAATTCCAGCAGCCACAGTGTGTGCATCCTGCCATAGTTCAGCATGCTGCTTCTGTTCGTCATAGGCTTTTACAATTGGAGCACAGCCAGTCGCCTGAACGGCGACCATTCGTGGTAAACGGCCGTTAATCCAACCCATTGCTTTGAGTTCTTGAAAAGCTTTCCACATCCCAATCAATCCAGTGCCTCCGCCGGTCGGATAGAAAATCACATCAGGGAGTTCCCAATCGAATTGGTCAGCCAGTTCCAGCCCCATCGTTTTCTTGCCTTCGATTCGATACGGTTCTTTCAGCGTGGAGCAATCGAACCAATCGTGGGTTTCTTTGCCTGCTCCGACCAGCTTACCGCAGTCGTTAATCAATCCATTGACTCGCCAGACCTTTGCACCTTGTGCAGCAATTTCCCTGACGTTGATTTCGGGTGTGTCGTCCGGGCAGAAAATATAGGTTTCCATTCCCGCGCGGCTGGCATAGGCAGCCATGGCCGCACCGGCATTTCCATTGGTCGGCATAGCCAGTTTGGTAACACCGAGCTCCTTGGCCATCGATACAGCCATGCAGAGACCTCGTGCTTTGAATGAGCCAGTGGGTAACCGGCCCTCATCCTTCACGATCAAACGTCCCCCACCGGTTTTCAAACTGGTAAGTTCGATCAAAGGAGTCATGATCTCGCCAAGGCTCACAATGTTGCTGGTCTGACGTACCGGCAAGAATTCCCTATATCGCCAGAGGTCTGCGGGACGGGATTGCAGTTCGTTTTTGCTCACTGCCTTTGATATCCCCTTCAAATCGTAACGCACGATCAGAGGACTTCCAACTTCGGATAAGCCATGCAGTTGGTCCGCTGCATAAGGGGTTTCTGTCTTGCCACATTCCAGATGCGTGACAAAAGTCGGTCGGTCGGTGGTAATGTTTTGCATCGCCAATTTTCTGAGGTTGCCGAGTGTGCTGATTTGGTTGCTGAGTCATAATGGCTCCAAGGGCTGTTGGCAAGACAACAGCACCACGCCGAGTCGATACGACACAGTGCTTCACATAGAGTCCCGTACGCGTTTTTGCTCGTTCAAAGCATAGTCGACCAAACGGTCAGCGAACGGTTCGAATAACTTGATGGGCTCTTTTTCCAGTGGCTCGACCAAGTACTCCAGTTTGATTACGTCACCACCGGTCGCGAAGTGTGGTCCGATGCCGGTAAAACCAAAGCCATGTTGCTCTAACGCTTCACATGCATCGGGTGTACCTTGGTTTTCCAGTGGCAATTCCACTACAAGAGCTTCCACATGTGACAGTTCGACAAGTTCCCTGGCAGCCCGCCGAATGTTTTGAACGGTATCTTGCCCAAGCGTTGTCACGTGAATTGCAGCAAAGTGTGCTCGAGGGTTTACCTTGATGGACAGTGTTCCGTGTGCCTGCTTCGTGGGTGCGGCAGTGCCGAACTGAACAGGGCATCCAAGGTGTTCGTAGATCTCTGAAACGATCTGCTGGTGTCGCTTTGAAACAAAAACTTGACGCTCTGCAGGTTCGGTGACCCAGTGAAAATAAATCACACAACTCACGCGTTGCGAGAGTTCCTCGGCGATGCCCCCAAACGACTCGTTCTTGGGTGAGACGCCCAAACCAACGCCACAGATGTAACCGCCATGGTAAGCATTCGCTTTTTGAGTGTAGATATGGACTGTCACAGAATCTGCATACCAGCCCCATTTGCTGGGCTTCCTTGTCCAATGCGTCCTTCATCTGGTTCAAAAGCCCTCGGCCCCGATGGCGGGGATCAACCGCTGCTTGGCCGACTTCTGCCACTGGGCCTGCATCATTGAATTCCAACGCACAATGACCGGCCAAGTAACCTTCCTTGTCCGCAGCAACAATCGATAGCACTTTGCCATTGGCATGCTGAGCCGCAACTCGTTCAGGGTAGTACAAGTCCTCATTGAAATAGGTATTACCATAGATGCGGTAAATCAATTGTGAGATTTGCAACGCTTCTTCAGGTCGGGATTTTCGAACGTCGTATTCCTGTTCAGGTGCCAGTGGCTCATCTTTGCTAACTTGTTTCGAGTCACTGTCGCGGACAGATTTGTCGTGGAGCCATTTGATCAAATGCAGAGCCTTCCCATTCGGACCCAAGGCGGACCAATGCATTTCATCTAGAATTCTTGTATGGATCGCATTTCGTAAGCTCGGCAGGTCGATCGGACCTTGAATCAAATCTGCTTCAAGTTTCTTGATGTCTTGCGGCACACCATCGTCGCAGATGGTGAGTTCGAATTTTCCGTTCGACTCGTTGACCTTGATGATAATTGCGCCCTGTTCCCCATTGGGATAGGCGTGATCGATCGTGTGTGTGACCACTTCAGCGACTAATTGCTCCAGTCCGGTCACCGTTGTGTCAGGAAGACCCACTTCATTGAGGGTAGAACGAATGAAGGCTTGAACGCTGGGCAGCAAAGGCGAGTCATTGGATAGGCGTAATTCCATTTCCATGGCGAAAATATCGTCTAACAGGGGAGGCTTATGCAAACAGGTGAATTGAGCAATTGCAGTTTGGAAACTTCTTTCGCAGTAGATTACTCTGCTTCACCCGTGGTGGGAATTCAGCTGAAAACCGGGAAAGGGTATGGGCTGGATTTGGATGGCTGCCATGTTGAAAAATCACAGGTTCCGTGAATCCGAAATTCAAACAGATACCGATACTTGTGGACAACATTTTGTTTCTGTCCGCTCCACGCACGTGAAAAGGCATTGTTTGGTATTGAAATGCTGCCGGCGATTTAAGTGCCCGTATCTGTAAACGTCGAGTAAATGTCTGCTAAATTATGCAGTACCTGGTCAATTTTGGGAATTTGTTTGAACACGCTGGTGAGGCTTTCATGCTCTATGAACACACGCAGTCTGCGCCAATGTATCTGCTACTGCTGGTAATCGGGCTTGGTACTTTGGCTGGATCAGTTTTCACAAACGTGATTGTTGCGCAGGTAGCGATGTACTGGAGCGGTGCTTTGATGCTGCTACTGGCGTTGTGCTTTCGGCATTTGACGGTAAGCGATGAGGGCACCGAGTTGTTAATTGCATTCGGACCGTTGTCGTTATTCAAACGCCGTTTGCAGTACAACGAACTCGAAAAAGTGGAGCAAGCCAGATCCACCATCATGGACGGTTGGGGTATTCACATGAGTCCGAGTGGAGGATGGGTTTGGAATCTGTGGGGATATGACTGTGTGGATGTTTGGTATCGGCAAGGTCGAAAACTCAGGATTGGTACTGATGATGCGGTCGCTCTGGCTGCCTTCCTGGAGACAAAGGTCATTCCTGCAGATAACAAGTGTCAAGACAGCAATTAATGTTTAGTTTCGAGTATCTACCGGACCGATATGCGGTTTGTCGCCTTGCACCAGATGAATCACTACCACAGTGGGCACTGAAAAACGATTCCGATAAGCAACAGTTTGTATCGTTGAACTGGACCCCTGATGAACTGTCGGTTGTGTGTCGTGAATCCATCGTGCCGGAGCATGTAGAATCAGAGACCGACTGGAGATGCATGCGGGTCGCCGGAAAGCTTGATTTCTCATTAGTTGGGATTCTTGCTCGGATCACAAAATGTCTAGCAGATGCAGACATCAGCGTTTTTGCGGTATCCACCTTCGATACAGATTATTTGCTGGTCAAGAGTTCACAGTGGCCAATGACTCTCAAAACATTGTCGGAAGCTGATTGCAAGGTGTATCCTTTAGAAGTTGCGTGAAGCTTACGAAAAAGTTGATTGCCGGAATAGTCAAACACAACCTTCTCGGTTCATGGCGGCCGTTGCTGTTACGTCCGAAAGACGCGAGCAACAGATAGGTGGTATCTGTTTGAGACCAGCAGTCTGTGTTTTACGCCAGCGACTTGCATATAAAAATAGTGCGTTCAACATATTGACAGGGCAAAGATGAGAATCAACAGAAGGCAGTTCACGAAGGTGGGAAGCTTCGGTGGCGTTGCCGCTCTTGCGAACTTCACAAAACCTCTTAGCGCATTGGAACCGCAGGTGACTGCTGTTACTTTGGTGAACGCACAGGTTGGGGAAGATCTCTTTCAATATTTGGATCGTGTGCAGTCGGGCTTTGATCAGAAGGCGTATCGAGACATCATCGGGGCAGCTAACCCTTTTAAGGAGGGAGACGCGATGCTTGGTGTGGCGGCTGCCGATGACTCTACGCGGGGAATTGCTCGTCAGTTGTTGGCAAACACCATTTTATCCGATGTAGATGACCACCCCATTACGCAAGATCGTTTGTCTCAACTGCTTCAACAGACAGTGGGAAGCAGTGAACAGACGACGATTCAAAGCCAAACGCTTGGACAATTGAAGCGATTTCTTCTCGAACGTGATGAAGTAGCAATCAAGACAGTACTTCCTTCGTTGTCCAGCGTCGTGATCGGTTGCGTCGTGAAATTAATGAGTAATGCAGAACTGGTCACTGTGGCCTCAAAAATATTTCACCCTCTGCCCAATAGCAACATCGGTGCAAAGGGCTATTTGGGAGCACGTGTGCAGCCGAACTCGCCTACTGATAATCTTGAGGATATTCGTTGGCAAGTATTTGACGCTTGGGCTTATGGAGTTGGTGATGTCCTGTTGGGAACCAATCCCGTTTCCAGCGATCCGGAGTCGGTAGCTGCGGTGGAACGGACGTTGCAGGAGATCATCGAAGTCTTTGGTTTGCAGGATGACTTACCCCATTGTGTACTGTCGCACATCGACGTGCAGGCTGACGTTGAGCAGCGACGACCTGGCAGCACAGCACTTTGGTTCCAGAGTATCGCTGGTACCGATGGTGCAAACCAGACTTTTGATATCAGCGTCGAGAAAATGTTGGATTATGCACGGCAACGCAAGGGGAAATTTGACCTCTATTTCGAAACGGGGCAGGGAGCAGATTTTACAAATGGCCATGGCAACGGCTTTGATATGGTTGTGCATGAGTCACGGAAGTATGGTTTTGCCCGTGCGTTGAAATATGAAGTTGAGAAAGCCAAATCGGGCACTGATTTGAAACCATGGGTCCATCTGAATGACGTCGCGGGATTCATTGGTCCTGAAGTGTTTCGAACCAAAGAGCAATTGGTTCGATGTTGCCTCGAGGATATCGTCATGGGAAAACTGCATGGTTTGACCATTGGGCTTGATGTCTGCTCCACACTTCATATGGAGGTTTCCTTACAGGACCTTGATTGGTGTCTTGACCAGATCATGCCTGCTAACCCGGCGTATCTGATGGCGTTGCCAACTAAGATCGATCCAATGCTGGGTTATCTCACAACGGGCTACCATGATCACTTGCGCCTGCGGCAAAAGTTTGGCTATCGGGTAAACGACCCCATGTGGGAGTTCTTTCGCACGATCAAGGTCATTGATGAACAAGGAAAACCTACTTCACATTTTGGTGACCCAGCATGGGTCTATTTTCAGTATCAGCAACGTAAAGGTGATGTGAGGTCCGAGCAGGTAGTCAGGCGAGAAGCAAAGCAGCAGATTGCCGCAGTCCGCGATAGAGGAGTATTTATCACTGAAGGGCATGGAACAGCAGTCTCAGATATCCCGAGCGCTACGAAACGCAGTGTCGATCGCATTTACGATGATGCAAAAAAAAGCATTTGGGCGGAATTGACACCCGGGTTCATCAGTGAAATCCCCGTCTCAATCGCTCTGAATACCGAATCGGAAGATCGCAGCGACTACATTTTGCACCCAGTGAGTGGTGAAAAATTACGTGAGCCATCTGCATTGAAGGTCCAGGGGCTTCGTATCAAGCATGATGATCAATTCAATGTGCAGATCGTCATATCAGACGGGCTCAATGCCTTATCGATTATGGAGAAGAATCATCTGGATCCATTCCTGAAAAGCTTGCGGGAACAATTGTTGCGCGACGAATTTAAACCTGCTCCAGACAATATTGTCGTGAACTCAGGACGCGTCAGGGCTGGCTACCAGATTGGTGAAATTCTGTTCGCCCAGAGCAAGGGACCAAGAGCACTGCTGCATGTGATTGGAGAGCGTCCCGGCACAGGTCATCGTACCTTCTCTGTCTACATCACGGCTCCTGACGGTCAAGTGTGGAACAGCAGCGGGCGAGTGGATCACAACATTACCAAAGTTGTCTCTGGAATCGCATCGACCGCTTTGCCGCCAGTAAGTGCAGCAAAAGAGACTGTGCGTTTACTTCGATCACTCACAGGCTAGTTGGCGCCTGTTGATTTGAGTGTTTGCGTTTCAGCACGACTTCGAGCATAGCACAACACAAGATTCCAAACGTATAGCGAATGAGGTCCATCGCTGTGAAATCGAAACCAAGAACCAATCCACCCAACGTTGTCTGCCGTGACCAATCGATCCAAGGCGCATGATAGAGTTGACTCAACTCGATTGTAAAGGCACAGGTAAGACCAATAATGGCCCGCTTCAGCACCGGTCTTCGGGGTATGAGGATACTGAGCACCAAGTACACCAACGCTGCCCAACAGGTGTCTCCAGCATGATTTCTGATGAACTCTGGCGGTGAAAATCCAGGATAGCGTGAGGCCAATCCAAGCAGCAGCATTAGCGCCGCCGTCGCGACATAGATCAATCTACTTTTCTGCGTGGGTTGCACGTTTACTCGATGGGCAGAAGGAGATCGTAGTCACTGCCTCTGTCGGCACATCACAGAGTGGCACACATATCCAACATCTGCGTTGCTCAGATCCATGGCGCTGGAAGAACTAGATAGTGAGTCACCCATGGCGTGATCTGTGCTGACGTGGCCAGGTGATAATATTCAGTGGAATGGAGAAAAAGAACTGGTTTCATGTTCGGTCGGTTCGTTTGATTGATGTTGGCGGAATTAACAATCAACGGTGTTTTACGCGCCCCGGGCGGCTCTGAAATGTGACTATAGAAGTGTACTGATTCTCGCGGCAGTATGCGATTCAGGACTTCCGTTGTTCTCTTGTCCGGTTTGGCAATATTTCACTGCCCGCGGTACATGTTGGGCTCACAATCTTCTTTGTCTTTTCACAAGGGTTCTCTTTTGAAGCATCTTCTGCGCACTTTTTACGATGATCGCATGTCCTGCCCATCAGGTGGTTATTCGCCCTCCGGTGAGAAGCCCGCTTCAGTCTATGAAGATTGGGTTCAGCACAGGCTAGTCAAACGAGTGGAATTTGATCCCATTTCGATAGAAGAACTGAAAGCGGTCCATGATCCGGAGTATGTACGGGGTGTGTTCAGTGGTGAGGTTTCCAATGGGCATGGCAATACTGATGCTGCTGTGGCTGAATCAATTCGATGGACGGTTGGTTCCATGGTTGCCGCAGCTGAGGATGCGCTGGACTCAGGGTTGGTATGTTCGCCATCCAGCGGTTTCCATCACGCAGGCTATTCTTCCAATCACGGATTTTGCACCTTCAATGGGTTGATGGTGGCATCCAATCGCTTGTTGCAACGTGATGAAATCAACAAGATTGGAATTCTGGATTGTGATTGGCATGCCGGTGATGGAACTGATGACATCATTAGAGAATTGGATCTGCAAGATTCCATTCTGCATTTCTCTTCAGGAGCCCAGCGTCTTGCCAACTCGCGGAGGTATTTTGAGTGGCTTGATGAAGTGATCAAGGTCATGTGCGCCGCGCACGTCGATATTGTGTTGTATCAGGCAGGGGCCGATGCCCATCGCGATGATCCTCTGGGTGGTGTTCTGGATAGTGCAGAATTATCCGAAAGGGATCGAGTTGTTTTTGAGCAATTCGTGGCCCAAGGAATACCAATTGCCTGGAATCTTGCAGGCGGATACCAACGCGATGCCGAGGGATCCATCTCGCCAGTGCTTGATATTCACCGAACGACTGCTTTGCATGCCTTCGAAGTGCTGCATGAACAGCAGGTAAATCCACGCAGCTGGCAACAGTCGTTTTTTCAGGAGGATGACCCTCCAGAGCATCGAATGGATCGAGCAACTCTGAAATCCATTCGGAAGGGAAGAGAGGTGTTCAAAAACCGAAAATTGAGTCTGAATAATTTTGGTGTCGAACTGACCTACGCAAATCATTTGGAGGGGAGTCCTGAGTCAATCAGTCATTCGATTATGGTGAACCTTGAACGTCGCCGTCAACAGAAGGCTGGTACGGCGACAGGTGTTACTTTTATCCGACCCGGGGTGTTTCCACTTCCTCGCTATCGTCTCAAAGCCACCTTGGTATCGCCGTACCCAACGTCTTTGGGGGAATCCGAGGATTATTCGCGTCTGCAAGTTTGTTGGTTTAGTGATGAGCTTGGACAATCGATCGATGAAATGGTGCTCTTCGCGGTGGCAAGGGTCAATTGGGATGCAACAGCAACCAATTACGATCGTTACTATGTGTAGGACTTTAGGTAGTGACGCCTTTTGAGCTGCTCGCGTTCTACGAGAAGTGTTTTTTGGTTTGATGTCGTGTAGACGTGTTTCGTTATTCAGGTTTGGAGTCTTGTTTGAATAAAATATATTTGATCGATACTGAAACAACGGGGGGAGAGCGTAACGAGGCGATCGAGGTAGCATGGGCATTATTCAACCCTACCGAAGACCCTGTAGTACATGTTCAAAGATATCGGCCAGCAGGGGAAATGAAGCTGGGGGCAACCGTGGTGCACGGCATCCTGCCGGAAGAACTGGAGAACTGCCCACCATCGGTCGAGGCGGCCAGTTTCATACCGTTGGAGCCTGGTGATTTTATTGTAGCGCACAATGTCGATTTTGATTATGAGGTGATCGGATCACCTCGTGATGTACGCTGCATTGACACCTTGGGCATATCTCAGTATCTGTGGCCAGAGATTGACTGTCACAAACAGTTGGCAGTTCTCTATCATTTGTTCGGATATGAACGCTGGCTGCGGGATTTAGCCAAGGATGCGCATAGCGCCGATGCAGATGTCAGGATGTTGCATCTATTAGCGACGCAGATAGTGCAGCGGCAGAAAATCAAAAGCGGAGGACAGTTCTTCAACTTCTCGCAGCACGCGCGAACTCATCCCAAGCAGATCGCGTGGGGAAAACATCGAGGCAAATATCTATTCAGCACGGATGAGTCCGAAGCGGTTCCTGCTGACTACTTGGAATACATGTTGAAGCAAGATCTGAATCCTTACACGCGGCAGGCATTCATGAATGCATTAGCTTGGCGTGAAGACGCAGGCAGTGATCAAAACTGAGACAACAGGCTTCCTCAAATCAGCATGCGAACCCTGTGAGATGAACCCATCGAGCCCCATCATCAAACCGAATCCTTCAAAATCAACATCCGTGTCAACAGTCACCAAACCTGTAGCGACAGAAATATCCTCCTGTGTTGGAATTGGAGTTGGGAATCGGGTGGCGGAGTCGATGCGGGCGATGCCGAGCATCGGTCGGTTATATGACAGCAGCCTGGTACAACGCTGTTTCCACTCGTGAATATGTTGATGCGGTACGAGCGAGCAACTACGTGGGAGTGGATGAAACGATCACCTTTAGCGGACTCACTGCCGGTATCGAAGCTAATTTTTAGCCGTTCGTTTTCATGGACTGATTCGTGTATCAAATGAGTCCGATAGCGATTCTCAGTAATGTCGACAGTATTGAGAGTGCTACCATCAAGACGACAAGGCGGAACAGAATGGGCTGAATCCATTTCAGTTTCATCACCATCGATGCCCCAGCTTCATCTGAGATGTGTTGAAAGCCTTGCTCAAGTGTTCCCGAAAGCTCTGCAGTTTTGATCGTGGTTTGAGTCTGAGCGGACAGGAACCTGACTTTCTGGAATGCTTCCGCCATGGTTTGATGATTTTCGATCGCGATCGCGGCCTTTTCTAGATCCATGCGTGCACTGCGATTGGTGACCGTCTCTGCTGCTAAACGGATCATTGATTCGACCCGGTGCTCGCCCACGGCGTACATCATGGACATCACGCGAAAGAATCGGTGTCTCGCAATTTCTTGTTCCAAGGTACCAACCAAGGGTAGCGAGAGTCGAATTTGGTCGATGGAATAACGGATTGGGCTTAGCATGACTAATCCAAAGATCAGGGCAGTCAATGCCCAGCCGAGGGCTTCCGAGAATGCAAGTTGGATTGCCAGGATTACATCTCCGCTCAGCAAGCATATCAGGATGCGGAATACTGAACCGGCGAAAAATATGGCAAGGGGAAAAAGCCATGTGCGACGAAGGTTGGTCAACGGTTCATGGAGTGCTTTGCAGTGGTCGTGCAAAAATTGAAAGACCTCCGCCAGTCGTCCCGATTGTTCCCCTGCCTGAACAAGAGGCAGATAGAAACCCGGAAGAAATTCACGGGCTGGGCTGAGTGCTTCAGTAAGAGTGCCGCCTTGCTGGACGGTTGCGACTGCAGTCGTCCAGCGTCGGCCAATGAGAGTGCTGCGCATGGGGCGAATGCAGAGTTCCAGACCCTTTTCTACATCAGCGACTGTCTTCATGCAGACACCAAAATTGCGTGAAAATTCAGCTAATGATTGATAATCAGTACCTCGCAGGCAGAGATACAATCCTCGTACACCTTTTTTGCCAATGCGACGCAACCACACGAAGAGTTCTGCGTATCCATTCGGCGTTCGATCAGATGAGGTTGGCATGTACGAAACAGATTGCGATATCGGTGCGATGTAGTTGCGAGTCAGTCTTGAGAGTCAGCGTTGAGGGCTCACAGTCGGCTGACTATGGTAATCTCTTAAGGTGGTCCGTTGAGACTATGCTCGGGTCCCAGCCCTCGGGATTCACTCATGATCTTTGTAACTACCAACATGCGAAGCACCAAGTGCGAGAGATAGGGTAATCGAAATCAGGTTCTTTTTAATCCAGTTGTTCTGTTTCGTTCTTGCTTGTTCGTCAGCGGTATCTGCTGAGCGAGATGGTAGCGGTAGAGTTTTGTCACTGTTGAAATCTCACTGTGCAGATTGTCATGGTAAAACGAAACCAGAGGCGACTCTGTGCTTTGACGGTCTTCCAACTGATTTTGCAGTTGGAAATTCAGTTAACAGTAGTCTTGTCGAGACTTGGCAACGGATCCATGAGCAAATAACACTGGGAGCCATGCCACCTGAAGGCTCATCGCAGTTATCAGTGATGGAAGTTGATTATGTAACCGAGTGGATCACTCGGCAACTGCGGAAGGTCGGCCAAACGCCGAACGTTTGGCACAAGCTAAAGTCGCCACAGTTTGGTAATTATGTTAGCCATGAGAAGCTTTTTGATGGGTCGCATCGTGGGCCAGCATCGTCACCGTCACGTCTGTGGCGTTTGAGTCCGTATATCTATGATGAATTTCTAAATGGATTTGGTCAGCATCTGCGTGAAATTACGGCGGTTCATCAACCCTTCGCACTCGATACTTCACGAGGTGAGATTGCCGACTTCTCAGCCCAGCAATTTGCTGGCGAGGCCACTTTGCAATTGCTGATGATGAATTGCCGAACGCTGGCTGAATATCAAACCACTGGGGTGGTGTTTCGTGATCATGAAAGCAAACTCAGGAACTCAAAAAGAACACCCGTAGAATTCGAGGCCATTCTGCGATCGCAAGATGAGCCAACAGATGAAATGCTGCGGGCAGCGATAGTGTTTGAATTTGAGTTGCTGTTGGAACGGGTTCCGAGTGAATCGGAATTTGAATTGCTCAGTGGGTTCTTCCGAAAGGCTGCCAAAGTCGGGGGTAACATCAAGGCACTGCAGACAATGCTGCAAGCCATCCTGATGAAGCCTGAGGCTGTGTATCGGATGGAAATAGGGTTGGGCGCACAAGATGTTCATGGTCGACGTCGGCTTTCCCCGACGGAGCTTGCTTTTGCGATTGCTCGGGCACTGATGGATACAGGCCCTAGTGAAATCGAAGTGGTGGCCAGAGACGGTGAGACGACCGTCGATTTACTGAATCTCGCCTTGAGCGGAGAGCTTGAGGAAACAGCAGACATACAGCGTGTTGTTCGGCAGATACTCGACAACAACAATATGGCGACGGCTGACTACCGAATGTTTACTCAGGATCATGGCATCCGAAATACACGTACCTTGCGGTTCTTTCGTGAATTCTTTGGGTATCACCATGCTCCTAATGTATTCAAGGATGCAAAGCGTATTGGGTTTGGTGATCGCTATCTGACTCAGCGAATGGTGGACGATGCAGACCAACTGGTCATGCATATCTTTGACCGGGACCGCGATGTCCTGAATCAGTTGTTGACCACGGATGAGTACTTTGTGGCGTATCTGGGATCACTCGATCACATCCAGAAAGATCTGTATTACATCAAGACGAATAAGAATGACGCCAATTTTGAATTCAATACCAAGTACTTGCAGCGGTCGGAAACTGCAGGGCGTCACCCGATCCCGATCGAAGGCCCAAGTTCACGGCAGTACGTAGACTTCTATAATCTCGATCACACTACCTGGGACTATCCAGTTCAGCAGCCGTTCAAGATGCCAGGTGGTCAGCGAGCCGGTATTCTGACGCATCCGGCATGGTTGATATCCTGGAGTGGGAACTTCGATAACGACCCAATTCGTCGTGGAAAGTGGATTCGCGAGCACCTGTTGGCTGACATCATGCCTGATGTTCCACTTGATGTGAATGCTGTTGTTCCGGAACACCGAGATCAATCGCTTCGAGAGCGGTTAAGCGTGACAAGAGACGAGTACTGCTGGAAGTGTCATCAAAAAATGGACCCTTTGGGTTTTCCATTCGAGCAGTTTGATGACTTTGGTCGACACCGAGACCGAGAGATTTTGGGTGAGTTGTTGACCATTTTTCCCGAGCGTCACAGTGATGCACGAACTACCGACATTGACACTCGTGGGCACATCAGCAACAGCGGTGATCGTCATCTGGACGGAGATGTAAATGACGCGTTTGAATTGGTGCAGCGACTGGGGAAATCAGAGCGTGTTCGTCAGTCTTTCGTGCGCCACGCGTTTCGCTTCTGGTTGGGCCGCAACGAAACGTTGGGTGATTCCCCCACCTTGATGGCAGCTGATCAAGCGTATGTCAAACATGGTGGCAGTATGAAGGCAATGATCGCTTCGCTGTTGTCATCAGATTCTTTCCTGTATCGAAAAACGAAATAAGACATGTCCCAACGAAATCGCCGAGCCATGCTGAAGACGGCTGCCGCTGCCACGGTTTCGCCGCTACTACTTCCGTTTCTACAACGTATGGAAGCAGAGGCAGCTGGTTTATCACTTGCTCCCCGACGTTTTCTGTTCGTGGTCAAGTGTAGTGGGCTGACTCCAGCTGAGCTTGTACCAACTGGGATGGCTGATGAGTTGACTCAGCCGGGAGCTGAACAGGGTTCACCTGCCGAGCTCAAACCGGTCGAATCACTTCTTGATGTCTCCCTTGATGAACAAGAGTTACCTGATTCACTCAAGTCGTTGACTGAACATCGTGATCACTTGACGATCTTACAGGGATTGTCAGGAAAAATGTGTCGGGGGGGGCATTCAGCGTGGTATGGAGCAATGGGGTGTTATCACACGGGAAGCGAAGGAAATCCCGGACGTGCCGCCAGTGCGACAGTCGATGGTATGCTCGCGAAAGCACTGCCATCGATTTTTCCGCATGTCGGTCTGACGCTTGGTGGTAAGGTTTTATCGGGTGTCAAAGACTCGGTTGTTTATCCGGGTATTTCGGCGATGGATGTAGATCGTCCTCTGCCTTACCAGGCTAGTCCGCTGATGGCGTATAAAAACTTGTTCGGTATCGCAGCCACAGGTGCAGATGGAAAAGCCGACAAACAATTGAGCGCAATGTTGTTGGATCACATGGTCGGTGATATTCAGAATTTGCAGCGACAGATTGCCGGAAGGGATAAGCAGAAATTGGATTATTACCTGCAAGCATTCGAGAGCCTGCGAGATCGGCGTAGGCAATTGTTGGGTCTCGAGGCGAAGATTCGGCGTCACGCACCCCAAGTTGAGGACAAGTATGAGTCTGGTGTAGAAACGGATCGAATCGAGGCCCACTTCGATATTGCATCGGCCGCATTGATTGCCGGGTTATCCAATGTCGTTACGATTCGTGCTGATACGCTTGATATCACGTATCGAGGGCTGGGAATCGAAAAGCATGTTCATGGCATTGGCCACGCCGAAACGGTTCCCGGGATGACTGCGTGTGAAGCGAGGAATCGGATTCGTCGTTTTCAAGTTGATCAGATCGCGCGAATCGCAGCGAAATTGAAAGCGGTGCCCGAGGGCAATGGCACGATGCTTGATAACACTCTGATCGTGTATCTGAGTGATGCAGCAGAAAAACACCATGGTAGCTGTATCGAATGGCCGTTTGTCTTGCTCGGCGGAATCGCCGGTAAACTGAGGCGAACTGCTGGAGGACGATACCTACAGTATCCGGGATATGGAAAACCAGGCCATCGGACAATCGCTTGTCTTTACAATTCCCTGCTGGAGACCGCAGGACGAACACGCGACGTTTTTGGCCGTTTCGATTTGAGTCTGGATGAGGATCAGCAGAAAGGACCACTTTCTGAATTGTTGGTTTGATGTGAATTGAAATGGAAAGAAACGAGCCAGCTTCATCTGTGGCTCTTGGTCACCTTGAGAGTCGAGTTGGTGAGCTGATGGCAAACGGGTGCCAACGCGATACGAGTACCAGATCAGAGTCGTAGCGGAGCAGTCGCTGAGTCGCGGCTTGCGCAGTAAACAGGAAAACGATCACCCAACAATCGGCGGTGGGTTTCCATTGCTAATTCTGGCGTATTACTTTCCTCAGAAAGATGTGCCAAACAGGCCCATTGAAGTTTTGGTGATGCGGCACGTTGTAATAATTCAGCAGCATCAAGATTCGAAATGTGTCCTTGCGAACTACGAATTCTTGCTTTGAGACTCTCGGGATAAAAGCTGCCCGCCAACATCTCAAGGTCGTGATTGCTTTCGATGAACACCGCATCCAATTGAGGCAGGATTTCGTCGAGTTCGTCAAAGGCGTGTCCTAGATCAGTCAGAATGCCAACCTTGTGAATGCCATCATCGACCACAAACACGACGCCATCTGCTGCATCGTGAGGTGTTGGGATCGTCTGGATCTGGACGTCTCCTACCGAAAACGTAGACCCAGCATCGAAATGCCTGATGTCGTTCATCTTTCCGAGTCGAATTTTCTGCTGAGCGACAGCTAGGGTTGCCCGCGTGACGTAAATAGGCAGGCCATACTTGCGTTGATAGATTCCCATTCCCACCGCATGATCACGGTGATCATGGGAAATGATCAGGGCATCAATGTCACGAATGTTTCGGCCGTGATCAGCTAAGCGGCTTTCAGCTTGAATGCCGCTTATCCCGGCATCAAACAACAGCTGCATGCCATCAGCTTCGACGTAAATGCAGTTGCCACTGCTTCCGGATTGCAATGCGATCACTTCCATGTACGAAATCATAATCTGCTTCAAGTGATTCAGGCAATCCGTCAAAGCAACAGGCCACTGCGTTGCGAGGCAAGTGATTATCGATTTTTGATTCCATATTGGGGTCAGGTTTGCGTTATTCTGCAGGTAACGGAAGTCGCGAACCAAACCGCTACGCGGTTCGCTAAATGTTTGTGGTTGCAAGCAATTCGGCCAAGGAGGAATGTTCTGAGGCATAATTGATGCAGGAGAATCAACACCCCTATCGAGTATCGAGCGAGGAAGTATCGATGAGGCCCAAGCGTCGGGCAGGTTGCTTCCTACTCATTGCGGGTTATCTCTTAGCAGGAACGATCGGGGCATTGCACTTTGCGGTCATTGGAGTCATCGCCGGTGTATACTACGGCGGCAATTACGCAAGCAACTATGAATTCAATGGCGCGCGGGGTTACGAGGCAACGAGGCAGTTGGGGGCACTGATCGGGATGGTGTTTGGAGGACTGTTCATAGTTCTCTTGTTTCATTTGATTGTGAAACAAGTGAGACACCACAGAGCAGCTTGAGTGAATTCACTCTTGTAAATGCTTTTGGATTGATTCGTTATTTTCTGTGAGCGGGATGAAGAATTTGGCAGCACTCGTGATACCGTTTTCACGCAGTGCGGTGACTGTGGCTAGTGACTGTGAATTCTTGGCATGATCCGGAACACAATTGTGGTGAAAGGTTAGAGATCAATGAATCAAATACTGGCAGTGAGTTTGGTTTTTCTGGGAATGATGGGAGGTGGTTTGTCAGCAAACGCCGACATCACGATCAGAAAGTCCGGGGCCCTTGCATGGACGGTGGATGGAAAAGGTGTGATACGCGAGCGAGGAAAGAAAGTGGGCAGTATTGATTCCAATGGTAGGGTTCGAAAAAACGGTGCCTTGATTGGGGAAGTCGAATCGGGTGGCACCATTCGTCGATCAGGAGCAAAAATTGGAAGTGTTGAATCCGGTGGCAAGGTCCGTAAACAAGGTCGTTTAGTCGGTGAGGTCAGCAGTGGGGGGACGATCCGTCAGAGTGGTCGTCTGTGGGGCAGTAGTTCAAACTGCTGCGACGATCAGGGACGCCGCAAAGTGGTTGCGGTTATCGTCTTCTTCGGTGGGTTTTTTAATTAGAACGTTCGGTCGCGACCAGAAGTAGGGTTTGAGATAGGACTTGAATGTTGCACGGGAACGGTGCTGGCAAGGCTGATACTTCGCTTCAACCATTTCAGCCCAAATGCCGCGTCACTTTTTCTCACAATCAGAACTCAGTGTCTCATTGAAAGACGCTGACCTATCACACGGCAAATCTGCAAACACGCGTGTTTTGCGGTCGAAATCATCGTTGCAAGGTGGCAGAGGTACTTGGCACGGCATATGCATCAAGATTGCGGAAGCAAAGCACCACGCTTTGTCTTGTCTTTCTCGAATGTAAGGAAAATCACGTGCAACCGACCTACTTTTCTAATCTGGCCGCGATCGCGATCTTGCTGACTCTGGGGCTCAACGTGACAGCTGAGGACAGTCTTCGCAAATCAGAACCTGATTCTTTCGTCAAGCTCGGCGATATCAAGGGAGACTACCGAAGCGAACCTGATTCTTTTGTCAAGCTCGGCGATATCAAGGGAGACTACCGAAGCGAACCTGATTCTTTCGTCAAGCTCGGCGATATCAAGGGAGACTACCGAAGCGAACCTGATTCATTTGTCAAGCTCGGCGATATCAAGGGAGACTACCGAAGCGAACCTGATTCTTTCGTCAAGCTCGGCGATATCAAGGGAGAATATAAAACAGAGACATCCAAGGAAGAACTGAATGATCTGCTGCGAGAGTATGAATATTTGATCTGGGAAGCCGAAGCCGATGACTTTTTCTGGGGTAATCAACAAGGACGTCCAAGCGAAGTGTTGGATCGATGGATCTGGGGTGAGGAGTCCGGTGATTTCTGATCGGGTCGTCTTCGGAGCAGAGTTCTGAAATCAGGAAGCCGGCTGACTTCGACTGGAAATCAAAATCAGTTGGCTCACGGACACCTAATTGAACCGCACGAACGTTGGGGAACAAATCTGACGTCGGAAATTAGGGTCAGATGTTTTATAACTACTCAAAGTACGGACAAAAAAGTTCAGTCCGTAGTGGATTCAAATCTCTATCAACTAGAAGGATTTCTCGAAATCGACAAGTGCCACGCACTTAATTCGACCAACAGCACCAATGAATCCATGTGGTCCAACCAGTCCACGGATTTTCTAACTTGATACCCCAAAATCAACTTATCAGCCCACCGCTCCGAATCAAATCGGAACAATTGAATTTCCTACCAACAACACGACGGTTCGGCTCCCTGATGTTTTTCTAGCACATGGTCCTTGATTCCTGTCACATTGCTTTCCGATCAAAGTCATGAAACCTATCTCCCTCCTCTTTGCCAATTTCTTAGCAATCATCACCGTTGCATTGCCAAGTAGCGCTGCGGAACGCCCCCCAAATTTCGTGCTGATTTTTGTCGATGACCTGGGACATGCCGATCTGGGTTGCTTTGGCTCGCCCGATATCCGCACTCCTCGACTCGATGCGGTCGCCGGTGAAGGGATGCGATTCACTCACTTCTATGCCCAGCATATCTGCGGCCCCTCTCGTACCGCCTTGATGACCGGGTGCCACCCTCTCCGGGTGGCGGAGCCCGGGAATACCAAGGAAGTCCACCCTGTGCTTCATACCAAAGAAATCACCATCGCCGAGGTGTTGAAGCAAAAGGGCTACGCAACAGGTTGTTTCGGGAAGTGGGATTTGGCGCGGCATTCTCAGACCAGTTTTGAACGAACTCTCATGCCCAATTACCAGGGCTTTGACTATTTCTATGGCACTCCTTCGAGCAATGATCGCTACGTTGATCTGTATCGAAACGAAAAGCGAATTGAGGAGAAGGCAGACATGGGACTTCTCACCAAACAGAACACCGATGAGGTGCTCGGC
>Ga0315316_10000499_pt1 | contig 26059 bp, 23 predicted proteins | sample M160m3416metaG_FD_203702 | JGI IMG/M metagenome (GOLD analysis project Ga0315316, IMG submission 203702) | Ammonia-oxidizing marine archaeal communities from Monterey Bay, California, United States - M1 60m 3416 | ecosystem: Environmental > Aquatic > Marine > Intertidal zone | place: USA... | reverse complement strand
TATAAGAGGAATGATTGGATGGTTCAAATCTGAACCTCTGGGACTTTTTTATGGTTTATTGGGAATTTATTTATTTTTAAGTGGAATAAAATCTGAAAATAAAAAAATTGCAATTCTAAAAATTATTTTTGGAGGAATCATGACAACCTTTGGAATGGCATCTTGGGGAGGAAATCAATTTTTTATAATTCCAATTGGAATTTTTATTCTAGTATTACCGTTTATCCGAAAAGATCACAAATTTCTAGTTTGGAGCATTCCTTTATTTGTAGCAACAGTTCTTTTCACTGCAAGTTTATTTGAAAGACCTGGCCTAAATTTTGTTTTTGGTTTAGGTGGTTTTTCTTTAATTCTTCCTACTGTTTTTTTAATATTTTGTACATTTATTCAAAAACTAAGTAAAGAGAAAAATAAAACAAGGAATGGATTATTTTTATTATTAGCTATAATTATTGCTGGTTCATCTTTAATGATAATAAATGAAGATTCTAATTTTATTAAATTACCAAGTTATCGTTACCTAAATGCATTAAATCCTTTCATGATAACAATTGATCCATTAACTGATTCTGTTTCAGAACATCAAACTACTGATATTTCATCATCTTTTATTTTTAATTCTATTTATATGATTTTTGGAGGAATTGGGATTTGGATAGTTCTGAATAAAAAAATCATTCAAAATGAAATTTTTGTTAAAAAAGATATGGTTGCATTTATTCTAATTTTGGGAATTACTGGAATTTATATCAGTTCTGCGTTTATGAGATTGGAATTATTTGCATCTATATCATTAATCATTTTTGCATCAATTGGATTATCAATTCTAACTAAAGAAATTTTTAAAATGAATTTATCTGGTTTTAGAAATTACACATTTAAAATTTCATTTGTTGCAATAATTTTTGTTTTATTTACTGTTCCACTTGTATATCCTGACTCTACTGGTAATTGGATTAGTGTTGTTGATATTGCTCCAACAATCCTGACTGGAGGAACAAGTCAACCTCCTTCAAATGATTGGTTAGAAACTCTTGAATGGATTAAAAATAATACGCCTGAAGATGCAATTATTGCTTCGTGGTGGGATTATGGATATTGGATCACTACAATATCTGAAAGAACAACATTCATTGATAATTCCACCATAATTGATTCTAGAATTAAACATATGGCAAAAATATTTCTTAGTTCTCCTGATGAAGGATGGAATATGTTAAATGAATGGAATGCAAATTATGTAGTTGTATATCTTGCAGCTGAAAGATTAGAAAATTATTCTAATTCAGGTGAACGCCTGTATGTATTTAATGCTGGTGGCGATGAAACAAAAACACAATGGTTTATTCGTATAGCTGGGTTACCAATTCAAGAATATTTGTATTCTGATTTCTTTACAATAAATAATAATTTCTTAGAGAATACTCTACTTGGAAAAATGTTTCCATACACTCCAATTGGTTATTATGATCAATCAACAGGACAATCATGGACTGAATTTAGACCTGGATTAATTCCTATTTATGTTCAAGACATAAAATTTTTGTCAGAAGATGATCCATTGAAATTAGTTTATTCATCACCAAGTTTTAGAAATGAAGAAAATAAACCTCTTAATGTTGTTTTAGTGTATGAAATTAATCCTAATTATATTGCATCAAATTCTCCATAATTTAATTAATTTAGAAAAAAAGAATTTTTATAATTTAATTTTTCTAGTATGAATAATTTAATGATATTTGTGCCTAAAAAATAAAGATGTTAAAGAAATATTGATCCAATAGCTTTTAACCTCTAGGATCAATTTTGTTGTGTGAAAATTCTAATTATTTCACCTACCCAATCAGGAATTGGTGGAATAGCTAAACATGTACAAGGATTAACAAGTTATTTAGAATCAAAAAATCATTCTGTTAAAATAATTTCATCCGAAAATACATTTACAATTCCTATCAACAAATTAAAAAATCCAAGTTTTATGTTGTCTGCATTAATTAAAGCAAAATTTTATAAAAATTATGATATTATTCATGCTCATCACCCAATAGCTGCTTTTGCATTTAAAGGAAACTCAGCTAAAAAGGTTGTAACATTTCACGGAGTTTATAGTAATCAGATTAAAATGTTACATGGAAAAACTGCACAAAATCTGTCAAATAGATATGAACAAAATGCGTTAAAATGGTCAGATGCAATTACAACAGGCTCTAAAGAGGCTTTTGATTATTATAGCCAGTTTCAATCAAATGTATTTTTTGTTCCTAATGCAATAGATGTTGATTCATTACCATCTAAAATTGATAAAAGATTTGATGAACAAATAATTTTTGTAGGACGATTATCCAAAGAAAAGGGAATTCACACTGTTATTGAATCTGCAAAAAATCTCCCTACAGATATTAATTTAATAATTGTTGGAAGTGGTCCAGAAGAAAATTTTGTTGTAGAGTCTATTAAAAATCATAAAAATATTCATTATCTAGGATATCAACCTAAGGAAAAAACTATTCCATTAATTCGTGGTTCAAAATTATTAATTCAACCTTCCCTCGTTGAAGGAATTAGTACCTCATTACTTGAAGCAATGGCATGTAAAACTACAATAATTGCTAGTAATGTTGGAGGAAATATTGAATTATTCAAAAATTATAAAAACGGTGTTTTGATTGAACCACAAAATTCCGAAGAATTATCAGAAAAAATAATATTTCTGCTAAATAACCCTGTTAAATCAAAAGAAATTGCGAACAATGCTTTTGATGATGTTAAAAAATATGATTGGTCAAATATTGGAAAAAAATATGTGAATTTATATGAAAAATTATTACCTAAGTAAAAATAAAATTTTCTATTCATCTAGATTTTTTTAAACCTTCATCAAATGATATTTTGGGAAACCATTTAATTTTATTATTAATTTTAGATATGTCTGCTGTAATTTCTTCAATAAAATTTTCTTTATTCTCTTCATATTCTAAATGTAATCTCTCCATTGAAATATCCTCTATTTTTTTAATAACCTCATTAAATGAATATGATTTTCCTGAGCCTACATTAAAAATTTCAAATTTAAAATCAAAATCTTTAATTTTTAAAATCACATCTACAAAATCATTAATATGTAAAAAATCTCGTCTACTATCTTTATTGATAATAGTTATTTTTTCATTAGTTTTAATTGATTTTAATAAATTTGAAATAAGAAAATCCTTTGGTAATGTTTTTCCAAATATATTGAATGGTCTTAATATAATTATTTTGAGATCTGAATTTTTAGCATAAAATTCACATAACTGTTCTGCAAGATACTTGCTTTTTGTATATGGATTATGTGGTTCAATAGGATGTTTTTCATTAATTGGTAAATATTTTGGATTTCCATAAACATAACTACTAACAAAAATCATTTTTTTAATTTTTTTAACAATACAATATTCTAAAATATTTAAAGTTCCTAATACGTTATTGTCAAAATATTCTTCCCAATCTAATCCTTTTGTAGTTTTTCCAGCAAGATGTATTACTACATCTGACTCACTTAGCCTCATTACTTCTTCGATATTTTTTAAATCTATTCGTTTTGAATCAATTGAATCTGTGATGATTTCTGATTTTTTTAATTTTTTGATAACTTGTTTTCCGATAAATCCTCTAGAACCAGTAACAAGTATTTTAGTCATAAAATTTACTACTAATACTGGTTATTTTAATATGCAAGCTTTTTTTGAATTTCAATATCTTCATAATTCAATTTTTCCAAAATTTGAATTATTTTCTTAGATGCTGTTCCATTACCATGTTCATTTTTTTGATTTTTGATTGACTTTAAGAATTTTTTATCTGTTAATATTTTATTGATTGCCTTTTTTATTTTCTGTTTATCATATTCTACATTGATAATGCTTTTTGTTTTTCCTCTACCTTGTTGACGTGTGCCAATATTGATTGATGGTATGTGCATAAATGGTGCTTCCATTATTCCACTACTAGAATTACCTATTATTGCAGAAGAATAATAAAGTAAACTAATGTACTTGATGAATGGTAAATTTTCATAATTTAAAATATTTGAATTTTTAATTATTTTCTTAATTTTTTGTGAACCTGCATCCCCATTACCTGAAATAATTATAGATTGGTGTTCAGTTTCCTTTATTGCATTTATTGTTTCTAGAAAATATTTATTTATTTCATTAATTTCTGTAGTTACTGTATGTTGAACAATTAACAATAACGGTTTATCTAATTTAATATTAAATTCATTTTCTAGTTTTTTCTTTGGAATAATTTTTAAAGATTTTATTACATCTAAAGATGGGTTTCCTACCGTAAAAATATTTTCAGATAATTCACCCATTTTGATTAGTCTTTTAGTAGCTTGATCATTACTTGTAAAATGAATGTGTGAAAATTTAGAAATTGCATGTCTGATGGATTCATCTATTGTTCCTGTTATTTCTCCTCCTTCTAAATGGGCTACATGAATATTCATATGTGCGCCTATTACTGCAGCTGCAAAATTAGCACCAATATCAAAACCTGAAAAAATTAAATCTGGTTTTAGTGTTTTTATTATCTTTGTTAATTCGATAACTGCATTCCCAAACCCCGTAGTCATTGTTGATGGAGAATCATTGTCATTTTCTTCAAACATTTTAAATTTTTTATATATTTGAAATCCATCTTTCTTTATTTCATTGATTGTACATCCATGTTTTTTTAGTAAATGGCTTCCTGTAACTATTAAATAATATTCAAATTTTTTTGATTTTTTTATTTCATTAATTACTGGGCGTAATTTTGAATAATCTGCCCTTCTTTCAGTAACAAATAAAATTTTTCTTTTCAAATAACATCACTGTAAGATAATTGTTTATTTTTAGGAATATTTTTTTTTGCTCTTTTATTTATTATACTGTAAAAATCCTTTGCGGGTATTTGACCTGTATTTGGTCTTTTTGTCGTTAAATTTTTCTCAGTAAATTTTTCATTTTTATTGATTTTTTCTAAAGTTACAACTGATTCTCTAGCAAATCGTAAAACAGGTAATTCTTTTTTTAATATTTTTTTTGATTCTCCTAATGCCTTTTTAATTGCTTTACAACCTTTCACTAATTCTGCTAATTCTTTTGGTTCTAATGATAATTTTTGATCAGGACCTGGCATTTTCTTATCTAATGTAATATGTTTTTCAACTATACAAGCTCCTAATGCTACTGCTCCTAATGCTGTATAGATTCCTAATGAATGATCGGAAATACCAATTGGAATTGAAAATTTTTTTCTATATGTGTTAATTACGCCTAAATTGATATCTTCATAATCACATGGATATTCAGATGTTGTTTGAAGAATTGCTAATGGAGTTTTACTTTTTTTAAATAATTTCACTGCAAATTTTATTTCTTCCATATTTGACATTCCTGTAGAAAGTATAACTGGTTTTTTCTTTTTTGCAATATGCTTTAAGAATGGTAGATTTGTTAATTCACCTGAACCAATTTTATATGCCGGCATTTTAATTTTTTCTAATCTATCTATTGCTGAAATCGAGAATGGAGTGGATAAAAAAAGAATTTTCTTTTTTTTACAATACTCCTTTAATTTTATTTCTTCATTCACTGTTAATTGACATTTTTTAATAATATCCCATAATGGTGTTTTTGAAATTTTACCAGGTAAAATTTTTGTTTTTGTCATTTCTTCTTCTACAATATGAGTTTGAAATTTGATACAATCTGCACCTGCTTTTTTTGCCATATTTACTAATTTTTTAGCTATGGAAAAAGAACCATTGTGGTTAATTCCAGCTTCGGCAATTACAAATATTGGATATTTTTCACCAATTTTTCTATCACCAATTTTTATTTCATTCATAATATTTCCTCCGTATTTACTCTTTTAAGTAGTTGTAAAAATATTTTTTATTTCTTTTGCTAATGTATGGTCATCAATATCTGATACTCTTATTGATCGAATACAAAATTTTGGAAGTGTTATTACTAACCTTGATTTATTCTTTAATTCTTTTATGAGTATAGATTTTTCTTTTGTATTAATCGACAATTAAAACAATATAATAATATCTATTTTTAATCTTATCTAAAAATATACTAACAATAATTTATTTAATATGAATTTTAACATACTATAGTTTTGAAATCAATTTGTTTCATTGGTGCTAGAGGAGGGTCAAAAGGTGTTCCTAGAAAAAATATTCGTAAACTCAATAACAAACCACTAATAGCATATGCAATTGAATCTGCAATTGAGTCAAAAATTTTTACTAATGTAGTTGTTTCTACGGAAGACCCTGAAATTGCAAAAATTGCTCAAAAGTATGGTGCTGAAGTTCCATTTAAACGTCCAAAACATCTTGCAACTGATTCAGCTGGTTTTGCAGATGTGATGTTGCATGGAATAAATGAACTTAGAAAATTAGACTATGATTTTGATGTTTTAGTAAATAGAGATTGCACTGTTCCTTTCATCAGAATTTCTGATTTATCTAAATCTCTTAATTTATTTAAAAAGAAGAAACCTGATGCTGTTTATGGTGTTTATAGACAACATTTCAATCCTTATTTCAATATGATGGAAAAAACATCTTCTGGTTTGTTAAAACTTTCTAAAAAATTAAAAAATAGACCTAAAAGTAGACAAGAAGCTCCTGTAGTTTATCAACTAAATGGTTTATTTGTTTTTGATGTAAAAATTTTTTTAAAATATAAGACTCCTATTTTACCAAAATCCATACCTTTTGAAATACCATTTGAATGTGGTCACATGATTGATACTGAAATAGAATTTAGATTAGCTGAAATGATGTTAAAACAAAAATTAATTCCTTCTTAGTTACCATGCACTCCATCCACCATCTAATACCAAATTTGCTCCAGTCATGTATGAAGATGCATTAGATAATAAAAATATCAGTGCTCCATTATATTCATCATTTCTTGCCATTCTTCCAATCATTGTTTTATTTGAATAATTTTTTAAGAATTTTTTATTCATATATGATTTATCTTCTACTCCCCCTAATGTCATTGTATTCACGCGAATATTTTTTCGATGCCAATATGCTGCTAGATATTTAGTAAAATTAACTATTGCACCTTTAGTTGCTGCATATGATGGAGGCGAATTAAGTTTACTATCTTCATAAATTCTCTGATCTGCACCATTAATTCCATAAATTGATGAAATATTAACAATATTCCCTCCTGTTTTTTGTTTTGCCATAATTTTTCCAAAAATTTGAGAAGACAAAAATACTCCTGTAAGATTTACAGAAATTACATCATTCCATACTTTTGTTTCATATTCCTCAAATTTCATTGCTGATTTTTCTACATTCAATCTTGGACTATAGAATGCATTATTTACTAGACCATTAACTTTACCAAATTTTTTCATAACTTGTTTTGAAAGATTTTCTAATTCTTTTTTTTCTGTAATGTCTGTATTTGAACAAAGTATTTTTGTCTTAAATTTTTTAAGTAATTTTTTTTCCAGTTTTTTATTCTCTTTATCATCTATGTCTATTAATACCAAATTTGCCCCTGCATCTGCAAGAATATGTGAAAAATTTGTACCCAATCTACCTGCGCTTCCTGTTAAAATAATAACTTGATTTGAAAGATCAAATATTTTTTTATTCATAATTTAATTATTCTCCTTGTTTTTGAAGATTTCATCATTGCTAAAGCAATTTTTGTTGTAATAATACCATCTTTTTCTATAGGATTGATTGATTTTCTTCTTTCATTTACACAATTAATAAAATGATTAATTTCTTCTTTAAACATTAGATTTCTATCATAATTGTTCCATTTAAAGACTTTAACCCATTTTTTATTTTTATTATCAAACCATTTCACAACATTTGTTTTTGATTCCCAAACTAATGTTCCCTTTGTTCCAATGATTTTACAATTCCTATTTTCAGGTTTTTGTAAATAATCTAAATGAATTTCACCAATTATGTTGTTTTTAAATTTTAATATGCCTACTGCAAAATCATCAACGGAAATTTTTAAACTCCTCGAATTTTTTGCAATTGAAAAAACTTCTGTTATTTCACCAAAAAACCAATACAAATAATCAATTTCATGAATATTTGTTAATATCACTCCTCCACCAAGTTCTTTTTTAGCTGCATAACTATTTCTATAATCTTCAGATGGATGCCAATCAGGTAAAAATGATCCACATTCAGCCCTAACAGAAATTATTTTTCCAAGTTTTTGACTAGAAATTAGTTGTTTTATCTCCTTAATACATTTATGAAAACGAAGTTGACATCCCATTTGTGTAATTAGTTTATTTTTTCTGATTATTCCAAGTAATTCTTTAGTTCCTACCAGTGAACTTGACAATGGTTTTTCAATAAATAAATCGACTCCTGCATTTGCTAATTTTGTGGCAACTTTAAGATGATAACTAGATTCGTTTGAAATAATCCCTATATCCGGTTTTTCTTTAATACAGTCAGAAATACATTTAACAATTTTTATTTTTTTTGTGGATGGATTTTTAATTTTTTGTTTAGTACAAATAACTATTTCAATATCAGACATTTGTAGTAAATTTGACACATGTCTTTTACCAATTGAACCATATCCTATAAGAGCTACTTTCAAACAAATATTATTTTTAAACAAAGAATATTAGTATTGACTTTTAATTAGGCTAATTCTTTGTAAATCTTGATTAATTTCTCAATTTCAATTTCTGCATTATATTTTCTTGAAATTTCATTTCGTAATTTTTTACCTAAATCCTTTCTAACACTCTCATCTTTTAGATAATTAATCTGTTCTACTAATCCCTGTTTTGTTTCACTCAAACAAATATGATCATTTTGGAAATCAAGATTTCCTACCGGTGTTGTGATAATTGGCATTTCACAAGCTGCAGCTTCCAAAAATTTTGTTTTTGATCCAAGATAAAATGCATAATCAGGGTAGGGAGCCAATAAAACACTACAACTTCTTAAAGTTTCAATATAATTATCAACTTTACCAGTAAATTTGGTATTTTTAAATTGTAATGCATCTTTAAATTTTTTATCAGTAGGACCTATAATGACAAATTCAATATCTTCACATTGTTTTATAACAAATTTAATCATATCTAAACCAAAGTAGTTTATTTTTCCAGGTAGGAAAGGACCGACTAAAGCCACTTTCAATTTTTTACACTCTGTCGGTTTATATTTTTCAAGAAAAACAGAATTTCTTATAACTGTAGCAGTTTGAATATTTTTTACAATGTCAAAAATTTTTTCCCCTGCACAAATAATATGTTTTGAATTACGAAATATTTTATTCTCTAATTTTTTGTAATGATATTTTTTTGCAATGAAAGACCAATGTCTCCATGAGGAAAATGGATATCCTTTAGATAACCATGATGAATGAAGATATTCTAAACCATGAGTATCTACAATATACTTAGATTTTTTCAAAAGTCGACCACTTAGCTGCTGTGCATGTATCAGACTGTCCTCTGAAATTTGATTAATTTTTGTTTTATCAAATTCATCAATTAATTCTATATTTGTAAAATTCTTTCTTTGAAGTGCCTCTATTTCCCATTTTGGTCTATTTACACTACCATTTGGACTGTTTTTATTAAATTCTGTAACCATAAAAATTTTGGTCATGTTAAGAAGACTGAAAATTTGATTAAATAGTTATCTCATAATATTTTCTTCTAATATCTATTCATAGTTGAAAATAAATCTTAGATAAAATAATACAATATAATGGATGATATCTAATGCATACGCTTGGAATTGATTTTGAAGATTGGTTTCATCCCCAACTTGTATCTCCACATCTATCTGAAAAAGAAAAAATCCCTACAATGTATAAGGGATTGGATAAAATTCTTGAATTGCTACGCAAAAATGATTCTAAAGCCACTTTTTTTCTAGTAGGAGAAATTTTAGAAAATAATCCTGAAATAATTGATAAAATTATTTCTGGTCAACATGAAATAGGTTTTCATACAATGAAACATACTAGACTTGACTCAATAAATTTTCAATCTACATTTAAAGAAGAATTAAATCAATTTGAAAAAATTGTCTCAAGAAAAATTTTAGGATTTAGGGCTCCTACATTTTCTCTTAACGAAGAAAGCTCATGGGTAATTGATGAACTGGTTAATGCTGGATACAAATATGATAGTAGTATCATGCCTGCAAAAACTAGTTTGTATGGACTTCCATCTGCAGAAAAATCCCCTTATCGGATAACTTCAAACAGTTTAGAAAAAAATAGTAATGATGGCATTTTAATTGAATTCCCTTTATTGGTGACAAAATTTTTAGGAAAAACTGTACCTGCAGCAGGTGGATTTTATCTTCGTTTTTTACCATTTAGAATTATTAAAAATGCAATTAGAACATACGAAAAACAAAATATTCCTGCATGTCTTTACGTACATTCATGGGAATTAACCCCTGAGTATTTTCCTAAAATTAAGTTACCTAAAAAAAATCATTTTATCACTTTTCATAATATAGAAAAAACATTCTCAAAAATTGATAATCTTTTACAAGAGTTTAAATTTTCTACATTTGAATCTCATCTTAGAAATTTTTAATAGATGAATCAGGTATATTGATAGTTGAAAATGGTTCTATTTTTTACCATAAATTAAATACTATAGATTATTTCCTAATTCATGAAAGATATGCAAAATGATAAAATAGAATATGACCGCTCATATTCTTTACATGGATTGTTGAATATCCGAGTTAAAGGTAACGAAATAGTTACTAAAACAACTGATGCTGAATTTAAAGATATTAAAAATGATAGAAATTCTAAAAAAAATATTAATCTGAATGTTGGAATTAAAATTGATTTATCTGGTGACATAACTATGTTAGGCGATGGCATGTATTACTTAGAGAATAAGGATATGATCATAACATCAATTAATAATGAAGGTATATCGTTAAACCCAAATGAAATTGAATTGATTATAGAGGGTGATCCACTTTGTTCTAGTAACAATAACATTAGCATTAGTACGCCAAGAACAATTCCATATGATGGTGGCTTATCTGGAAGTGTAAGTAGAATAGTGGCTGATATTAAATCTGATACCCTACCACACATTGCAAAAGACAAAGAGGAAAGATGGACTGGGTTGCTAATTTCATCTGTTTTAGAACCTCTCTTGTACTTTACATTACCTACATTGAATCATACATTTATCCACGCTGCAGGTTTAGTAAATAATGACAAAGGGATTTTAATTATTGGACATAGTAATGTTGGTAAAACTAGTCTGGCTTTAGAAATGGTTATGAATGGATATTCTTTCTTAGGCGATGATCTAACAATTTTATCTAACAATGGTGAGATTCTCAGCTTTCCAAAACCCGTAAAGCTTGAAGGTCATAATATTACAGAAAGACCCGAGATCCTTAGTAAAATTAAGGAGAATATGGGAACAAATGAAAAACTCTTTTTCAAGATGCTAACATCGTATCTAAAGAAAAAATCACGAAGCCTTAGTACGTCTGTTAATATTCAAGATATTTTAGAAAATCCTTCCATATCCTCTAGTCACAATATTAATCATGTAATTCATATCAAACGATATTCTGGTGATACTCTAATTGTAAAAGAAATGAGTATGGAGGAATCTGTAAAAGAAGCTGCACTAAACCTTTTTTGGGAATTTGAATGTCAAGAATATAGATACACAAAACCATTTTATGCATTCAAAAGAGCACATGGTGAGGATTACATGAAATTTCTTGAAGAACATCATAACAACATAGTAAAAATACTCTCACAATCTTTTTCTAAAGTAAAATCTCATTTGATTAAGATTCCTGCTAAATCTACTACTGATGATATTTACAAAGCTGTAGAAAAACTTCAAATTTCTTCCTGAAATTCTAAATTTATTAATTCATGATTACGATTAATATTATGAATAATCTTTCTAATCAAACAAATACACAAAATGAAACTATGCTCGTATGGCTTGATTTTGGTCCTACTGCATACATTAATTTTGGAATAGCTTCGGCATTATCTAAAATGGATAAATGTAATTTCATTGGAATTGTTTCTAGCAAAAAAGATGTCAATTTTTTCCAAAATCAACAAATAACTCCTTTTCAAAAGTTGTTCTATTATCCAGATTGCTATATGGGGAAATCAACTTTTAACTTAGATGATTTAAAGAAATTTGAAGAAAAATTCGGCTTGAATATTTGGTCAGATATTTTTACAGAAAGAAGCTTTTACAAGTATTGGACAGAATTTCATAAATTTACTGACAATGAAATTTTAGCTATTGTTTATCATACGATTTCTTTTTTTGTTGATATCATAGAAACATACAAACCCAAATCAATTTTAATGAAACATATAGGCGATAATATTGCAAATTTACTTTGTTATAGAATTGCAAAAAAATTGGGGATAAAAATTTTAATACCAATTCCATTATATCTTTCAAATAAAGTAATAATAACAGATAATTTTGTAAGCCGGGAAATTTCTGATGAATTCAAAAAACTAAAAACTGATTTCAAAAACTCATCCAAAACTTATGATATAGAATTTATAAAAAACAATGATCGCTCCAAAGCTGTATCGATGTTAATACAAGGTACTAATTTCAAAAAAAATCTCTCACAACGAATTAGTCATTATACTAAACGATTATCTACTGGATCGGAACCTCTCTATCAAAATATTGGAAAAACTAAATTAAAAATGATTAGATATAGATTACAAAATTCCTTTGAAGTTAAAAAAAGAAAACAGTTTCTTGATGTAAATTCAATTAAATCAATTGGGAATGAAAAATTTCTTTATTTTCCACTCGCAAGCGAACCTGAAGCAAGAATCATGGTAACATCTCCATTTTATACAAATCAAATAGCATTAATTGAAAATATTGCAAAATCTATTCCAATTGACTATACGTTGTACGTAAAAGAACATCCAGTACAGGAAGTCAAATTTTGGCGTCCAGTTACTGATTATAAGAAATTAATCAATATACCAAATGTCAAATTTGTTCATCCAAGTGTTTCTAACCATGAATTGCTTACAAAATGTCAAGGAGTGATTGCAATATCTGGAGGCACTTCTTTTGAAGCTGTATTTTACAAAAAACCTGTGATTCTTTTTGCAGATGAATACTATGATGTTTTATCGATGGTTACAAGAATTAAAACATTCAAAACATTGTCTAATGACATTACTGATGCATTATCTAATTTTAAATTTGATAATAATGAACTAGACGCATTCATGCAAGCTTCTGATAGCCAATCTCTTTCTGTACCCTATCATCAAATAAGGGATGATGCAGAAATTTTATCATCTATTCAAAATTATGCTGATAATTTTAATCTAATAGCAAAAGAATTTGATAAATTTTATGAGGCATATGCGAATTATTTTGAATTAATGGCACAAACAATTCGTTCAAAATTATAAAATTATATTATAAAATTAATTAAAAAATTAATTTTAAATTATTTTCATATTGAAATTTGTGTACCTTCACCCAAAAGAAAACTTTTTTCACGATTTTCTTGATTTTGAATTATTTTAGAATTAGATGCAATAATACTATTTATCATATTTATTTTTCCTTTTACAATACAATTTGACATAATTATTGAATTAGAAATAGTACTCTCACTGATTTGTGAATTATCTCCAATACTTGTATTTTGTCCAATAACACTATTCTTTTCAATTATACAATTTTTTCCAATAATTGTAGGACCAATAATTTTTACACCTTCTTTAATTAAAGTTCCATCCCCAATCATAACTTTACCTTCAAAAATAACATTATTTTCTTTCTTACCTCTAAATGATTTCTGCATTTTTTCTAAAAGAAATTTGTTAGCTTCAATTATATCATGTGGCGTACCTGTATCTTTCCAAAAATCTGTTATAGTTCCAAAACTAATCTCTTTTTGTTCTTCAATCAGAATTTGTAATGCATCAGCAATTTCTAATTCATTCCTCCATGAAGGTTTGAGTTTTTTAATTACTTCAAAAATATATGGAGTTAGTAAATAAATTCCAGTTACTGCTAGATTTGATGCAGGTATTTTTGGTTTTTCAATAATTTTTATAATTTTATTATTTTTTACTTCAGCAACCCCAAATTGCGATGGATTTTTTACTTCACATAATAATAAAGATGCAAATGAATTAGATTTTCTAAAATCATTTACATACTGATTGATATCACGCTGAATAATATTGTCACCTAAATACACTATGAATTTTTCGTCGTTAACAAAATTTTTACACAATGAAACTGCATGAGCTATACCTCGTGGAGAATCTTGTTTAATGTATGTAAATTTTGCATCAAATTTTTCTCCATCTCCATAATATTCTTTAACTTTATTCGATCCTATTCCTCCAACAATAAAAGCAATATCTGTAATTCCTGATTTTACAAGTGTTTCAACACAGTATTGAGACATGGGTTTGTTGGCAATAGGTAGTAATTGTTTTGGACCTGTATGTGTTAAAGGACGTAAACGTGTACCATGACCCCCATGCAAAATAATCCCTTTCATCTGTTATTGAAAAATTTATCTTATAATTTAAGTAATCTGTGATAATTTTCATGCATTTATAATCATAAAATCAACATAATCTCTTATTTTTTTTTGAATTTCTTAATGTCTTTTTTTTATTTCTGACACAACATATTATTTTTTTAGACGTATTCAAATTCTTGCTTGGAATATATCCAAGAATGTCCAGGTTTACCATAAAGTTGAAATGGTGTAAGATAACCTAAATCCTTTTCATTAAATTCATTGATTGCCTTTATCTGTCCATATTCAGGGTTTCCATGAAATGAAAAATAATCATCAAAGTAAAACATTACCCCACTGGCACAAATTGGTGTGACCCAATCTAGTACAGTTTTTGTAGCACTATATGGGCCACCAACATCAATATCTATTATTGCTGGCGGATTCTTTTTTAATTCATCCCTTAGTTCAGGTGTAAGTGAATCTGAAAAATTTCCTTTTATGTATCTGATATTTAGTTCATCAAGATTAAATCCTGCATTATTAAGATTCTTTTTTAACTCTTCAATACTGAATCCATGAACTCCTTCTGCCAAACCCTTGCGAATATCTTCCTTAATGGTTGCTTTTGGCATACCTGTAAACGTATCAAAGAGAAATATTTGATGATCTGACATTTGAAGATTATTTTTCTTACAAAAAATTCTCAGAGTTGATAAAAATTGAATCAAATTATTACCCGCACCTGTACCAAACTCATAAAACGTACCAAAAGGTAACGTGTTATCTGATTTTGATATTCCGTATTGTCTACTTAAAACAGAATAGAACCAACCAGTTAGAGATTGAATATTGTGTTTTTTTACAAGAATATAATTATCTCCGAGTATTTTTTTTATTATCTTAAGAATAATACCGGACATGTTAAATCCACTTTCTCATGTTTTCTAAATCTACTTTTCTATTATAACTTATAGTGTAAATTGATATAAATTCAGACAAACCGGTAAATAATTTCAAAATCACTGTGAATAATCTATACAGGTATAATAAAAGTAATTACTAACACATCTAAAATCATTAGTAAGATAACACAAAATTATTTCTATCTCAGAATTCTTTAATGTCTCTACTTTCTATTTCTTCAACAAATTTCCTAAATTCTTCTATTTCTTCATTTGTTGCTTTTCCAGTCTTAACATCTAACAATGTTCTAATCATTCTGGCCATTATTGGATTTTTTTCAATTTTTATGGTTGCCTCTACGTGAAGCTGTGTATATTGATGCCATCTTCCAATTAAAATTGAAATTGGAATATAAGAAATTATAAAAATAATACTAAATACCCATATGTTAAAAAATACATTTTCAAAGATTTCATTTCCTTCAATTAAATAAGTATACGTAATTAAAAAAAAATTCACAAATTGTAATGCCAACATTAGATATGTTGCATGTCCTGTTCTACCATCTAACCAAAGTTTTCTTCCAAGATTTTTTTGAATTATCATTAATCATCAGATCTTCTTTCTATTTTTAATAACATTTTCCTAAATTCTTCTATTTCTTCATTTGTTGCTTTTCCAGTCTGAACATCTAACAATGTTCTAATCATTCTAGCTAATACTGGATTTTGTTGATGTATGAGAGTAGTTTCTACCCTCAATTGTGTCCGTCTGTGCCAATATCCAATTAATATTGCAGCTGGGAGATAAACTAAGATAAACAGTATTGCGAACATCCATAGATCTGGAACTAATTCTTTGAATACTGTAACTCGCTCAATTAATAATCGATATGCAATGAGAATAAAATTCATGAATGTTAAAAGAAAAATTAAGTATATGCTATGGCCCTGTCTAAACTCCCACCATCTGCGCCTTACCCATCCTTCTTTCATTATTTAATTGAGTTGTAAATTGCTTAATAAATACTAGTTACAAATTATTTGCTAAATTAAAATATTTCATTTAAAGATAAATTAATCTAATAAATTATCTAATAGAATTTTTCCAAATGTTTTTTTATACATATTTTTGACTATTCTTAATGAAATTACCTAGAGCAATTAGATTTTTTAGAAAACCTGATCATCTCTCCTTTTTGGTAGGTTTCCCATTACTTTTAGCTGCTCTTCCTACAAATATTTTTGAAATTAAATTATTGAGTTTTCTTTGTTTTTCTTTTACATTGCTGTATGAATTATTTGAAATTAGAAAAGGTGGTAGAGATATTTTTAAACTTGATCATTTTACTTTTGTATTTGGATATGCACTGATTATAATCTCTTTTATTTATGAACATGAATTAATTTTACCTATAGCCTCTATACTAATGGGTTTTACAGTATCATATGAAATTTATCGTGTTAGGAAATTAGATTTAGAAAATCAAAGAAAAAGAAATAAGTCGTAATCCTAGTTATAATATTAGGTTATTACAATCATGTAATGCACAAATTAAATTATTCATTAACTAAATCCTATTTGTTGGGAATTTTATTTGATAACAGCATTATCTAAAATTAAATCAATGCTTGGTTTATGACATTGATATTAGAAATAGTAAAAAGTTATTAATATTTTAATTTTAAATCATATGAAAATGAAGAATTTTTATGATAAAATGACAGGGATTTGTTCAGGTCAAAAGTTAATACGAAATACCTTCTTGAATTTAATTGGACTTCAAGTTTTCCGTATTTTGACAGCTCGTTTTATCTTTAATATTCGTTCAATGCTGCTATTTTCAAATTTTTCTGAAGAACAAAAAATTTTAAGAAAAGATGGTATTGTAATAATTAAAAATTTTTATTCAAATGATAAGTTTAAAAAATTAAAAAGTGAATTTGATGATGCCAAAAATTTAGGTGGAGTTCATTCTGAAGTAAAAGATGGCGATTCAATACTAACTAGATATAAATTCAGTCGTAGAATAATAGATGCAAATTTACCACAAACAAAAGATCTTCTCTCAAATCAAAGACTTTTGGACTTAATTTATGCAGGTGAAGCACGAAAATTTTCTCCAATTGCTGCATGGTTTACTCATATTATACATTCAGAAAACAAAACAGGTAAAACCATACGAGCTGAAGCAGAAAAGTTACACTATGATATTTTTTATCATAACACCAAAGTTTTCTATTTTATGTCAGATGTAACAGAAGAAGCTGCACCTTTTAATTTTTCACCTGGAACACATCGTCTTTCTATTAAGCGACTTTGGTATGAGTATAAAAAAAGTTTTACATATAAGAAACAGAAAAATGAAGTTTTTCAAGTTAATGAAAAGGAAGAATCATTTTTGGGACTAAAAAATAATAATGTTAAAGCCACTGTACCTGCAAATACTCTTGTAATTTTTGATGGTCTTGGTTTTCATAGACGTGGTGATTTTTCAGCTGGTACAGAAAGATCCGCAATATATTTACAATTTAGACACAATCCATTTTGTTTTACAAGACATGTAATTAGACCTAAGAAAATTGAAAAAATCCAATAATATTATCAAATTTTTTTAAACTTAGAAAACTTGTAAAAAAACTTTCAATATGATTAAACATTGTATAGATTTTTTTATTTAATGAAAAATGATATAAAAATTATTTTTTAATCATCAAATCAAATTTTTGAAAATCAATTTTAAATAATTTAATATGGTGATTAAACCCATTTTCTTTTGAATCAAATTCTTTTATGAGATACTCATATTTTTCCTCATTATAGTAAACATTTTGTAAAAATTCTGGTAAATCTGAATTCTCATCTACCATTAAATGAGTTAAATTTTCTCTAGAATTTGTAATAAAATCTTCCAAGTTATCATAATTGCTTGTCGAAATTATTTTCGTTTTCCGTAATTCATCGTTAAATAGAAAAGGCCATTCATTAGGTATTTCTGCAGCCCCTAAATATTTTGTTTCTGAAGGATGATAGTTAAGTCCAGATGGAATCACTGGTATGTTTTTAGCAATTATATTAAATTCTCTTTCTTTTTCATAATCTATTTTTTTATATTCATAAAAACCAATTGAACTAATTAAAATTCCTGTAATCATTATAAATAATATAATATTTTTTCTAGGAAATTTTGCAATGTATTTTTTTACAGCAAACAAAGAGATTAAACAAAAAATTGGAAATAAAATATACAAATATCTTGTATCTTGGGCTTGCATGATATATGCATATAAAATTGGAAAAGGAATCACTATCAAATAGACAATAATGAAGTTTGTTTCTTTAGTTCTTTTTCTAAGAAATTGTATTGCGCCAAACGGAAGAAATACTATGAAAACTGGAATCATTATCCATCCTAGATATTTTACAAATAATTCTAATCCTGCAACAATTTCATTTGTTCCCTCTTGACTAGTGTTTACTAAAATTTGATTTGCACCAGATGCAACTCTTTGAAACATTGCATCATTACCTGCAACTTCAATTTTATAAGTCATAATTGGAGTTAAAATTAAAAGAAAAATTACAATACATGGAATATATGTTTTTATAATTTCTTTTGAAATTTTAAATCTAATAAAAAATAATATTGTTAAAGTTAAGACCAGAAAAATACCTTCAGCTCTAACTATCGTTGTAAATGATGCAAGTACAAATGATAAATACATCCATTTTCTATCATATTTCAAAAAAATTACAAGTGTAGATATTTGAAGCAAAATAAATAATGATTCTTGTATACCTAATAACGAATTTAGTATAATTCGTGGATCAAAAATAAATAATGCTGTTCCAACTAGTGCTATTTTTCTATCAAAAAATTTTTTACATAAAAAGTAAATTGGAATTATAGTTAAACTAGATAAAATTATGGAAATGATTCTTTGTAATTGCATATATTGTAATGTATTATCTAAATTGACAATTGAAAACCAAAATGATAGAAATATTGGCCATCCATTACTTGGTGGTGTCCATTCTGTTGGTAAATTGTTATAGTAGTTTATTCCTGTTGCATATGTAAAATTGTCTAATGCATCAACTACTAAAGGAAGATCATAAGGAAAATAAAAAAATCGTATTCCTAATCCCACTGAAAAAATTATTACAAGTGCAAGTTTGATTTTCATGTTAGAAATTAATTCTGTTTTTATCAATTTATTCACATCAAAGCAAAAATTATCATACTTAATCTTATCTTACTATTACAAATTATTTAATTTCATAAATGTTTATTTTATGAAGATTGACGACTAAAAATTCTACAAATATATCCATCTTCAAGATTAAATGATTTTTTTTCCTTCAGCCCAAATTTTTCAAATATATTTTTATAGTTTCTAGGAAAGTTTTTTCGAGCTTTTATGTTTTCATTTTCCATAATAATCAAATTTTTCTTTGTGATTCTGGCAATATGTTGAAAAATCCAATCACTATCATTATGAATATGCATTAGTACTGCCATTGAAAAAACTAAATCAAATTCATTATCTGGAAATTCTTTAATTTTATTTTCAATTGATGACTCAAATATTTTTGTAGATGAAAATGTATTTGGAAATGATTTTTTCATAAGATTAATTGCTTCAGAATTTATCTCAATGGCAAAAAGATTCTTGAATCCATTCTCAAAAAGTTTGTTGATATTTCTTCCAACATTACATCCAAGTTCTAAAATTTTAATTTCTTTCTTATCTAAAGAATCATTTACAATATCAAGAAGAATCTGTGTATTTTTTGTAGTTGATTCAAGATATGTCTCAGGTGAATTAAATTCTGGATCATTTGGATTCTTCCAATAGTTTTGAACTTCATCTTTTGATAATTGAGAAATTAGCTTTTTTCCTAATGGATTTTTTCCAATCAAACGCTTAATATTCAAATTATTATCAATTGTCTAAATTACTATCATCTTAAAAATGCTTTTTATGAATTCTATCTCAAAAGTTAAATCAATTATTATCTATTTTATTATTAAAAATAATATCTAGATAAAAAAACCCAAAAAAATGTTAATAAATTGAGTTTTAGATGATAAAAACTATGATAATTTACAAAATCAAATTCTAAAATAAATTATAATCTAAAGGAAGTTTGTAATCATAATCTATTAGTTCTTTAGAACATTTTTCTTCATTATTCGGAAACATTGCAATCAATCTAAAGTTTGATAAATCAATTAATTACAAGATTAATTGATTAAAAATTGAATTTTGGAAAATTAACTGATATTTCACTATTAGGTAGTGCCGATATAATAGGTACTGGATTTTCGTCTATTTTTTGGCTAATTTTAGCATCACAAATATCTCCAGATGAATATGGTCAGATTTTTTATTTTTTGGGTATTGCCGGAATGGCAGCAGCATTTGTTCTAATTGGAACTCAAAATACAATTACAGTTTATTCCTCAAAGAAATTTCAATTAGAATCTACATTATATTTAATATCCCTTATCGTGGGTGTTGTGGCTTCATTTGTTTTAATGATTCTTTTTTACAAAGTAGATGTAGTTTTTCTTCTTTTTGGTTTTGTAATTAATTCTTTAGCAATGGGAGAAATTTTAGGAAATAAAAATTTTAAATCATATTCAAAATATACAATAATACAAAAAATTCTAACTCTTAGTTTAGGATTATTATTTTTATATGTTTTTGAAGCAGATGGAATAATTTTTGCTTTAGCGATATCTTACATATTTTTTTCTATAGTGATCATTAATAGATTTAGAAAAACAAAAATCAATTTTAATTTATTAAAAAATAGAAGTAAGTTCATAATAAATAATTACATAATTGAAGTATTAACAAAATCTAATTCTCATTTAAATAAATTTATTATTGTTCCACTTTTAGGATTTGCAGTTTTAGGTAATTTTTCATTAGCCATGCAAATTGTAAGTGTGGGATTAATTTTTACTCTAATTATTTTTAAATATACTATACCCTATGATTCTAGAGGACAAGAAAATAAAAAATTAAAGAAAATTTCTCTTTTAATTTCAGTAATAATGGCTTTGTTAGGTGTATTTGTAGCACCATTAATTATTCCAATTTTCTTTCAAGAATATCTTGAAGTTATAGATGTAATTAGAATAATTAGTTTCAGTATAATCCCAATGACAGTTACAAAAATTTATACCTCAAAATTACTTGGTCAAGAAAATAGCAAACAAATCTTATTTAGTAAATCTTTAGCTATTATTTCATTTATTATTGCTATAGTAGTTTTAAGTCCTTATTTTGGAATTATAGGTATTGCAGTTGGATATCTATTATCTACTATAATTGAATCAATATGCTTAATCCCAAAAATTCGAGTGTTCCAAAAATAAATATCTGAATTTTTTATCAATGAATTATTTTTTGTAAATGACTTTCTACTAATGATTCAAAATATTGACTATTTTTATCTAAAAATTGTTTTGTATCTTTTTCTGAAATCTCTACATCCGAAAGAGTATTACCAGAATAAAATTGATTATTTCTTTTTACTTCAAAATCCATCATACTGAAATCTATACTTCTTTCATCCATTAATTTAAAATATTTTAAAACATTCTGAGAATTGACTGGAGTCTCTAATGCCGTTTTAATCAAATTTGGTAATTCTGTTAAAGATTTGACTTTGTAAACTGATGGCAATATTGTAAATGGGATATCTCCAAAAATAATTGATGGCTTATTTTGAATTGCTGCATCGAAGGTTGCAGTTCCTCTTACTGTAACAACCAGTTTACTATGTTTTACTAACTCATCTGATGAATATGACGGATGAACTAGAATCAAGTTAGGGATATCCATCATTTCTTTATACTCACTAATACTGTGCCACCCTCTAAATTCTGCAAATGTATGTTCTTTTACATATAATTTATGATTTATTGGAAGGGATTTTGCAATGTGTCTTAACACCTCAATTTGATTTGTAAAAAAAGGTGCATAATGCAACATACTTAATTCTTCTTCAATATTTAATGGAAAATATGTGAAAGGTATATTCAAATCAACAATTTTTCTTTGATTTTTTTGAATATGGTTTGCTCTAACTTGGCGTTTTATAGTTAATGCAATAGTATCAAGAATTACTTTAAATTTTGTTCTTCCATAATATGTATAATTTGATTGTATATTTTTTGAATCTGAAATTAATATGTAATCTATTAGTGCTTTTAGTTTATCTGTTGAAGTTGCAACTCTTTCATTTTTATAATTTTTTGTAAGAGTTGAATAGGTTTTAGTTTTTTTATTTAAAATATATTTCTCTTTTAATCTATGTTCTTCTTTTTTATCTAATTCTACTGTGTCCAAATCCTGCGGGAAATCTAATGTTCCACCATCTTCAGCAATAATGGTAGTACTTCCAATTCTTGTAAAATATAAACATAAAATTTTAATTCCCTTTGATTTACACATTTCCAATAATAATTTTGAATGGTGGAAAGGTGGATCATAGGTAAGAAAATAATCTGGTTTTATTTCATCTAAAATTTTTTCAAAGAATTTACATTCCTGTTCTAAAATAGTTAGAATTTCTTGATTAGTAAATTTGTAAAATCTATTAAATTTATAAAAATGTCTTTCATTGATAGCCAATTCCCATAAATTAATTTTATATTTTTTTTCAAATTTTTTTAAGTATTCTAAATCTGGTTTTTTTGATGTTTTTTTAATTTGATCATTATAATCCCAAGTTTTTTTAAAATTTACAATTTTTTGATTTTTAAAAAATTTTTTTGGTTTATTTGGTACATCAATAATAGCAAAAAAATCATCATCAAGTTTTTGTTGTAGATAATATGACAAGTTAAAATGTAACATAAACACATTTGTCCAAAATAATAATTTCTTTTTCATATGTTTGACAATAAATAGCAGTTAATTAATTAACTTTCAAAAACTAAAATAATCAATCTTTTTATATTTTAAATTACTATTGCTTAAATAACCAAAATAAAAACAAATATCGTAATTTGAAAGTAATTATTGGAATTCCTGCATTTAATGAAGAGAAAAATATTGGTTCATTAATCATTGAACTTAAAAAAAAATATGATCATGTTCTTGTTTGTGATGATGGTTCTTCAGATAACACCGCTGACATTGCTTTAGAAATGGGTGCAACTGTGGTTAAGCATTCTCAAAACCAAGGTTATGGATCTGCAATTAAAACAATTTTTAATGAATCTAAAAAAATTGATTGTGATATTTTAGTTACATTTGATGCTGATGGACAACATCAAATATTTGAAATTGATGACATTTTGAAGCCTATTTTAGAAAACTCTGCTGACATTGTTATTGGTTCTAGATTTCTCGGAAAAACAAAAAATTTACCCAAATATAGGAAATTTGGAATTAAAACTATTACAGGATTAACAAATGTTATGACAGGATCAAATATTTCTGATTCTCAAAGTGGTTTTAGAGCTTATTCTCAAAAAATACTAAAAGAAATTTCTCCAACTGAATCTGGAATGGGTATATCTACTGAAATTTTAATTAAAGCAACAAAGAAAAAAATGAGAATTACCGAAATTCCTATTACAATCAGTTATGAAAATAATACTCATTCCAAAGAGCCAATTTCTCATGGAACATCTGTAGTGATCAGTACTGTAAAGCATGTTGCAATTGAACGACCATTATTATATTACGGTGTTAGTGGTTTGTTCTTTTTATCAATAGGACTAGTTTTTGCTACTTGGGCTTTACAAATTTATTCTGAGGAACAAGTGTTTATGACAAATATTGCATTAATAGGAATTTGTGGAATAATCTTAGGCACAATTTTATTAATATCTGGTACAATTCTTTTTTCAATTGCTAATCTAATTAGAGGAAATAAATAATTTTTAAAAATAATTAAACATTAGTTCAATACTATCTTCAAGTTTTTTAGGTTTAATTTTCAATATTTTATTTGATTTAGTTATATCTAAAGATGAATCAATTGGCCTTTGTGCATTCCAATCCATTTGCTTCATTTTAATTGGTTTAAAAAATTCTTTACTGTAATTCATTTTTTTTGCAATCATTTTTGCAAATTCATATCTTGATATTCTACTGGAACCTGCTATGTGAATAATTCCTGTAATCTTTTTATTTATTATTTCAATTACCATTTTTGAAATATCTGGCACATAACTAGGAGATGTATATTGATCCATAAGAATTTTAATTTCTTTTTTAGATTCTATATTTTTTTTAATCCAAAATGGAAAACTCATTTTTTTTGAATGCATTCCAAATGGGGTACTAGTTCTAACTATGACATTTGGAGTATTGATTTTTTTTAATATTTTCTCCCCATCTAATTTTGTTTTTCCATAAACATTAATTGGGTTTGGTTCATCTTCTTCTTTTTTCATACCTATTTTTCCATCAAAAACATAATCTGTTGACATATACATTAAAAATATATTATTTTTTTCTGCTTCTTTAGCTAAAATTTCAGTAGCGTCAGTATTGATTTTTTTTGCTAATTCACTTTCACTTTCACATAATTCAACGTCTGTAATAGCAGCTAAGTGAATAATTGTATCAGGTTCAATTTTATTAATCGTATTTATGATATCTTTTTTTTTTGACAAATCTAAATGAGTAATAATTCCTAATTCTGGCTTTGTATTATTATAACATGAATAAACCTCAAAATTATTTTCTAAAAGATCTCTTACAATTTGCATTCCAATTAGTCCTGCTGAACCAGTAACTAAAATTTTTTTTAATCCCATTTTAAAGTCCACGGTTGAGGATGTAATGATTTTTCATCTACTAATGACTCCCACCAAAAATAATTTTTTTCATACCACTCAACTGTATTTTTTAATGATTCTTTAAACTCAAATTTTGGTTTCCAATCCGTATTTTTTTGAATCTTTGATGCGTCAATAGAATATCGTTTATCGTGACCAGGTCTGTCATCTACATATTCAATTAGATCCTTAGATTTGTCTAATAATTCTAAAATATTTTCTACAATTGTCTTATTTGTAATTTCATTCCATGCTGTGATGTTATAAACATCACCTGATTTTCCATTTGTAATCAGATTTTCTATTGCCTGAACATGATCATCTACATAAATCCAACTTCTTACCTGCTCACCATTTCCATATAGTGGAATTTTTAGATCTTTTTTTGCTCTAATTATTGTTTTAGGGATAAGTTTTTCTGGAAATTGATATGGGCCAAAATTATTAGTGCATCTAGTTGTAATACATTTTATTCCATATGTTCTATGATATGCAGAAACTAAATGATCTGCTGATGCTTTTGTTGCTGAATATGGATTACTTGGATTAATAATTGATTTTTCTGTAAATGAATCTTCATTTTCTGTATCTCCATATACTTCATCAGTTGATACATGAATAAACAAATTATCATGTTTTTTTGTAGCTTCAAGTAATGAATAAGTTCCTAAAATATTTGTATCGATGAATGGTTTTGGATTTGCAATACTTCTATCTACATGAGATTCTGCAGCAAAATTAATAATGATATCTACATCTTTTGCTAGGTCATCTAC
>Ga0315316_10000496_pt1 | contig 26138 bp, 43 predicted proteins | sample M160m3416metaG_FD_203702 | JGI IMG/M metagenome (GOLD analysis project Ga0315316, IMG submission 203702) | Ammonia-oxidizing marine archaeal communities from Monterey Bay, California, United States - M1 60m 3416 | ecosystem: Environmental > Aquatic > Marine > Intertidal zone | place: USA... | reverse complement strand
ACCAGTAGTCATGGTACACGTACGGCTGTTCTAACGAACAGTCCGTTTGTCCTTTTGGAGTGTTATTAACAATTAATATAGGAGAACGAATATGGACATTCGTAATTTTCCCCAAGTACTGTTTAAGTCTTGGTTATGTAGAGTTGTACCTACTAAGTACACAAACAACGGATCTTTAGCACTTACGCTAAAAGAAGTTGACACCGGTGAGCCAATAGCCACTGCAACAATCAACATGATTGATGATGATGCACAAGCATTAATAGACAAGCATTTTGGTTATGAACAAATACCTGTATACATCAAAGATTACAGCGAAAACCAAGGCATGTTAGTAGCTTTGCAAGAAGCTGGTGTTGTATCTGATGTTGTTGAGTATTTTCATTCTGGTTATATCAGAGTTCCGTTGGTTGTTATAACCAACCAAGAACTTATTAATTGGTTTAGTGATCATGCTCTTGATACTTCTCCAGAAGCATTTGGAACAAGAGAAGTTCAAATACCTGGAGTATAAGTTAGTCCCCAAAAAGCTATGGCCCCTTCGGGGGCTGTAGCTTTTTTCATGGGTATAAACCACCTGTAAGTGTGCGAATTACTGTGCCGTGCTAGATTTTAACATCGTGGTTAATTTTCCATACGGCTGTCCTAACGGACAGTCCGTTTGTACTTTAGAAATGAATTTAATTAATAAAACATAGGGACATAATTATGGACATAGACTTACCACAACACATCCTTGATGACTTGTTTCATCAACATGAGGATGAACGAGACCGTATTCGTTATGGCATACCTAGCGCGATGGCACTCAGACATTGGAGTAGCTTAAGTTACAGCCGGCGTAAAGAGCTAAGCTGGAAAGGTATAAATAAACGAAAGTATGGCAACAAATTTAAACTGCTTAAATTCTAAAGCGGTTTATTTAACTGCTCACCTTGGTGAGTGAATATTAACCTTCTATATATAGAGGAGATAAAAATGGCTAATGTAGATCATTTTGACCCGTCGGAATTAGAGACGGTAGAACTAACCCCTTCAAACGAAACACCTGAGTCTGCATATCGTGCAGATACGAATGGTGATCCTGAAGGCAGTGAAGAAAGAGCTAAAGAAGTGGCAATCGTCCTTCCTGACTTTTTCTTCCGCAGATATAAACTAGACGATGCAGGTAATCCTACCTACAACGAAGTAGTTGTATCTGAAATTATGACAGTCTTTGATGCTAAGTATGGCACTGAGCAACCGCACAGTGACGACAAAGCTGAAAAATACTTCAACAGCCAAGTTGAACAAGTCGTTGACGGCTTCAGTCAACTATTGGAAGTTGATCCACAAACAACTGGTATCAATGCATTACAGCTAGGTACTAGGACTTGGGCTGAGTTCGCTAGTGTTGCTTTTGAGTATAAAGATTCAATTAGCACCATTAAAGAAGATCAGGAGATACCAGATTGGCTTATCGATAGAGAAGACAAAATGGTTCAGCTCGGTCGTAAAGCTAGAATGTTATCAGCTTTTCTTAACAAAATGGATGACAAGTTTGGTCTTAAAGATGTTGAGATCAATCGTTTTAGAGTCCAACAAGCAGTTGAGAATCGTTTACAGCGTTTAGCTGAGTGGAATTACAACCAACATGCTGATAAGTCTGGAAAAATCACTAGTAAGTCTATTACTAATGAGACAGCTAAAGCAATGTATGACAATGCGTAATTAATGTCCCGAAGTGTCAGCTCTACTTTGTTTCTCAAAGGGCTTTAGGTTGGTACTTATCCTGTTGTCTGGACCTAAAATCCAGTACATCTACCAAAAAGTACCCCTTGGTCTGGTTCGGGGTATAAATCAGAGGGTAGCCTAGGTCTGTGAATGTGAAAGCAGGCTCTAGGCTATCACTTTTAAAGCTTATTCACAAGTATGTGTGCCGACAAGGCACTTAATCACTTTATTCAGTAAAACCACTGTGCCAGTTGGTTAGCTGTTTTTTAATTTTAATTTAGGAGTAGGAGTATGCACCAAATACGTCCCAAACATCTCTTTCCAGAGATTGTAAGTAATATGCGTGCCGGACTTAACACCATGATATGGGGTGGTCCAGGTATCGGCAAATCAGAAATACCATATCAAGTTGCAAAAAGTTTAAAACAAAACTTATTAGAGTTTCGTGCAAACTTGTTTGACCCTGTTGACGTACGTGGCGTGCCGCGTGTAGTCAAAGTCAAAGACCAAGACAAATATTTTACATCGTGGGCTGTCCCAGATGTATTTCCAATTGTAGAGCGGGATGGTGAGCGTGGTTTATTCTTCATTGACGAATTACCTACAGCGCCGCCCGCGACACAAAACGCGTTCTTGCAGTTGTTATTAACCAGAAAGGTTGGGGATTATCATCTACCGCATGGCTGGTCTATAATAGCTGCAGGTAACCGACTTACCGATTCTGCTGCTGTCTATCAAATGCCATCCCCCGTCAGAAACAGGCTTGCTCATTATGAGTTAGAGCCAAATGTAGATGACTGGTGTGAGTGGGCTATTGGAAAAGGCATTAGCGATTCGCTTATCTCATTTATGAGATATCGCCCTGGGCTGTTGTATTCATTTGACGCAGACCACTACTCTTTTCCTACTCCTAGGAGCTGGTCGTTAGTGGATAAGAAGTTGAAGATAAACAATAATGAGGAAACACTGTTTTACGGTGTATCAGCATTAGTTGGCGATGGCCCAGCAGGTGAGTATGTAGCATTTAGAAAAATTGCTGACTCACTACCTGACATTGACAATTTGATCGAGAATCCACACAAATACAAACACGATTCAGATCCAGCTATCTTGTATGCTCTTACAGGTGCGTTAGCATCTAGAGCAACCGAAGACAAGGTGGCTAATGTTATGCGTATTTGCAACAAGCTAGAAACCGAGTATCAAGTGGTGCTTGTTAAACAGTCAATACAGCATGACAAAGCTAGGGCTAGCTCAAGTCCAAACTATAAACCTATTATTGATTCACCACCTATACAAAAGTGGATCATTGATAATTCAAATGTAATCTTATAAGGAGAATATTATGGCTTTTTACGAAGTTCTTATCTTTATTATAGCTGCTGGTGGCACAATACTGCTTCCAGTTGGTTATAAAATCTTTGATCAATCCAATAACCCCATTTTTGGTGTTTTTATTATGGCATATGGTTTTGTATGTTCAGTAATAACCATTGCTGGCGTTGTTAATCTTTTAACTTAGGAGTATTTTATGGCTACAGTACGTATGGCTGAGTACCTTCAGCGAGAAATTGTCAACAATTTCAAAAGACTTTATGACAAGTCTAACCCTGAAATTAAACAAGACACCGTTGATGCAGATGCATTATATGAAACTTTACTTTCTGGTAAAGTTCGTGCGCTTGAAGAATTTATGCGACATCAGTTTGCTGGTATTCTTCAACTCAATGATGTTCTTGTTGAAACAGAGGAACTTACTCTTAAAACAGACATGATGATGTTTGATACTACATATAAAGACGAGGAACGTGTCATTTGTGAAAACTTTGTTGATGACACAGAAATTACTGTTCCGTTATCTATACCTGTTTGGATGATATGTAAACCAGACAGTTGGCGTGGAGAATCAGGTGTTCCAATCAATGCTAATATTGGCAACTTGCCTGAAGAAGTAGCAGAATCTGCAAAACCATACATAGATAACATTAAGAAAAAGCATCAAGACGAATCTCATCGTCAAGCTAAGAAAAGAATTGATACAGACAAAGTTGAACAAACTCTAAATCAATTCACAACTCTTAATCAAGCTCTCAAGGCTTGGCCAGCTTTATCTAAACTTGTTTCGCAAGAGAAAATCTCTAAAGTTCATGAAAAACAACAGCGTAAGCGTAAAGAACAACAACAACGTTCTAAAATTGAACCAATTGAGCAAAATCTCAACAAAACTATATTGACAGCTTCATTGCTGGGAGATGACTGATGGGCCTGGTACAACCGTATGTGCTTAACGAATCTCCTAGTCAATTAATTCATAGGTATAACAACGCTGAATCCAGGCAATGTCAAAATATGGGTGTGCCATACCAATATGACGGCTTCCTTTTTGACAGTGTGCAAAAGAATGTGCACGACCAAGTTAGAAACATAGACTTGTATCCTGTTTCTTTTAATTATGATCCAAGAAGGAAGCTTGGAAACTTTATAAAAGTCGGTGATTCTATTATTCAGCACTACCAACAAAGCTATTTACGATGTGAAGTTTCTAAAGTTACTTCTCACCGTAATTTATATGTTAAACGTTGGAACGAGCAACCCAATTACTTGCAAGGTAAAGAACTTATTAATAAAGGTTATATAACTGATAAACGTGACGCTAAGCAATGGACACAGTTTAGAAACTATTTAAGTGCTTGGGATAAACAAAATTCTTATTGGGATTTCATAGAAAAAATCCAACAAATTCAGGATAAAACAGAAAACGAAGATGCTGCTTTAGACCATTTAATTCATTCTTGGTATCAAAACCCTAAAGCAGGTCAAGTTACTGCACCTCGAACCGCGGACCGTGAATGGAGATTACAGAACCATGATCTCTATGCAGTACCCAAGGAGAGAGCACTTTACTTAAAAATACAGGAATAATGAACCATGAGCCATGAACAAATAACAAAAGCACGTAGTCGATTATTATTAGACCACCCATTCTTCGGCACTTTGGCGCTAAGATTAAAGGTCAAATTAACCGACGAAGTTCCCACTGGTGCTACCGACGGCGTAGAACTGTTGGTAAACCCTAAGTGGTTTGACAGACTAAAACCTGTGCAACAAACAGGTTTCGTAGCCCACGAAGTAATGCATGTTGCTTTGCTGCATATGTTACGTCGTAATCAACGTGACGGACACAAATGGAACATTGCTGCCGACTATCGTATTAACAATACACTTATAAAAGAAGGATTTATTCTTCCAGAAACAGAGCTTATTGATGACAAATACGACAACCCCAAACCTATGTCTACAGAAGAAATATATAGCATATTACCTGATGACTTAGGTGAAGAAAAAGGTGGATTTGGTGTGCTGTTAAAAGGACACAACGACCCAGGTGGCTGTGGTGGTGTAATGGATCATCCTTCTATGACACAAGGACAAGACGTATCAGGTGCTGTAGAAGCTGATTTTCATGTTGCAATACAACAAGCAGCCGAGGCCGCACGTACAGCTGGTAAATTATCTGGCAATCTAGAATCTTTAGTAGCTGATGTGTTAGAACCCAAAGTCGACTGGCGTGGTGTTCTTGCTAGGTTCTTTAGATCCAATAATAAATCTGACTTTACATGGATTAGACCTAATCGTAGATTTATTGCTCAAGGACTATATCTGCCATCTCTACATACACCCGCCCTGGAAGAGATAGCTGTAATTGTTGACACCTCTGGCTCAGTCAGTGACGATGAGCTACAACAATTTACAAGTGAAACCACTGCAATACTTCATGATCTTAATCCTGAAAGTGTGCATTTCATACAGTGTGACACTGAAGTAAATGAATATACCAAGTACAGCCGTGAGGATTTACCCCTTAAAGTTACTTACAAAGGTCGTGGTGGAACTATGTTCTATCCCGCTTTTGATTATATTAAGGAACATTGCCCTAATGTTAAAGCCGCCGTCTATCTTACCGACTTAGAGTCAAGCGACTTCGGAGACGAACCGCCTTTTCCAGTTTTATGGGTAACCACTTGTGCAGAGGAGGCGCCATATGGTGAAATTATCAAAATGTAAAAAATTAGTGAAGGAATACTCTGTCTCAGCTTTAACTGGACTAGTAATTCTTCTTGGTTTCGGTGCTCTTGCCGCTAGCATACATCATATGTTTGCTATGGCGGGCATCGTAGCCGCTATAAGTGTAACAATATATTTAATATGGAGATTATTATGAATGTTACTTTAATGACCTTTTTTGGTCTAAAAACCGTACTTTTAGCTTATATTGCTAAAAACTACACCCTTGTTAATAAAAAAAGAATAGAAAGGAGAAATAGATGAGCTCAGCTACTATGGCCATTTCGGGAATAACTGCATTTTTAATTCTACTAATAGAATTACTTGCTGTTATGGATCAATTAATCAAAATGTGGAGGGATAAAAACGATGTTGCTAATAGGAATTATGAGCGCATTCGGACTACTTTTGCTAGTGCTTAAAGCTGGCGGACGTAAAGCTATCGGCGCGGACATTTTTGTTGACATTGCTATTACTGTAACCCTTATGGTGTGCTTTTATGGCACCTATAGTGGTATGGTCGCTGCAATGCTTGGCGGTTTATGTGCTTCTGTTATTTTATTTATCATGAAAAAATTTATGGTACATGAAGTAATAGCAGTTAAAAAGAACAAACACAAAATCCCCATTTTACAATGGGAAAAAGTACAACCAGATTGGAGGAAATAATCATGGGTTTCGATTTATATGGAGAACGTAAAGAGTTCAAACTTGCCCCAGACTTAGAATGGGAAGGAGATGAACCACCTTCTTTTGAAGAAAAAGAAGAATACTTTACTGCAAGGCAAAAATATGAACGGGATAACCCAGGCTATTATTTTCGCAATAACGTATGGTATTGGCGTCCCCTTTGGCAATATGTTGTCAATATGTGTGAAAACATCGTCACTGTTGAAGATGCAACCGCAGGTATGCACAACGACTTTCATTTAATTACTAAGACTAAAGCTCTTAGAATTGCTAAACGTTTAGAAAAATCTATGGAAAACGGTGATATTGACAGATGGGAACAAGCACGAGAAGAACATTTAGAATCTCTAGGTAATGTCCCCTGTGAAATATGCGACGCTACTGGCTATAGACACATGGATGATTCCAATACACCTACAATATGTAACGCATGTAAAGGCAAAAAGGAAAAACCTCATTTCGATACAGGCTATCCGTGGGATCGTAAAAATCTTAAAACTTTTATAGAGTTTTGTAAAGACTCAGGAGGGTTCCGAATTGGCTAAATATCCAGGATCAAGAGTTACTTATGGCATCAACGGAAAAGGTTCAGTCCTTTTAGGTTGGGGGCGTGGAACTATATTATTTGAGAAAGATGCAGAAACAGGAAAAGTTGTATTTAAAGACCCTGATTCTTCTAAAAACCCTAATGTCTCTCAATTACTTATTAAACGAGCTAAAGAAATTTATGCATTTTATGAGGAGAAAGAAAATGGGCAAAGTTAAAGAATGGTCAATGGAAGAACATGATGAACAATTATTAATGGATCATCTTATAGAAACTCATGCAGATACTGTTCATAAAGCAGAAGAAATACTTGATATTACGCCTGAACTTGTAAAACACAAAGCTTTACAACTTACTTTAACTAGACAGTATTCTATATCTAAAGCTAGAGAAAAAGCTTATGAAAATCTTCTGTATAAAATTTGTGCTATAATACAACCAAAGCATGAAAACGCTTTTATTGAAGTCTTTAGATTTCTCAAAAAAACCAGGAGGTAAAATGCAAGAAGATCAAACCCCATACCTTTCATATGAACGTTTTGTTCAAGAAAAAAAGCCCTATATATCATGGCTAGAAGATATGTTTATATCAAACTGCCATGAAAGATCCGAAGTAGGCGAAACACCCTTTAATACAGCTAAAGCATATGAGCTACATCATTACACTTATTTGCAAGAGCGATATACTAACTACTGTGAAGCTCAATATAATTTGTACATCAACGATGGTGAAATGAATATAGAAATCACTTTATTTGATGACTAAAAGACATAGTGAGTCGAGAAGAAAAATGTTTGCGCGTTGTTGGAACGACTCATGTGTAGATTGGGGGGAATAACCCCCTCAATTTATTCTGTTGCTTTCAGTTTTGTAATGGAATATTAAAACGTTGGTTCTGAAGATTGAAACGGCCTTTCCGTAAAACCCATTAAAACTGAATAAATTACAACTAGTCATGAATAGGAGTTTTTTATGATGTGTTTCCTCTCTAACCAACGTTTTTTAAATTTCTTAGGCTGCTTACTTTTTATAATCAGTCTAATTTTTATAGATTTAGCCACTCTTATATTTAAACAAGATCTATATATTCTTTTCTTGCTTGGGTTTTTTAATAATTTATTTTCATTACACTGGACCGGGGCCCTTGTACAATCAACTTTTAGTATAGGACTTATGGCCTGTGCCATATATTTAATACGGAGATAATATGAAAACAAACGTTTCTATAGAACTAACGGACGAGCAACGTCTAGATTTAGCTCAAAAATACAACAGTACCACAAACAAAAAGCTTCTTACACGTACAGAACTCAAAGATATAGTTCTAAATTACATAGAAGAGCTTATAAACGTGGATACAACCGTTAGAAAAACGACTAAACGTGTTATAAATGACAATGTGTGGTCTAGAATTTACTACTTTAATGGTAAACGTCTGCCAAAAGACATTTGGGATAACATACCAGAAGGACCAAGAAAATTTTATGGGTTTGACCAATGAACATATTTTACTTTGACAGCTGTCCAATAAAATCAGCTCAAGCACAACCTGACAAAATGTTGGTCAAGATGCCTTTAGAAACCGCTCAAATGTTATGTACTGCACACCGAGAATTAGATGGTGATGAGTATGCAGACGAAGTTGGTCTTTATAAAGTTGCATACAAAAACCACCCTTGTACAATCTGGGCCAGAACAACACATAGTAATTACAGGTGGTTGCTTAAACACTTTTTAGCTTTAGGTAGCGAATATACTTTTCGTTATGGCAAAAAACACAAAAGCGTAGAAAAGTTGTATAGAGGTTTAGATCAACTTCCAGGAAACATTCCTTTAAACGCTATGACTCCAATTGCACAAGCAATGCCAGATCAATACAAAAACGAAGACCCAGTCAAAGCATACAGAGACTATTGCATCAATGAAAAGACTTATGCAAAATGGGATAAAGGCAGAGATAAACCCACATGGTGGACTAATGAAAGTTAAAAACAAAGAACATCAATTTTTAGGATTAAAAGAACTTAATCAACTAGTTATGGAATATCCTAATGATAAGGCTTTGGGTAAACACATTAGAGAAATGTATTGGAAACAAAAAGAAATACACACTAATTGTGGAACTCCAGAATGTTGTACTATTTGCGAACCCGAATGGGAAGATGCAAATCCATTTTAACGCAGTACCTACACTTTTGGCCCACCTACCTCATCCGTATACGCCCTAAAGGGCGATACGTCTGCGTCCGGCTAGCCAAAAGCGTACGTACCTGACTTGTTTACGAAACGTAAACCCACATTTCTAGTGTTCCAGTTGCTACATCACCAGCTGGATCTACTTCAACAAGAATATCAATAGTATCATCAGCAGTGTAAGCTACAGGCGCTAAATCAGCGACACCTGTGGTGTCAGAAGTTCCTGCTTGCCCAACTGTTGAACCATCAATATACATGTTAGTATCAGAGCCGTCACCGACGTCAAATACTAGATCTGTACCTGTGTCTAAATCCGAAGATTTAATTTTAACGTCATGCACAGTTTCACCAGCAAAAACGTCAATCATTTGATAAACGTCATTTGTATTACAAGCTGCAGTTACTGTATATTTTGCGTATCTAACACCCATAGTTCCACCCGGAAAAGGTTTGAACGATGAATTACCAGATACTGAATCAGAACTAAAAGTTGCCATGATTATTTCCTCTTATTTGAAGTACAAGTAATTTTGTACTATACTTTTCTTATAAAGACTTTTTCTTAAAAGTCAACTGCAATTAAGGAGTAATTGTGTCAACATTTGTATACGTCAAAAGGAATAGACTACACCCCTATACCTACCCTGAAGAAGATACTATATATATTGTGTTTCAATATGTATCAATGGGTACTGCCTACAATATGATACATAGTAAGCAGGTTGGTTGGGAAAGAGCGAAAAAGGGCGAATACGAAGCGTGGCTCAAACGCCGAAAAGAAATCAAACACTAATAGCCAGTTCAATTTTTGATCCCGGTTATGGTGTTTCCGTTAAATCATTGGAGGATTACATGTTGCACGGATACCCAAAAGAAATGTTTGTCGAGTCTAAATACAAAGGCAAACACAAACACACAGGCTGGCATTACGATAATGTTACAAAAAAATTCTATAGGTATAACGACCTAATAGCACTATGCAAGGACAGAAAATGAATTTAATTACCCTCGACTTTGAGACTTATTACGATGTGCGTTTGTCACTCGGTAAAATGAGTACAGTACAATATGTGCAGGACGATGAATTTAAAGTCTGGGGCGTGGGTGTAAAATTTAATGACGAAGACACAGTTTGGATCCCTGAAGATGAAGTAAAAGATTTTCTTGAACAGATCGACTGGGATGACGCCGCACTTGTATGTCACAATACTTTATTTGACGCGTACATTTTGACCCAGGTATTCGGTGTTTATGCAAAATATTATTACGACACTGCAGCCATGAGTCGTGGTCTGTTTCCAAATGAATCAGCATCTCTAAAACATGTGTGCAAACGTTTATTCCCTGATAACCCTACCATGCGTAAAGGAGAAGAACTTGTTAACGCAAAAGGAATACGCGACCTTGACCCCCAGCTAGACGAAGAAATTGGTGGTTATTGCATACAAGACGTAGATCTTACGTATGCACTCTATTACAAAATGCACCACGAATTTCCTCAAAGCGAACTTGATTTAATGGATCTTACAGTCCGTATGTTTGTAGAACCAAAACTTACACTCGACCGTGCTTTGGTGTACACGTACAAACAGGAGCTGGCTGATGAAACAGCACGCAAAATAGAAAACAGTACAACAACAAGAGAAGTGTTGGCATCACAACAAAAATTTGCAAATTTTTTAGAGGACTTAAGTATTACAGTTCCTACAAAACGCAGCCCCAGAACTGGAAAGATAATTCCAGCTTTTGGTAAAAACGATTCTGCATACATTCAAATGTGTAATATGTATCCCCAGTACAATCATATCTGGGACGCAAGAGAAGCAGTAAAGTCGCGGTTAGAAGAAACAAGAGCCGAAAGGTTTCTTAGTTCTGTAAACCCTGATGGGTCTTTCTCTGTTCCTTTAAGATATTACGCAGCTCACACGGGACGGTTTGGTGGTTCTGAGAAAATTAACCTACAAAACCTCCCGCGTGGGTCCAAATTACGTAATGCTATTACATGTAGAGACGATCAGTTCCTTTATGTAGCAGATTTATCTAATATTGAAGCACGAATGCTTGCTTGGTTAGCAAGACAAGAAGACTTACTCGCCGCTTTTGACCGAGGCGAAGATGTATATTGTCAATTTGCATCAGAAATCTATGGACGTCCTATTACAAAAGACAACAAGCTGGAAAGATATGTAGGTAAAACAGCAATATTAGGACTAGGTTATGGTATGGGAGCTGAAAAATTTCAATACACCCTTGCATCTGGTAGCCCGTCTGTAGAAGTAACTATTGAAACAGCACGCACTATTGTTCAACAATATCGTGCAACTTACTACAACATTCCCAGGTTATGGTCTGTATGTAAACAACTTCTTTATTCTATGATGGATAGAAATCAAATCGGAAATACTTATGGACCTTTAGCTGTAAGTAACAATGCAATTAAATTACCAAATAAAATGTTTCTAAAATATCCTGCTTTACAATATATAAATGGTGAGTTTCTATATACAGGAAGAAACAATTCTATGATACGTACACACGGCCCCAGGGTATGTGAAAACATTATCCAAGCCCTTGCAAGAATTGTAATAACAGATCAAATACTTACAACACACCAGCTGCCTGAAGTAGATGTAGTGCTTACAGTCCATGATGAAATTATTGCTTTGAGTTCTAAAGAAAAACCAGATGAGACTTTAGATCAAATACTCGCTATAATGAAGAAACCACCTGTTTGGTGTTCAAGTTTACCCTTAGATGCAGAAGGACATTTTAGTAACGTTTATAGTAAATGAGTAATTTAGTACTAACCAGAAAAAAGCACGAGTCTGTTATCATCCATTTAGATGATGATATTATTTGTGAAGTTACAGTTACTGCACTAGGTAATAAACAAGTTAAACTAGCCTTTCAAGCAGATGAAAGGATTGGAATAGACCGACAGGAAATATATAACCAAAAAAAATAAGGAGACCAATATGGAAGTTGTCTTTCTTAAAGCTAAACAACGACTTATAAAAGAAATTAACACTAAAGGAATTGCACCATATCCTTTAGTAAAAAAAGTTAGTTCATATCACCACAACATAGATAAAACTCACGAAGGGTTTGATTCTCTATTTAAATACATACAAAAACATGCAGCTGCCGGTGCTTGTATGTACAAAGGATTACTTAAAAGAAAAATTAAAAACGAATCTAGAGCGTTTCTTACTGATCGTATTGCACAAACAGATCTTTTAGTTCTTGATTTAGATGGTATTGAATTTCCATTAGCTAACAAAACAACTTTAAACACACATGATATTCAAACTATTTCAGAACAGTTTATATCTTACATGCCTCCTGAGTTTCATGATGTAAGCTACATTGCACAAGCCTCTGCTTCATTAGGGCTTAAAGGCAATAAAGCTTCAATGCATTTGTTCTTTATACTTAAAGACCCAATGACTCCTACAATATTAAAAGAGTGGTTAAAAACTTTAAATTACGAAATAGACTTTCTATCTAATCAATTAAGTCTTTCTGCAAATGGTCAAAGCTTATCTTACCCATTAGACGTAAGCCTTGCTGAAAATTCTAAACTAATATACATAGCTCCGCCTAAGTTTGTAGGCGTACAAGACCCTATAACAGGAGAAAGGTTATGTGCAGTGAACCGTGGATCGCCAACCGTAGACGTTTCCCAGTTAGTAAAGGACGTTAACCCTGAAAAAGTACACAATATAGGCCTGCAAATTAAAAACGGACTACGTAAAAAAGCTGGGTTGTCTAAGAAGAACGAGCGTGTCACAACTATTAATGTTAATAATGAAACACAAGAAGTACTTCAAAACCCAGACAGAATGAGCATAGAAATATGCCGAGTCTCTGATCCTTATGTAAATTGTAATATTAACGGGGGCGATAGCGGTGCTTATTATTTCCTACTTACTAACCCTCATTATATGTACAACTTTAAAGGCGAACCTATATTTGAAATAGAAAAAGCTGACCCTGATTTTTATAAAAGTATATTTGAAACATACAAAGAAGAAATCTCTGCGGGTAAAAATGTGCTACCTGTTATATTAAGAGACTTTTATACAGACACTTACTTTAACGGCGTTTTCGACGAAGATATTCAACAGTTTACAGATGATTATCCATTAACACCTACACAGAAAAGCTCATTAGATGGTTTTATGCGTACGCACAACAGAGCGGCCCCGGACTACGTACCTGACGCAAAAGTTGTATTTGATCCTTCATCTGAAAAAGGAATTAATTTAAAAGACGCTCCATACTATGTAAATCTTTATAGAAAAACTCCGTACATGATGGACGCAGTTAAAGATGTAAATGTACTTACTTACGGAGAATCTATAAAACTTCAAAGATACATACCCAACATATACAAATTAGTAAAACATATAGTTGGCGACGGAGACACAGAAGTAGAACATTTTATAAATTGGCTTGCGTATATTTATCAAAATAAACGGAAGACAATGACCGCATGGATCTTTACAGGTGTGCCTGGTACAGGTAAGGGCTTGTTTGTTCATAAAATACTTAAACCCCTTTTTGGCGAACAACAAGTCCCCATGCGTTCACTTGAAAACATAGAAGAACATTTTAATTTATACATGCGTACAGCACTCTTCTTAATTGTAGATGAGTTTAGAATGGCTGCTTCAGGCAACATGGGTAAAATGGCAGATAAATTAAAACACCAAATAACAGAACCCAATCTTACAATCAGAGCAATGCGTACAAACCAAATAGAATTACCCAGCTTTTGTAACTTTATATTTCTTACAAACAGAGCAGATGCTGTAAAAATAGAAGACGGAGACAGACGTTACAATGTAGGACCTCGTCAAGAATATAAAATAGAAGAACGACATCCTGATTTAATAACTAATTTAGAAGTACTTGATAAAGAACTTTATTCTTTTGCAGGCTTCTTACAAGCTTTCCAGGTAGATGTACGTATGGCACATACAGCTTTAGAAAATAAAGCTAAACAAGAAATGAAACAAGTATCAATGTCTGTACTTGAAGAATTTGCCAATGCAATTAAAACAAACGATTTAGAATATTTTGTTGATATATTAGATATACCGCTTACAAATACTTTTGACGCTGGTGGTATAAGTACAGCACAAAGATATATAAAGAATTGGATTGCTTCATCAGAACAAGAAAACATTATACCAATGCAACATTTTAAAATTGTTTACGATGTTTTAACAGACAACACTAAATCACTATCTATTAGAGACTTTACTAAAGCAATGAACCGATTAAATATTAATATTACACGCAAACGTTTAGGAGAAGGACGAACTAGTTCTGCTCCCCGAGGTGTATTATTAACTTGGCATTTAAAAGAAGATGTGAAACAATCGTTATTAGATATACATTTTGATGAAAAAGATATTCAACTAACAAAACAAGGAACGCATTGACACAGTTAACCCAGGATTCTAGGCCTGATACGGACGCAGTTATACAGCCTGAAACCCCAAAAGAGTTGGGACTTGTACCAGCTTGGTCACATTCTACTTTAAAAACTTTTGAATCCTGTGCTTACAGAAGCTACATCGCAAAAGTAAAACGCATACAAGAAGACTACGGACCAGCAGCTAAGCGGGGTTCGCTTATTCATAAAGAAGCCGAAGACTATGTATGCGACAAGATATCTGAACTCCCCGAAACACTTAAAAAATTTGAAAGCGAGTTTGCTCTTTTAAAACATCAATATATAGAAGGTAAGGTTGAGTTAGAAGGGGAATGGGGCTTTACAATCGAATGGCAACCATGCGGTTGGATGGCCCCAGATGTATGGGGACGTATAAAATTAGATGCCATTCTACATGAAACAGAAACTTCAGCTCGTGTAATTGACCACAAAACAGGTAAAATGTTTGGTAATGAAATTGCACACGCACAACAAGCACTAACATATGCAATAGGATCTTTCTTTAAGTTTCCTAAACTACAACACGTTCAAACAGAACTGTGGTATTTAGATCACGGAGAAATAACTAGACAAGCATATACACGCGAAGAAGCAATGGTCTTTATGCCATCACTCCATAGTCGAGCAATTGCTATGACTACAGCAACAGAATTTCCACCCAACCCATCACCAAGCGCTTGTCGCTGGTGTTCGTATGGAAAAGGTGAATTTCCTGCTTGCCAATGGGGTATAAAATAAGTTAAAATAAGTTTATACAATGAATAATGAATAATGAATAATAAAACACGGAAGATGAATTATGAATCAACAAATACCAACCGCGTATTCTCATCAAGTTGATACCACTAACTTTGTTATAGAGAATCCTAGATGTTTAATTACATCTGATCCTGGTACAGGAAAAACACGTGCAGTCTTAGATGCGCACGTTACATTAGGAGGTAGAACGCTAGTACTAGCGCCCCTATCAATTTTAGAAGCAGCTTGGGTTGAGGATATATTAAAATTTCAACCTTCTATTACATATGGAGTTGCTTATGCAAAAAATCGAGAAAAAATATTTAATGACACCAACCTTGACATGGTCATCACTAACTTTGAAGCTGTCAATTTTCTACAGAAAAATTTACATTTTGTTAAGTCTTTCGATACGATCGTTATTGATGAGTTTACCGCGTTTAAAAACCGAGAAGCAAAACGTTCTAAAAACCTCAAAAATCTTATCCCATACTTTAATAATAGGATTGCCATGTCTGGTACTCCTAACACTAATAGTATTTTAGATTTATGGCACCCAGTTTATTTAGTCGACGACGGTAAAAGATTAGGTCAACGTTTTTATGCCTTTCGTAATCAAGTATGTACTCCTCGTTTCAACGGTTTTGCTAATGAATGGATTGATAAACCCGGGATCGAAGAAGTAGTAGCCGATAGGCTTAAAGACATTACAATACGACACGCCCTGGAAGACTGTATAGATCTTCCAGACAATATTGTTCGTACTGTTTACACTTCCTTATCACCTAAAGTTATGGCAATGTATAAAACATTAGCAGAAGAATCTGTGTTGTATACAAAACAAGGAACCATTAATGCTGTAAACGCAGGAGCACGCGTCAAGAAACTATTACAATTAGTATCCGGCGGTGTTTATGATGAAGACAGCAACGTACAGTATTTTCATCAAGAACGTTACGATCTTGTTATGGATCTAGTTGATGTACGTAAACATTCTCTTGTAGCTTTTAATTGGAAACACGAACGTGATGCTTTAATTAAAATAGCTGAAAAGAAAAAGATTTCATATGAACTTATTGACGGTTCAGTACCGGCACATAAACGTAAAGATATTGTTTCACGTTTTCAAGCTGGACAAGTACAAGTTCTGTTTGCTCACCCACAATCCGCGAGCCACGGTCTAACCTTAACTAAAGCAACAACATGCATCTGGTGCAGCCCTACGTACAACGCTGAGCATTTTCAACAGTTTAATAGACGTATACATCGCTCTGGACAAACTAACAAAACTGAAACAATATTAATTACAGCACGAGACACTTGGGAAGAGTCTGTTTATGATAAACTTAATGGTAAACTAGGAAGAATGGAAAATCTTCTACACATATTAAGTGAGGTAAACAGTGGCAAAAACCAAAACAGTACTACTTGAAAATTTAGATTTTGACGATATGGAAAACCTTAGTAATTTTGATTCGCACACACTAGCAGCGGCTCTTGTGTTTGTCGTCGTTGAGCTAATGGCTATGGATAGAGATAATACTTCTGTGCCAGCTGAAGAATTGCTTTCTCAAGCTAGTGCGCATGCATTAGATTTATTAGAAGGCGTACATGTATTAACTAATGATTTAACAACCGGGGAGGAGACCCTACACTAAAATGGAAGAACAGAGAACTATGGATGAGTTGCTCACAGCCTTAACAAACATAAGAGCAGAACTTAAAACCCTTCAAACAGAAGAAAAAGGTTTAAAAGGCCAAAAGATGGAACTTGAAGCTAAGATTGCATACACCCTAGAACAACAAGGAATTGACCGTGTCGGTAACGACGGCTGTACTGTTTCTATAAAGAAAGAAATTGTACCTACAGTTGAAGACTGGGATCAAGTTTACCAACACCTTATCCAAACTAAGCAGTTTGAGCTTTTACAAAAGCGTATGTCCGCAACTGCTTTTCGAGAACTTCTACAAATGGGAATGAATGTCCCAGGCGTAAAAGCAACGGAATTAACGCGTGTTAATTTCAGATCTAAATAATAATAATGAAACAAGGAGAACGAAGCATGAATGAAAATGCTATAGCGTTAACTTCTACCTCTGTGCCTGCACATGTTAAAGAAGCAGCTGGTCTTGGTAACGAAAATGTTACTAGTGATCATCTACAAACCCCTCGGGTTAAACTACTTCAACAATTAAGTAATGAAGTAGATCCTAACCATGAGGATCATTTAGAAGGAGCCAAACCTGGCGACTTTGTTAACACCGTTACTAACAAACTTTTAGGACGAGAGCTTTATATTATAAATCTTTTGTTTAAAGAAGAATTTGTTGTTTGGAGAAAGCTTTCAGAAGGAGGCGGTCTTAAAGGTACTTTTCCTACGCATAAAGAAGCAATGGATTTTCTTGCTTCAGAAGAATTAAAAGTAGAAGACCATGATATTGTACAAACTCAATCTCATACACTTCTTATGAAAGATCCAACTACAGGAGATATAGTTAGAACTCCTTTCTTAATGGATTTTGCTTCTTCTAAACTAAGAGTATCAAGAGAATGGAATACTCAAATCGCTCAATTGGGCGGTGACAGATTCTCCTCTCTTTGGAAGTTAGCTTCGGTACAGACTCAAAATAGAGCTGCGCAAAAGTTCTATAACTTATCTGTTGAGAATCAAGGATGGGTTCTAGACGAAGACTATAACTATGCAAAGAGCATATACGATAGCATATCGTAATGGGGATAGCTGCGTACATGCTTGCGTCATTATGTGTCGCACATGTACGTATGCTCCATAAGTTATTGATTTATAACGAAAACAGGGAGTGTTGGAATTGGAACTACTTACCCTTAGATGACAGAACATAAATTTATTTCTAAAGTACACCGACTTTTACCTAAAGAAATATATAAGTGGAAGATCAATGATCCGTATCACGGAGGTGTTCCTGACTGCTTTTACTCTGGCCCTAATGGTTTTTGTTTTATGGAATATAAATACAAAAACAAACTCCCTGTTCGTTCAACAACTTTAATTAAATTTAATTTATCTCAACAACAACGTGATTGGCTTACTAAACAACATACTTTTGGTCTTCCTGTATATGCCGTTATGGGTATCGGTAATCAAGTTTTGGTTACAAAAGAGTTTGACAAAGCGAGTTTTTCCATACAAGAGTTCGAAGAGAAAGCTGTACATGTAAAGGACTTTGTGCATATAATATCTAATATATGTTTAAATAAGGGTACATAAATATGACAAACTTAGATAGAATATTATCAGGACAACACCTTGTTAATATTGGAAACTGTAAAGAGGAATTTATGGCTAAACTAGAAGATAAACCACTAGAAGATAAAACCACAGCAGATATGGTTAATCATCCACCCCACTATAATAAAACTAACCGTGAGTGCATCGACGTTATTCAAGATAGCTTAACAAAAGATGAATTTATAGGGTATTTAAAAGGCACAATAATTAAATACACTTACCGTTATCCAGATAAAAATGGACAAGAAGATTTAGAAAAAGCTGTTTGGTTTATTAATAAACTTAGAAACCAGGAAGGTTCTGATGAAACAGGTACTACTGAATAAATATGGACCTGTTATGGACATTAAAGCCATAGCAGAAGTCTTCCATAACAACGATAAAACTATTTACTCCATGCTGTATCATGGGAGACTTGCTCTTCCCTATTATAAAATAGGTAGAAAAATTTTTGTGGATACCGAAGATGTTGCAACGTTTATTCAAGATAAGAAAAAAAATAACGGAAGCGGTTGATAAATATATTTGGGGGGCTATGTTTTTAGTAGTCTACTTCGGAACTATTGTAGCTGTTGTAGCTGTACTTTCTTTACTTTAAAAAATCAAAATGAATTAGTAAATCAAAGATTAAATAAACAAATAAAAACCTAAATAAAAAACGATATCGTAAAGCTTCTTCTTTCCAATACGCAGCTTCTTTCCTAAGCCTTTCTACCATTTTATTTTCCTTTTACTAAACTACCACCAAAGTACATACCAATTATGGCAGATACTAAATTGGTATCTAATTGCGTTATCACCAAACCTTGAAAAGTAATCCATTCGAAAACATCCCTTCCATCTCTAAAAAACCAAAAGCCTGGACGCCAGTTTGTAAAACCAACAGTTACATCTACATCTGGGTAAAACACTGCGACCATTTTTGGTAATAGAACTATAGCAAAAATAGAAACTAAAGCTATAATTCTTCGTGTCCAAGCAAAACCTTTGTCTTTAACATCTCTGGCTGCTTTAATAGCTTTCATTTCAAACTCGCCTCTTGTTATAAGAAGCTTTTGTTGTTCTTCTTTTGCTTTTCTAGACTGAGACCAAATACTTAATAGACTACTCAACAAGGTTGAGCCAAGCATTGTGATTATCTCAAACGGGAAGCCCACTTCATACTTTAGGTTTAGAACTGTTTGTATAGAGGCCAAACCAGGCTGCCCCAGCACCTACAACAATCGAAATCAATCCTGACTGTTCAAAGCTAGGTTCAGGCAGATCCATAAACCAAAAAGTTGTGTAATACAAAAGATACATATACACACCTAAAAACGCTCTCGGTATAATTCTCCAACTGTCTATGGCTTGTGCGACAAAAATAAACTTTTGATAAGGGTTATCGTTTTTCTCATCTTCTAAGGTTCTAATTTTATCTTTAAGCGCAGAGTTTTCTTGAAGCATTTCCATGAACTTGGATAAATCCATCTCAACTTCGTTTCGAGACATGTCGCCACCGAATCTACTGCTTGGATGATATTGCTCGTCGCCCATTACTTCTTAATAGTTTTCTTCTTCGCTGCTTTCTTTTTAGTAGCTTTCTTCTTTACTACTTTTTTAGTATAAGCTTCGTTCTTTTTGGTCTTAGGGTCATCTTTAAGATACTGACCTTTTTTGTTTCTAGCCCTAACAGTAATTTCTGTTATGCCTAAAATCTTTTCCTTAAACCACTTAGTTAAACCAATGTCTTTTACATAAAGTCCCATATTTTTACTCCTTAATTTGCGAGAGGGTTATCGTTCATATTTTTTAAACTACGTACATCATCGTACATAGAGTCAATGCTTGAGTTTATGCCTGCAACGCTTGTTTGTAGTGCAACAATATCATCTTTAATAGGGCTCAAGTCCTGTGTTTCTATGTTTAAAGATTTAATTTGCTCGTCTACAGCGACAACTTGTTTTTCTATATCAACAACTTGATCTGCTAAAGCATCTATTTCATTTATATACCGAGCCATTTTAGACTCAAGATTAGTAATTCTATTAACGTAACCTGCACCTGTGTAGCCAAAGCCGGCTAATGTACTGACAATCCCAGCCAGGGCTATAAGTTGTGTTGTTTTGTTTTGAAACCAGTCCATTTATAAATTGGGTTGCATTTGTTTTAAACTATTAATTCCTTGCAGATTCGCTGAATACATTCCAAGGAATGCAGCATTATTATCTGTTATGGATATATTACTATAAATTTCTTTAGGTTGGTACCACATTGTTTGATCTGGTATATCTACTTGCCGGTAGGCCGTGAACCCCGGTACGTAAGCCATGAACCCTATTAACGCACTAGAGTCTGCATACTCGCCTGTTTCCGCTTGTTGTTCTTCCATTTCTTCTTGCTGTACTTTTACATTATTGGCCACAATTTGTGCAACAAGCTGGTCCGTATCTGTTGTAGTACCTACATCAGCTACTGCAGTCTCTATCTGTGATTCTACAGATTGTGTCTGTACACTTACACCAGAAGACTGTACCGTCGTGTTCATTACGTCGTTTGTTGTAGTGTTATTACCAGCAACGACCGTAGATGAACTGTCAACACTTACTTCATTACTTCCTGGGGCCCCGCTTGTACTGTCAACACTTGTTTCATTACTAGCCAGGGCCCCACTTGTAGTGTCCGCAGTTACATTGCCTATACCAACATTACCGGTTGTTGTAGGGCTCATTACTTCTGTAAGAATCTGTTGAGTTTGAGCTGCGGAACTCGCAACTTGAGCAGAGATACTGGGCGAACTGTCTATACTTACCGTACCTCCAGAAACAGAGGAACTTACACCTGAACCTTGAGAACTAACTGACACACCGCCAGCAGCAGCTGAAGTTCCTGTAGCGTGCGTTGATGTTCCAGAAGTAGTACCACTAACACTATTACTTGCGGCTCGAATGGTGTTAGCTACAACATTTAGTTGCTCTGCCCTTTTATTGTTTTTCTTATCTTCGTTCTCTGCGACAGCAATTTCGAGATTTTCTTCTCTGTCTTGGCTCTCTTCTTCAATTGCCTCCGCATCCTCCAGTTCTCGAACTTCTTCCTCATTTGCATCTGCAAGTTCCTCAAGCAGTTCTTCACTTTCTTCACTCTCAATCCACTCCTCTAATTCTTCTATGGTTTCAAATTCTAAAAACTCTGTTGGTTCTTCTTCAATAAACTCTTCAAGATGTTCTTCATGTTCAAAATGATCTAATAAGAAATCTTCTAATATAGGTAGGTCATAGTCGGTTTCATAATATTCATCTACTAATAATATTTCTTCATATATCTGTTCTATATAAGTTTCTTCTTCTATATAACTTAAAGGAATATACTCTTCTTCAAGAAACTCTTCTACAAAAGGCTCAAAGTATTCTTCGTGCGGCTCAAAGTATTCTTCTTCAAACAAGTCAAAGTATTCTTCTTCAAAGTATATTGTCTCTTCAAGATAAAGATCTTCTTCGTAATAAACTTCTTCTTCGTAGTAGTGCTCTAACCCTTGGAACTCAGCAGTATATATAAGCTCTTCTTCATAGCCATAATCTTCTTCATAATACGAGTCTTCATATCCATACATGTCTTCTTCATGGTCGTCATAACCATACATGCTTTCTTCATAATAGGTATCTTGTTCAAAAGTTTCGACCATATATCCCGGACACGCAGGCGAATGCTGCGAGTCGTACGAACACTCATAGTCGAATAAATCATCCCAATAGTTAGGACACTGAGTAGAATATAATCCATCTAAATCACACTGTTGCGTTAAATAAGCTGCGTCATATCCTGAACAGGCGGTATTGTTTAAAGGGTTACTGCAGTCTAATCCATTGCCGGAACCGACTCCATATAAACTACCACCGTTCTCTAATAATGTATTAAAAGAGCTAGCATTCCAAGTAGTATTTACACAAGTTCCTGCCGCATTCGTTGTTCCTTTACCACACTGATCATGAAACAAATAAGTGTAAGTTTGCCCTGATGTGCCTTGTTCCCCTATCAATACGTCGTGGTTTATTATATCCAGCCCGCCGTATCTAAACTCAAAGCTATCGTCTGACTTCCAGAGTATTACTTCAAAAGAATTATCAGTGTTGCCTCGATTGTATTCTCGTAGGTTGTACCAACCAAAAACAGACTTGTCGGTAAAGTTTCTGGCTAGAACCTTTGAGCCATTATCTCGTATTAAATCAGTCCAGAAAGGATATAGGGTGTATGTAATTTCAGGTAGTGGATCAGGTGTGTAGTCGTTACAATAACCTCCTGTCGACCCAAAGTGTAAACAGCCATTGGTTGCCATTCGAGCAGATGTAAAATCTTGTCCATAAAAAGTAAAAGTAAAGTCTAAATTAAAAACACTTGAGACCTGATCATCTCCAGCACCTAGGTTGTAAGAAGTAGCTATATAGTTTGTTTTTAAGTCAATAAGATTTTGATTTGCCTCGTATACATAAGTTGCATTAACGGTAGAGGCAAATAAAAGTACAAATAAACTAGCTGCCCTTATCAAATTCACGCTTACACGTTAGCCTTGACTTATTCTGTCCAGATGAATTTTCAGTTCTAATACATTTAGCAACGTAGCTTGCTTTTGCTTCTATGTAATCAGGTCGGTCTTTAGGGTTTGCATCCCAAGATGCTTGAGCTTCTTTTCCTATCTTACCTTGGTATGGGCAAGGAGTGCCTGCCATATACATTGCACGGAACACTCTTATATCTTGGCATAAGATTCCAACTGCGGCGACTTTCATGCCTGTATCATAAAGATATTTAGAGAGCTTTAACCGCTCGCAGTTTTCATCTCTAACCGCCTTACCCCCACTGAGCCCAAAGATTTGGCCCTGAAAAGCACCACTTACTCCTGTTGTGCAAAGGTCTTGGCTATAACTCATTATACTAGGGGCGATTGCGGAGGCTGGTGGGGCTTTAGTAGTGATGTTCTGATTAATTGTTTGCTCAGACTTCGATTCATTAATGTTTCTATTAGTGTTATCAGAAGTGCTGGTGTTTTCGTTCTTGTTGTTAGTACTTACATTCGAGTTTGAATTGGACTCATTGTAGTTAGTATTAGTGTTGTCAGAAGTATTGTTATTGTTGTTTGTGTTTGTATTGTTACTAGTGCTCGTCGAAGTATTGTTATTGTTGTTCGTATTGTTTGACGTACTAGTATTTGTATTATTGTTTGTGTTTGTGTTGTTGTTGGTTGACGTACTAGTATTTGTATTATTGTTTGTGTTTGTAGACGTACTAGTATTCGTGTTGTTGTTTGTATTAGTCGATGTGTTGGTATTGTTATTAGTATTAGTCGACGTGTTGGTGTTGTTATTAGTGTTTGTGTTTGTGCCCGTCGTAGTAGACGTACTGCTATTGGTGTTGTTATTTGTATTGGTGTTGGTGTTAGTACCAGTTGACGTGCTGGTATTAGTATTGGTGTTGTTGTTGGTGTTGTTGTTTGTATTGGTGTTTGTACCAGTAGAAGTTGTTGTAGTCGTATTGGTATTGTTGTTTGTATTGGTGTTAGTGTTGGTATTGGTGTTAGTGTTGGTATTGGTGTTGGTATTTGTATTGGTTGTAGTCGCAGTCGATGTAGTATTCATCGAGTTTTGTTCGCAATACTGGTCCCCTGCGGTACAATCTCCTGTTTGATCTGCATATACGGGAGCAATACCTAGCGATATACCTTCTAGCAATAAAGCAAATAATAGTTTTTTCATATATCAGTTTAATCATTAAACTTCCGTGTGCTTAATATTTTTTCTTTTTCTTACCCATTCTTTATCCTTTGGGGTACTTATCTTTTACAGCTTTAAGTTTCACGTAAAAGTCACTAGTTTTAGCTGTATTACCAAATTCTCCAGCATCTATAGCATGATACAATAAATCTATTTGTTCCGCTAGAACAGGATAATAAGTTTGTCTTTTCGTGGCATAAGTAGCCCCAGATTTAACTAAGTTAACGTTCATTCCCCATACCTTTTTACTTTAATCATTTGAGTATAGTCATAATACCTTTCTTTTTTAAGAACAATATCAAACCTACCCGCCTGCTGCGCTGTAAATGTAAGCGTTGTGTTTGACATAGTACCTGCGGAAGCCCCGTCCAGAAAGACTTCTGTGCCTGCTGGCACACCTGTGACATTCACTACAGCATCCACCGCGGGCGTGGTTGTACTGAACGTAGGATCAAATGTGCTCTTTTCTACAAGCGCATCTCCGTCAGAGTTTATATAATATTTTTCGCCGACCGGAGTTTCACTATGGTCTATTTGTACATAGTCGTAGTTGTGCGCGGTCTTTTGTTCTGTCTTCATTGCATCAGTAACACCCGCTGTGCTGCTCCAAGCGATGTCTTTATTGCTGTCGTAAAATATATGATAAACCGTCATAACCCTCGTCCTCCTGTAAAGTCTCCGTTATGAAATACTATACACGCCCAGTATACTGTTGAATTACTTAGGAAATTTTCATCTCCATCTTCTTCCCCTTCATCTACATATGCTTCATTGCACATGTTATAGATTCGTATGTTGTTTGTATCGTGATGTGTCCACACACAACCATCTCTAAAAGTCGATGAAAAAACATCTCCATAACCACCCCCTTGAGCACCTGCCTCTAAGAACACTTCACCAAAAGCGGCGTCATATGTTTCAGTTGCTTTACTGTTACCGTCTATAGAACTTGACCAACGAACCGCTACCAACGGGTTATACCCAAGAGCATGGTTTACAGTATTATAGTTAGGGCTTGCGTTTGGTCCAATGCTTCCTTCTGCAATCTTTTTAATTGTCCACGCGTTTCCCGCACGAGAATCAAACACTAAAGCTTTTGATGGGTTCAGCACATCATCACCAGATTGAGACACATACAAGCCATATCCATAGCTGTGGGCTCCAATTGATATTCTATTTGCCATTACGTAAGCGCTGCTCCATCATTTAATCTTTTGAACACAAACACAGTAAACGTGCCTCCTGTACCAGAATAAGTACGATTAGCTGTAGCCCCTGTAGCAGAAGGACTAGTAAACTTAATACCTTTTTGAGAACCTATGCCACTGTTAGAAGTGGGGTGTGCACTGCCACTCATAATTAAGACATCATCTCCATCTGCAACGAGGTCTTGAAAAGAAAGAGAAGCAGTTGAAGAACTGCTTATATTAATTGTAGTAGACTCCACAGGCGCACTTGTAGCTCCACCTGAAATAGGAACAACTTGAAGAGGCCCATGCCCTACAAAATTAGAACCGCTTTCCTCGTTTTCTGTCCAGAAATATAAATCAGATTTATTACAAGTTGCAACATCTTCTCCTGACCTAGATACATATAAACCATAACCGCCTGTTGCTCTGTTGCCTATTAGTATACGATTTGCCATCAGTCCGTCTCCTCAAAATAAGTGCTGTTCATATAACCATAGGCACAAGGTATTTTTAATACAACA
>Ga0315316_10000495_pt1 | contig 26163 bp, 16 predicted proteins | sample M160m3416metaG_FD_203702 | JGI IMG/M metagenome (GOLD analysis project Ga0315316, IMG submission 203702) | Ammonia-oxidizing marine archaeal communities from Monterey Bay, California, United States - M1 60m 3416 | ecosystem: Environmental > Aquatic > Marine > Intertidal zone | place: USA... | reverse complement strand
TGTCACTGCGGCCTGCAATGAGCACGGTATGGCAATGATCTTCACCGGCCGGCGACATTTTCGTCATTAGACCGAATGTGGAATCCACTGGGATAACGTGAGTTGAATGGTTCGGCAAAGGAGGCGCTGAACTGCGCGTCTGCGTGGCGCCCCTGTAAAATCTGCCGTAACCTTCGCGCCGCCGTCCGGTCTTCCGTGCTCTGCTGTTTTGCCCGGCGAGCATCATGAATGTCACCGGATGTGCACGTTCAGCGCGGCGTTCCGAAATTTTCTGCAACATCAGCGTTTCAGAGGCGACTGCCCACCAACAGCCGTGATTTGCATTGAATTGCGGGATTTTTGAGTGGACGACTCCCGGGAAATGTTTTTTGCATCCTGCCACTCTGAGTGGAACCATTTTCTTGACGTTTACGTCAACACTCCGGGATGCACATTCTGCACCGCGAACTTTGTCGAATTACAGTCGTCCAATGCGACAGACCACGCAAATGAATGGCTGTTCAATTCCACTGTCGGTTTCTTGAAAACCTGGCTGATAGCAGCCGAACATGTCCTCAGGTTGTCTCTGCGGGAACGTATTCTGTTCTTCGCGTCGGGGGCGGTTCCTCCGCGTAACCAACGGAGGAATTTTTCAGAATGGCGAGCGACGGCTGTCTTCTGGCGTTAAACAGCAGTTTTGTCTGAATTCTGATGCTGGACAGCTCTCGTCTGCCAAAATCCGCGTTTTCTGCCCCTGGTCCTGGTATCGTTGAGTTACAACTACGCGTACGACAGCGACCGGACCGCGGACTCTGCCTTCGACACCTCTGTGCCGGCGATTCCGTCGAAATGATTGAATCCATGGAGACGGAGCACCTGATCACGACCGTAACTCCGGCGGAACGACGATCAGAACATGACTGTACTGTACGGCGAATAAAAAAATGTTTGTGTCTTTGTTCTTTAACCGTCTGACGTCCGCGTTCCGTCGAATTCGAGGCAGGAACGTTGGTCGGCGATATCGGAGAGCTGCATCGTGCCGGTCGGAATGTCAGCTATTGGAACTGCGAGTGCTGTTGTCGGCAACGACTTCAGAGACGCGAGGCAGCATCGACGCTGCAGAACGTGATTATTCAACTCACCTGGTCCTGTTTGAGAATGTCGATACAGTTCCGTTGTCGATTGATTCTGCCTTGATCGCCGAACAGCATGCGGCCTTCGTTGCACAGTTGGAAATTGAGTTCGCGGAATCCGTCGATGTGAAGTTCGAATACACGCATGCCCTGAACGGACTGGCGTTGTTCCTGACTGACCTGCAGGCTCAACAGATTGCGAACATGCCGAGCGTAGCGGCAGTGCTGTCGGACACATCTTCTGTGCTGCAGAATAACAGTGCTGAATTCACTGGCGCGCCCGGAGTGTGGAATGGTTCGGCGACCGGAGCAATTGCAGGTACCCTTGGCGAAGGTGTGTTGATTGGCATCATCGATTCGGGTATCGATTTCGATAATGCATCATTTGCAGAAGTTGGTCCGAATGACGGATACGTTCATGTCAATCCGTTTGGCGACGGTGTCTATGTGGGGCTGGGTGATCCATCAGACTCAAATTATGACGCATCGCTGCCATTCAATGACAAAATTGTAGGAGCGTGGAACTACACGAGTGAGCAGATTAATTCGTCCGGCGATGCTGATCACGGCACCAGCGTTGCGGGTATCGCGGCGGGGAATTTTGTGACGGTCGCTATGCCGGGAACGAATCAAACGACGGAAATCTCGGGCGTTGCTCCCCATGCCAGCCTGATTTCGTATGACGTCTGCACAACGCTCAATGACTGTTCCAACGCGGCAATCATGGCGGCTGTTGACCAGGCTATTGCTGACGGGGTCGACGTTATCAATATGTCGATTGGCGGCATTACTGAAGCTCCGTGGGACGCGATGATGGCATCGGCTCTGCTGCAGGCCCGCGCTGCCGGGATTTTCGTTGCTGTTTCCGGCGGCAATGGCGGTCCAGGTCCTGTTACCCTCAGCTCTCCGGCAGATGCGCCATGGGTCACGTCTGTTGCCTCCGTTGACATTGATGACGTTTCCTCGGGTTTTGTCAGTGTTGTCGGTACAAATGTTCCGGAGCACCTTGCTCAAATTGCAGCGACTCCCGGAGAAAATGTAACAATATCACAAACCGTCAGCGCTGATTCCGTGATTCACGCAGCAGACGTATCGCCTGGGGATTCGCAGGGTTCGTCGGCGTATTCATCAGGCACTTTTGCAGGCAGCATTGCGTTGATTGATCGTGGTGTGTCACTGTTCGAAACCAAGGTGCAGAACGCCTATGATGCTGGTGCGACGGCCGTGATCGTCATCAATAACGTGGCGGGTCCGGCCATCATCATGGCAGGAGTCGACGGTGTGCCTATTCCTTCCGTTCTAGTATCGCAGGACGACGGCACCAGGCTGCGGAATTGGCTTCGTGAGAATCCCGCGGGCAAAGTGCAGATCAGCGCACAGCATACAGCGGATGCTTCTGTTACGTCAGCGTTTAGTTCCCGCGGCCGGAATCTGCAGGCCGACACGCTGGCGCCGGTCATCGCTGCTCCTGGCGGGACTGGTCTCGTGCTGGCACCTGTGGCGACCTCCGGTGACGACAGTTGGCAGTACTTCAGCGGTACGTCAGCTGCCGCTCCTCATATCGCGGGAGCAGCAGCGTTACTTGTTGCACTGCACCCTGACTGGACTCCGGCCGAAATTCAGTCGGCGCTGCAGACCTCCGCGGGCAGCAGTTCAACGGTCGCCAAAGACTTCAGCCTCGTTGACGCGGATCCATTCGACGTGGGATCGGGGCTGGTCAATGTGTCCCTTGCGGCAAGGGCCGGTATTGTGCTCGACGAAACGACCGACAATTTCACTGCGGCGAATCCTTCAAGTGGCGGAGTTCCTGCTGAACTGAACCTGCCGAGTTTCATCGACAGCAATGTCGTCAGCTCAACATTATGGACGAGATCTGTGACCAGTACTCAGGCGTCCGCAGTTGTGTGGACGTCATCTGTTGTGGCAGACGACGGCCTGACGTTGAGTCCGGGCGTCGCATCAATCACGGTCGACGCTGGCGCGACAGCTGATCTGACACTGACTGCCGATGTCGAGGCAGGCACGCAGGGCTGGCTGTTTGGGGAGTTGCTGCTGTCACCCAATGCAGATCTTCCGGTAGCGCGGTTTCCTGTTGCTGTCCGGCCAGCACCCTCGGCCGGAGTGACGATCACTCAGTCGGGTAGCGGAACGGACGTGTCGGAAAATGGAGCCGTGGATACGTATTCCATCGGGCTCAGAACTTCCCCGTCCCGAGCTGTCAGGATTCAGGTGGACGCACCATCGGATATACAAATCAGCGCCAACGGAACGGATTTTTCTTCGTCGCTGGTGTTGACGTTTGTCGATCAGGACCCGCAGACGATCACTGTTCGAGCTGTAGACGATGTGGTGGCGGAAGGGTGGCGCACAGACACTATTCTTCATACCGTAACGGATTCCGGTGCTGATTCTGACTACACTGCAGATACAGTCGTCGAAGGTCTGGATGTCAGTGTGTTCGACAATGACGTCGGACAGAATGGTCATCTTGCGGCACCCGTGTTGGCCGGTCCGTCAGGGCTTGTGCGCAGTGGGCGGCCACTGTTTGAGTGGTCGAGTGTCAGCGGCGCTCATTCCTACGAAATCTGGGTGGCTGCAGCCGGGCAGCCCAGCGTTCCTGTTGTGAATTTAATCGTGATCGGTACTGCGTTCACACCGGATACTGATCTGGACATCGGACGCTATCAGTACTGGGTTCGAACAGTCTTTGGAGGTGGTGTCACATCTTCCTGGGTGGCTGCTTCGTTCCAAATCAGTCAACCAGCCGTGATTGATCCGCTACCACTTCCGGCAGGCAATACAACGCCGATCATCAGCTGGGTTCCCGTAACCGGAGCGGTTACCTACGAAATTTACATTTCCAACGTGACTACCGGACAGCACCGATTGATCAACGAAACGAATCTGGCAGACTCGTTTTACACTCCGCCTGCTGCGTTGAAATTTGGCGTGCACCGAATCTGGGTAAGAGCTTTTGCTGCTGACGGATTCGGAGCCTCGTGGTCTTTACCCGTGGAATATTACGTGGGCTCTGCATTGCTTGGGCCGGTGACGCCGACTTTTGATGAGCGGCCGGCGTTCACGTGGACAGAACCCGCAGGTGCTGCGCACTATCAATTCTATCTGCGCGCCCCCAATCGCGAAGTTACTCAGCTGGCCGGACTTACCCGTGGATCGTATACGCCGGACGAAGATTTGCAGGAGGGAAGATACTTGTGGTGGGTACGACCATTCACCGAGGATGGTCGAGCCGGTTTGTGGACTGAGCGGGGAGAGACGCACATCGGCGGGCGGCCGACTGTGCTGACACCAACCACAATTGTGTCGGATTCTTCTCCAGAGTTCACGTGGAGCAGCGTCGAAGGAGCGCCATCCTACGAAGTGTTCCTGAATCGGACAGACGTCGCCGAACATATTCTCCGCACGCCCGATATCCCAGTAGCCACTTTCGAACCACCGATTTTGAACGCGGGTAATTACGTTTGGTGGGTGCGAGCGCGAGACGACGCCGGGAATTACGGGCCATGGAGTGCCAGCAGTACCTTTCGCGTAGCGGCTGCAGCTTCTGACGTGTCAGCGACGCCAGTACAGGCACAACTGATTTCACTCAGCCCAACTCCTGTTCTGTCGTGGCAGGGAGGAATGGGCGCTGTGTCATATGATGTCTTTCTCCACAACGGCACAGGAATAATCCAGGAGACGGGGCTGACCAGGACATCGTGGCAAACGCCACATCTGGACGGAGAAAAATGGCAATGGTGGGTTCGAGCCATTGATGCGGCCGGTGACGCTGGTTCATGGAGCAATGCCGCAACAATCGATACGTCCGGACGAGCCATGGGGTTGTCTCCGTCAGCAACAACCGGCTCCACACCAATATTCACCTGGACTCCGGTGTTGGGGGCTGACCGTTACGTTCTGCAGGTCGACAATCTGACCACCGGCGTGTCTCAGGTGATCAGAGAAAATTCGCTTGTCTCGACGGCCTTCTCATCAATCATTCCGCTGGCGGGTGGGCATTACCGGTTCTGGGTCAAAGCCATCAGCAGTACCAGTCCGAACTCCGGCTTCTGGAGCTTCGGAGTGGATTTCACCGTTGCGTGAGTTGATGAGGGGAGGCGACAGACGCGTTGCGCCAGACTTGATAAATCCCGTGCTATTTCTTTGTCGGCTTCTTCTTGTTACGTTTTCGTTTCCGGATGACCGGCGGTTCCAGTCCATCGTCCGGCTGATTCCACAGACGATAAGGATCGTCCAGCCTGCGCATTTCGGCCAGCAGCAGGTCTTCCATCTCTGTCAGCTTGTCTTTGTGGGCCGGGTCTTCAGCCAAATCTGTCCGTTTCGGATCATTCTTCCCGTGTTCGGCGATGAATTCATGAGGATTGTCAGCCAGATTGAACAGCTGAGTTTCCTGTACCTTTCCATCCATGACGTCGTACTTGATCAGTTTCCAGTCTCCCTGTTTTACACAACGCATGCCCGGTTTGGTGCCACCGTTGTAAACGCCAAACAGGACGTCCCGGACCGTGTCTACTTGGTTCTTCAGGACAGGTTCAAAACTTTTACCTTCCGTGCTGGCAGGAGCTTTTACGCCGGCCAGGTCGCAAATGGTAGCCAGTGAATCCAGCAGATAGATGTTTCCCGTCGCTCGGGTGCCGGCTTCAATACCGGGGCCCTTCACGATGTAGGGAACCCGCCATGTGTGCTGGTACAGATTCTGTTTTCCCTGCAGACCGTGGCGGCCGATGGCCATGCCATGGTCGGCCGTATAAACGATGTAAGTGTTGTCCAGCTCTCCCATTTGTTCGAGCTTCTTCAGTACCCTGCCGATCTGGATGTCGATATTTTCGTTGCAGGCGAATTCTCGACCCAGTTCATTCTGAATCGTCTGCGGATCACGATTTTCCCAGACACCGCTAACCGACACTTCGTCTCGCAGTCCCGGATGTCCGTGATGAAACGGGTGTTTGCCAAGGTAGTTGACGGGCAGACCCGGCTGCTTTGGATTTGCAGCCGGAAGTTTGTTCTTGTCTTTGTGATTGACGGCTCCGTATTTGGCCAGCAGTTCCGGCGTGCCGTCACGTGTGTCGTGAGGATGTGAGAATCCGAAGTAGATCAGGAATGGATCTTTGTCGTGACTGCTGTCACGCTGGTCCAGATATTCCAGAACCTGTTTGCCGTGCCATGCACTACCGGTTTCTGCGGTTCCTCCTCGTTTGGTCGCATCTTTGACAACGCTGAACTGTCCGTTCGCTGCAGAGTAGCTGTTGCCCTTTTTGCACGTTCGCATCGTGTCGTAGCCGGCGTCGTTAAAGACGGCAGCCATCGAATACCGTTCATAGTTCGGCGGACAGGTCTTTGCTCCCGGACCAATCGGCAGATGCCAGAGCGTCCGTCCGGTCATCACCATGTGGCGCGACGGTGTGCACACGGCTCCACTGAACGACCCCATGTGGTAGGCCCCGTCCAGTGTCATACCTTCTGCCGCCAGTCGGTCGATATTGGGTGTGTCCAGTTTCGAATCCGGGTTGTACAGCTTCAGATCGAACGGTGACTGGTCATCCACAATGATGAACAGCACGTTGGGACGTGTTGCTTCGGGCTCAGCAGCCCTGACAGTGCCTGTGAAAGCAAAGAATGTCAGCACGGTGACAAGGGATACGGCAGGTCTGTGTTTTAGCATTATTGGTTTTCCAGCAGTGGATCAATTGATAGATGCCAGTATGACGCAGATGACGTTGCCGTCCACGGACTTTATCGGTCGTGCTTGTCATTCGTTTTATTTGTTGTGTCAGGTGTTTTGTCGCCGTCCAGCAGATTCTCAGCTTCCTGGGCAGGGTTTTGTGCGATGAGCCAGTCGTGATCGTTGCCAGCGCCGGTTTGAGGCATCTGTGCGGCGACCAGATTCTTCACGTGTCCCGGAGCTTCGCGAGCGCCGTCACCTTGCCGTTGTCTGTCCAGAGCAGCAATCAAATAGCCGAGAACCGTCCCCCGAAGACTGGGGATTGTTCTTCTATTGTCCTGGAGTCGAGTACTTTGATTGTATTCCACACTTTGTCGGTAGGCCGCACAGGTCACAATCAGCCAGTGGATACGTTTCAGGCTCCAGTCGGATGTGACAAGCTCACACGCCGGCTATTCCAGCAGTTCGGCGTGCGAAGGGGTGTCTTCCGAAGCTCCGAAGTCATCTGCTGTTGCCACCAGTCCGCGGCCGAAATGTTACTGCCAGAGACGATTGACAATGACGTGCGCCAGCAGTGTCCCGGGGCCGGTCTCCGAATCTGTTATCCAGTGAGCCAGGGCTGATTGCGGCTTCGGTGGTCCATCGTCCGGACACCGGCGTTGCCAGGCCGCTTCTGACCATTCGGGCCGGTTCTTTATGACGGCTGTCAGGAGCCGGGGCCCACCAATTCTCCTGGCTGGTCGTGCTGGCCTTATGCAGTACCGGCGTGACAGCGATTTTGCTTCCGCTGAGTGGTGACTTCGGCATGTGGGGTTTCAGCTGACTGATTTCGTCCATCAGCTGATGATATTGCTCTTTATGCTGCGGTAACGGTTCAATGTCGTCGTCCGGGTGCTGATCATTGATCAGCAGACAACGCTCTCACAATGACAGCAAACGCGTCTGCTGAGCATCTGACGGTGTTGCACGAGGTCTGTCGTTAACGCGTGCTGACCCGGTCAGGAGGGAAGATTCTGCAAACTGAACATGCTTGTCCTGGCTTATTCGGCGGGTGACTGCAGCCACAACAGAGCTGTTCGAACGGACTGTCGAGTTGCTGGCCGGACCCGTTCCGGAAAGACGGAGCTGTCGATCGACGAATACAATGTTGCACATTTGGGGCATCTTCTTCATGATTCTCCGATGATTGAACGCATATTTCGCTTAAGGGACCACGAGACCACCATTCCGCGAGAAATCCTGGCGGGGATGACAACGTTCCTGACGATGTCCTACATTCTTGTCGTTCAGCCAAATGTTTTGTCTCAGGACTTCTCCGGCAATCCTACGGGGCTGGAACCTGGAGCTGTACTGCTTGCGACCTGTGTGGCCAGCGCTGTGGCAACGGCCGCGATGGGTCTGTACGCCGGATTGCCGGTAGCACTGGCGCCAGGCATGGGACAGAACTTTTTCTTTGTCTCTGTCATCATGGCCATCGGTGCGGGGCAGTTTTCCGGTGAACCCTGGCAGGCCGCGCTGGGAATCGTGTTCGTTTCAGGAGTACTATTCGTTGGACTCACCGTTCTGGGAATTCGTGATGTCGTTCTGGACGTCATGAGTTCCAGCATGCGTAGTGCCATCGTTGTGGGCATCGGGCTGTTTATTGCATTTATCGGTTTGCAGAACTCAGGAATTGTGGTTGCTGCGCCGAGTCTGGTCACCTTGAATGTGAAAGAGCTGTTGAGTGTGGACTCGGCGGTTTTCTGGACAGGCTTTATCACGATTCTGGTGTTAAAGATGCGACGATTGCCCTGCAGTATGCTGGTTGGCATTGCCGTTGCGGCAGTTACAGCCTGGGCCTGCGGTCGGATCACGATTGATCGCATCTTTGGCTGGCCTGAATTCACTGAGCGTGCCGCACTGCAGCTCGATTTTCGCGCTGCGTTCACGTTAAGTGGTCTGTCATACGTAGCCGTCTTTCTGTTCATGGACATATTTGACACGACTGGTACTCTGATCGGGGTTTCGCAGCAGGCGGGCCTGATGAAAGATGGCGAGGTGCCGCGGATGCGACAGGCGATGCTGGCTGACTCGATTGGCACGGTTGCTGGGGCTTGCGTGGGGACCAGCACGGTCACCAGTTACATCGAAAGCGTGGCAGGCGTTGAGCAGGGGGGACGTACAGGGCTGACAGCCTTTACCACGGCAGTTCTCTTTCTCTTCGCGATTGGGTTCAGCCCTTTGATTGTGTCTCTGGGAAAGTATGCGCCTGTTACGGCGCCCGCGCTGGTGGTTGTCGGGGCAATGATGTTTCGCGCCGTGCGGTCCATTGACTGGGCTGACGAAACGGAGGCAATTCCGGCGTTTCTGCTGATTCTGGCGATACCGTTTTTTTTCTCTATTGCAGACGGTATTGCACTCGGGCTGATTGTCTGGCCCTTGCTCAAAGTTGCCAGCGGTCGAACTGCAGAGGTATCACGGGCTTCCGCAGTCACAGCGGTCGTCGTTATTGTTTACTTTGCAGCCATACGTGTCCACATCTGACCTGCCCGTGACGTCACGATATTCGTTCAATCGGCAGATGCAGCTTTCGCGTCACGAGACGTCTGCGGCTCGATTTCCTAGACTTCCCTTCACATAATGTTCTTTTGGAACGGACCTGAATTAGATGTCCCAGGTAAGTAACGAAGTTACACAGGAATCCGAACCCAAGCTGAAGTATTCGTTCTGGGCAGGCGCACTTCTTGTGCGTGGCTCGGTTACTCCCCGTGTTCTGCCGGACATCTTCAGTTTCGGACTTATTGCGTTTGGTATCGTGCTGGCTCAGCACGTGGCGATGCACAACTGGGGCGTCAGCCTGGCGATTCCCGTCGGACCGTTTGAAGCTGTGGGGGCTGTGCTGGGATTGCTGCTGGTTCTGCGGACCAGTTCGGGTTATGACCGGTGGTGGGAGGCCCGAAAATTGTGGGGAGGCATCGTTAATCAGTCTCGGGCGCTGGGAACTCAGGCCGTCAGCTATGTTTCGGACGATGGAATGTGGCAGCGCAGATTTATTCGACTGGTCGCCGCCTTGCCATACGCGATTCGCAACAATCTGCGAGGTCGAAGCGATTCACCCGAGTTGGTGCGGCTGATAGGCGGGGAGGCCGGCCGAGTGATTACTTCCAGGCATGGGCCGGGCGTCATTTTTGTCGAGTTGGCCCGGATGCTGAAGGACGCCGTCGACAAGGGCCTGCATCCTAATGCCTTTCACAATATGGAAGAGAATCGAAGGATGCTGCTGGACCATGTTGGGGGGTGTGAACGCATCCGGACGACTCCCCTGGCACGATCTTCAGCCATTCAGGTGAAACGTTTCATTTTTATGTTTCTGGTGTCTTTGCCTTTCGCACTGCTGCGTCAGTTTCAATATGAAGAATTTGCGACGACAGTTATGGGCATGCAGTTCTCGACCAGCGTCTTTTTGGTGCCGATATTTGTAATGCTGGTTTCGTATCCACTACTGTCACTCGATCGAATCGGCATGGAACTTCAGAATCCGTTTGACCCTCGGCGTCTTGACCATTTGCCTCTCGACCGAATCTGCGAGACGATTGAGAAAAATCTGGCAGAGGTTCTGGGAGTGGAATCTCTGGACCACGAAGAAGCAGATACTGAGATGCTTGATCTGGGAAAGAAGACCAGACATCCATTCGCTTCAGAAACCTATATCTCGTGAGCCTGTGCACGATCTGCGGATCTGTTCTTTTTGTTGTGGGGCCCTGACCTGCCGGATCGGCGATGGCCCTGCCTGGCTGTCCGATTCGCCTCGAACAGTCTGTGAATGATGTACGGATCGTGGATTGACGATTTTCGGTTTAGTTTACGCTATGAGCCCTTCGACTGTCCGTACCTATCTCACGTCTGATGGCCTCCGGTTGCATTTCAGGCACTGGCCGGCGGCGGGAAAGGTGCGGGGCGTTGTGGTGGCTTTGCATGGGATTCAAAGTCACTCGGGATGGTACGAACATTCTTCGCAGCAGATGGCCGCAGCCGGCTTTGAAGTGTATTTCGCCGATCGGCGAGGTGCGGGACTGAACGAAATCGGCCGTGGGCATGCCGATCACGGCGAACGTCTGTTGAATGACGTTCGGCAGCTGATCAGGCTCGTCCGTCGTGAACATTCTGGTGTTCGGTTATCACTTCTGGGCCTCAGTTGGGGTGGGAAAACTGCGGCCGCCCTGGCATGCACGTCGCCCGACTCCGTGGATCGTCTGGTGCTACTCTATCCGGGGCTGGTGCCTCGGATACGACCCCTGTGGTGGCAGTCACTGCAGTTGAAGTTTGCCCGACATCATGACATGCGGCATAAGACTGTTATGATCCCTCTGGAAGATCCCCGATTGATGACGTCAGTTGTGGAGCATCAGGAATTCATCAGCAACGATCCACTGGCTCTGCGCTTTGTGACCAGCGGGTTCCTGAATTCCGGTCTGGACCTGGAGCAACTGGTTTATCAGCGGGCAGATCAAATTTGCCATCCGACGCTGTTGATGCTGGCTGGCCGCGATCAGATTATGGACAATGCAAAGACCAGACGCCTGGCAGATTCGTTTTCCACCAGCGAACTGACGTCGGTATGCTATCCGGACGCCCGGCACACGCTTGAATTTGAACCCGTACGGGACCAATTTGTTGGCGACCTTGTGGACTGGCTGCGACAGGATTCATGCAGTTAGGTCTGGCCTGTTCCCACGCGCAGGCGGGCACCATCGTTCGGTTCGTCAGTAACCGGGGCGAATCGTGTTCCCGAAATGCTCAGGTGATCTGAGGACGACGGCAGGACGATGCATCTAACTTTTATCAGATGGCAACGATCTGTCGGCAGCGTATCAGGTCTGCCGCAATCTGTGTCTGCAGTGCCGCAGCGTCCCTGAACGGGCGAAGGCTCCTGATTTCAGACAACAGGTCGACAGCCAACGCTTCATCATAAAGATCCCGTGAGAAATCGAGGACGTGACACTCGACCTTGTGAGATTGATCCGAAAACGTCGGATTCGGGCCAATACTAACGGCGACACGGTATGGCGCACCTGCAATTGTTGTCACACCGGCGTAGACACCATCCGCAGGTAACATCACGTCAACCGCAGCGACATTCGCGGTCGGAAAGCCAAGGTCTGTTCCTCGGCCGGCACCCCTGACCACGTTGCCGGACAATGAATACGGATGTCCCAGCAAATTGACGGCGTCAGCGACATTTCCTTCGGAAAGCAAACGCCGGATCATAGTCGAAGAGATCATAGTCTGGCCCGCGAGAATCGGGGGTATGACAATAAGCTCAACATCGTTTTCTTCGCACAGTTCCCTCAGAACCTCAGTGTCACCTGCGCGGTTCCGGCCGAAACGAAAATCAGGGCCTTCGACGATTCCCACAGCATGTAACTGGTCACGTACGATCGAACAGAAAAAATGCTCGGGGGTCATGTTCAGCAGTTCAGTAGTCACCGGCAGCACGACAACTTCGTCTGCTCCATACCTTTGCAGCAGTTGCCTGCGCCGAGTCACTGACGACAGACGAGGAAGATTGACGTCAGGCTTCAGGACATTAAGCGGGTGCGGGTCGAACGTGACAACGATCGTTGGCAGCGAACGTTCATCCGCCTGCTGGCGCACAGTCGACAACATGGACTGATGTCCGCGATGGACGCCGTCGAAATTACCGACGGTGACAATACCGCCCGTTGCGGATTCTGATACGAGCAATTCGGACGGCATCATTCAGATCGCTCTTACGTATTTCGTTGCACCCGGCATCGTGCATGTCGAGTGTCTGCCGTTGTGTTTTTTAATGCAGAAGAGACCCGGTCCTTTGAAAAGACCGGGTCTCATTAATCTTAATCGCATGTGCACTGGCCAGGGGGCTATTCCAGCTTTTCAAGCACAGTGTCAATCAGTTTATATTCTTTGGCCTCTTCTGCAGTCATAAAGTTGTCACGATCGGTATCTTCTTCAATCTTTGTCAGTGTCTGGCCGGTATGCCTCAGAAGGATTTCATTCATCCGCTGCTTCACTCGCAACACTTCCGTGGCATGAATTTCCAGTTCCGTGGCGGTACCTTCGTATCCCGCAAGTGGCTGGTGAATCATGATGCGTGCGTTTGGCAGAGCATGTCTCTTGCCGGCGGCACCGGCGGTCAGCAATACAGCTCCCATGCTGGCAGCCTGACCGATGCAGTAAGTGGCGACATCGCAGGTGATGTACTGCATCGTGTCGTAGATAGCCATTCCGGCCGTGATCGAGCCGCCTGGCGAGTTGATGTAGAAGTGAATGTCCGCCTTTGGATCATCAAACTGCAGGAACAGCAGCTGCGCGACAATGCTGTTGGAAGCATCGTCATTGACGCCGCTGCCGAGAAGCACAATGCGGTCCTTCAGCAGTCGGCTGTAAATGTCCATCGCGCGTTCATCGCGCCCGTTTTTTTCCACAACGTACGGAACTAAAGTCGTCATGTCAGAATCCACCCAGCGTGTGAGATAATCGGAGATAGCAGTGTTGGCAGCTACTTCTTGTCTTTTTGGGTCTTGTCAAGAATCTCGTCTACCAGCCCGTACTCCTTCGACTGAACAGCCGTCAGGTAATGATCTCGCTGAGTGTCAGCAGCAATCTTTTCGACGGGTTGTCCAGTGTGGCCGGCGAGCATTTCGTTCAGCAGCTCGCGGGTCTCAATGATGTCCTTGGCCTGGATTTCGATGTCCGAAACCTGTCCGCCAACCTGACCGTGAGGTTGATGAATCATCATCTTGGAGTGCTTCAGGGCGAAACGTTTCTTGGCCGTGCCACCGGCGACAAGAATTGCTCCTCCACTGGCAGCCAGTCCGACGCAGTATGTCGCGACATCGCATTCGATAAACTGCATGATGTCGTAGATGGCCAGCGTTGCTGTTACAGAACCGCCAGGTGAATTCACATAAAGGTGAATATCCTGATGTCGGTTTTCAGACTGCAGATACAGCATTTTCATCACGATGAGATTGGCGCTGCCATCGTGAATTGGGCCGTCCAGGAAGATGATACGATTATCAAGCAACAGGTCGCCCACCGTCATCTGACGCTGGGCCTGATAGTCACGAGCCGCCATTGGCGAGTACTCGGAACGCAGATCCTTCATTTGTTTTTCCTGTCCTCAGGTGCCTGCCTGGTCCTCTCCGTTGGGGCGAACCAGGCGATCCAGTCTAGTCCTTCGGCCCATCGTCAATCAGGCTGGAAACCATATTGCCACAAATTGCAAAGGCCACTGTCGCTACGTTATCTTCAACTGACGGCTTGCGGTCAACATCTTCAAACGAAGCATTCTCCAGAATGAAGTCGATCGCTTTCCGTTCACGCAGTTGAGCTTCCATGTTTTCGATCATGCCGTTCTTGATCATCCGGGCACGAACACGCCGCAGTGGTTCACCACTCTGGAATGACATCATCAGCAGTTCCTGATCGATGTCCGCCTGCTCACATTCAATGTTTTCTTTGGTGGCAATGCGGTCCAGGACGAAATGTTCCTTCAGGGCCTTGCGAGTGTTTTCGATGGCGTTCTGACGGATTTCGTTTTCGCGAGCTGAAATCTGTTCGCGGGTGAATCCAGCCTGAGTCATCTCCAGGATCTCGCGGCGCAACGCGTTTTCTGTCTGCTGTTCCACCAGTGATTCCGGCAGGTCCCAGTCGGCTGATTCCGTGATCTTTTCCAACACCTGTTCGCGAGCGGTCTGGCGCTGCTGGTATTCTACCTGACGCTCCAGGGACGCTTTGATCTGTTCGTCCAGTTGCTCCGGCGACTCGCAATCGAACTGGTCCAGGAACTCTTTATCCATGCCGGGCATGATATGTTCGCGGACTTCCTTAACTGTGACCGCAACGTCCACCTTTTCGCCCCGCATTTCCACAACTGTGGACTGCAGTGAAATGGTGACTTCCGTGGTCCTTGAGTCACCCGCCGAGGCGCCGTCCATCAATTTATCAAAATCATTCGCGACTGCGTCCTGAAACCGTAGACTCGGACGCAGACGGGTCGGCACTCCCTCGTTTTCCCGAATCTCTTTTCCATCGTGTGTAAACGTCATGTCACAAAGCAGTGAATCACCACTTTTTGCAGGACGATCTACCTTGCTGGGCTGGGAATACGATTCAATAAATTGCTGCTTGAACGCAGTAAATTCTTCGTCTGTTACATCGCCCGACGGTCGGTCGATTACAAATCCTGTGTAATCCGGAACATCGAACTCCGGTCGTACCTCGACGTCAAACTCGTAACGGAAGTCGCCGGCATCAGGAATGTCAAGGCTGTCGACATCAATGTCGGGCTGATTAATCGGGTCGATGTCGTTGTCTTCCGACATCTGCTCCAGACTCTGCAGCAGTACTTTCTGCTTCACCTGGTCTGACAGCTCGCTCTTGAATCGTTTCTGCAGCAGTGACCGGGGCACGTGCCCCTGACGAAAACCAGGAACTTCAGCCTGTTCTGAAAACTCGTCAAGACACTCGTCCCGCAGAGTTTCAATGTCAGCTTCCGAGACGGTCACAGCAACATGCTTGCGACAAGGCCCGACCGACGTTACTTCGACGGTCAGATTCAGTTTTTCCTGATCGTCGGTACCGCCTTCTTCTGGTGCATTTTCGACAGCAGTCGCTGCAGCATCAGATGTCTCAACATCTTCACCTTCAGCAGTCATTTCTTACCCTTTGGGGATTTTGACGACCTGCACCCACCGTATGTGGAGGTGAGGTCAGGCCAAAAAAAAAGAGCGGATGAAGGGAGTCGAACCCTCGACAGCCACGTTGGCAACGTGGTGCTCTACCACTGAGCTACATCCGCAAAAGCAACGTTTTGATCAGCAAAACGCGTTTCTGGTTGTGAGTATCGGCCCGGTGCGTGCCGAAGACCGGGAATTATGGAGGATTCCGGGTCATCGTCAACCGAATCGATGACAATTCAAATCGGAATACCAACTACGAGTCCCTGATGATTACCCACCCCCTGTGAATACTCCCCGATGTGGGCAACACGGCTGTCCCAGCCGCAGCAGGCAAATCCTGCTGCGAAGCAAATTCAGTGAAAGTGTTCAGACGGCCAATGAGAGCCCACACTCCGGCATCCCCTTCGAATTCCGGTAGAAGAAGCTCATGGCGTGTTCGATTCTCACTCGCAGTCAGCGTATTGATCGTCTGGATACGGCCGACGCCGAAGACCAGATCGTACCATAAAGCCTCTGTGTGTGATATAAGGTGATATGAATAAACAGTTTACGTAATTGTTGTGGCGGCAGTCGGTCGTCTCGTTTCTGTCAGTCAGGTGGCACCGATTTTCTCCGGGGGGGAGTGCCGTTCCGGTCCGTGCTCGACTGGCAGGCCACACAAAAGCGAGAACTGATGGCGAAGCTGGTTGTGTTTGCCGTATTCAATTCGCAGTATCCAGGTCTTTGAACCCTGATACGCCTCTGGTTCTCTCATTAACAAGACCTGTTCTTAATCAAGTCAAACTACCGCCAGCCATTTTCCGTAGTTTGAATGTCTCAACCAGCCCAACCGCGTTCTGTGGCTTCTGTTACGTCTGCCATCGGAAACGTCTCGGATTTTTTGGTGCGACGGACTAATCTTCTGACTGTTTCGGACCGCACAGAACTAATTTTCTCTGGAGTGATTCGTCCATTCGCGTCACATATGTCATTCCCACACTCGATCAATCCGGGGCCGAGCGGCAGCTTGCGCTGCTGGCCGTTCGGCTTATGCAATCCGGGATTGATGTCAGCGTCATTGCGTTGAACCGTGGTGGTTTCTATGCACAGGAGTTATCACGCGCCGGCGTTCAGGTCGACGTCCTGAGTAAACGGTTTCGGTTCGATCTACTGACATATTTTCGACTTCGGCGACGTTTGTACCAGCTCCAGCCTGACATCATCCAGTCATTTCTGTTTTCAGCGAACAGTTACGTGCGTCTTCCCGGCATTGCCCCGAAATCAAGCAAAGTGATCGTGTCTGAGCGGTGTGTCGATACCTGGAAAAGCGGCTGGCAGCTGAAGACGGACCGACGGCTGTTCGGGCGAACGGACGCCATGACCGCAAATTCCGAAAGTGTGGCCGAATTCTATGCCACAAATGCGGGCGTACCGCGCGATCTGATAACCGTGATTCCGAATGGTCAGCCAGTCCTGGCAGACGATGGCCCCGTATCGACAGGCCCGACTCTTCGCGAGGAAATCGGGCTGTCCGCCGATGCCAGGGTGGTCGGTTTTGTGGGACGTCTGGCACCGCAGAAGTGTCTCCCGGATCTGGTCTGGGCGATTCAGCTGCTTTACCAGGTGATCAACAACGTTTATCTGGTGGTGGTGGGAGACGGTCCGGTCCGCGATCAGCTGGCGGAACTGGCTCGAAGCTTTGATTGCCGTGACCGAGTCATCTTTCTGGGGCATCGAGCAGACGCGATTGCTTTGACCAGGCAGTTTGATGCATTCTGCCTTCCAAGTTCGTTCGAAGGGATGTCCAACAGTCTGATGGAGGCGATGGCCTTGAAGGTGCCTGTTGTGGTCAGTGATATCCCCAGCAACCGTGAGCTGGTGCAGCACGAGCAGACCGGTCTTCTGTTTCCTCTCGGCGACGGCGCTGCCATGATGAAGGCATTGAAGCAGGTCCTGGAAAACACCGAGCTGGCAGAGCGAGTGGGGCGAGCCGGCCTCAATCTGATCACAGAACATCACAGCGTTGAACAGATGGTGCAGCAACATATCGATTTGTATCAAAAACTAAGTAAGTAATGCGGGCCTGCCGGCAGTCCGGTTTGAGCGGCAGCGCTGCTGCCGTACAGCCGCAAGAGCAGCGAATGTCGGAAAGTGTCGATCAGGAATGACTCGAACTCATTGATTGGAATTCAGCGAAGTGTGTGGAATCGCAGGGGCAATCTGGTGGCAGGCTGACAAGCAGATTTCTCGTGAAGTGCTGCAACGAATGACGGATGCCATTCAGCATCGCGGTCCGGACGCAGAAGGTCATCTCATAATTGATCAGACTGCCGACCGCCGACCTGGTGTGGCGCTGGGGCATCGTCGCCTTTCGATCATCGATGTATGCGGCAGCGCTCAACCGCTTGGAAACGAAGATGGTTCCGTGCAGATCGTTTTCAATGGTGAGATCTACAACTACCAGGAGCTTAGGGAGTCGCTGCTGGCGGCAGGTCATGAATTTCGCACAGAGGGCGACACCGAAGTTATTGTGCATCTGTACGAACAGTACGGCCTGGACTTCGTTCAGCATCTGCGGGGCATGTTTGCTTTTGCCCTGTGGGATTCGAGCGAACAGCAGCTGGTTGTCGTGCGGGACCGCATGGGACAGAAACCGTTTTTCTATCGTATGGAAGGCGGCCGCTTCGCATTTGCCAGTGAACTGAAAGCTCTGCTGCAGCTGCCGGGCGTTCCTCGTCAGCTGGACCGCCAGTCCGTACTCAGATATCTGACACTGCAGTACGTTCCCGCGCCGCATTCGATGCTGCAGGGATTTCGACGATTGCCTCCTGCGTCCATGGCAATTCTGAAGGCCGGTGATTTTCGTATTGAACGTTACTGGGCGCCGCCCTATGACGAGCCTGACCTTACCAGATCAGCCATTGACGACTGGCGAGAAGAGCTGCGTTATGAAATGACGGAAGCCGTGCGGTTGCGGCTTCGCAGCGATGTGCCTTTAGGCGCGTTCTTGTCCGGAGGCATTGACTCCACGATCGTTACGGGATTGATGCAGCAGCAGCTGGATCAGCCGGTACAGACGTTTTCGATCGGGTTTCCGGTTGCGGCCTTTGACGAACGAGCCTACGCGCGACAGGCTTCACAGATGCTGGCCACTGATCATCACGAAGCTGTCGTGGAACCGGATGCCATCAGTATGCTGCCAAAGCTGATCTGGCATTATGATGAACCGTTCAGCGACAGTTCAGCAATTCCGACGATGTATCTGTCGCAAATGACTCGTGAGCATGTCACGGTGGCGCTGACGGGTGATGCCGGCGATGAGTTGTTCTGTGGTTACGATCGTTATCGAGCCGTCAGGATCGCGTCCATGACGGACGTGGTGCCGCGCTGGTCTCGCCGCATGGCAGCGGCGTTTGCTGCGTTGCTGCCTGGTGATCCCCGGCAGAAGTCGTTTCGTCGTCGAGCCAAACGGCTGCTGGAGACACTTGGTCAGACGTCGGAAGAACGGTACCTGAACTGGATCAGTATTTTTAATCGCAGTCCATTGCGGCGGGTCACCAGTGACGATCTGTTTGCACACTCAAATGAATCTGACCCCGCAGCGGCAATTCTTGATGCTTACAGTATGTTTCCGGATCGTGACTTCGTGACGCGCACAACTGCGGTGGACGTCGAAACCTATCTGCCCGGAGATTTGCTCACGAAAGTCGACATTGCCAGCATGCACGTGGGGCTTGAATGTCGCAGTCCGATGCTGGACCACAAAGTCGTAGAGCTTGCGGCGCGGATGCCGATCGGCGTTAAACAGAGTTTGAAGCAGGGCAAGCGAGTGTTGACGGAGACGTTTCGTGATCTGATTCCGCCGGACATTCAAACGCGAAAGAAAATGGGGTTTGGCGTCCCCATCGATCACTGGTTTCGCAACGAACTGAAGCCTTTGCTGCACGATGTCCTGTTGTCGTCTCGATGTCGAGACCGCGGTCTGCTGAATGCTGACGCTGTGCAGCAGCTTGTGGATCAGCATACGTCCGGACAGTTCGACCACGCCTACCGGCTATGGAATCTGTTGTGCCTTGAGCTGTGGCAGCGGATGTATCTGGACAGCCCGCCGCCGCTTGTCGCGCCATCGACAATCTAAGCGGCTTAAGCCGAACGCTCTTCGTCCTGAAAGCCCTTAATCGCGTGCAGCACAGCCGGGCCTGTTGCGGCCATGCTGAATTCTTTCCTGACCCGCTCCGCCAGATCCGTGGCTGGTTGCCTGCCGGCTGCGACGACAGACCGTAATGCCTGTGACAGTCCGGTGGCATCAGCCGGGTGATATGTTGCGCCGTGTTTCACAGAAGCGATGACTTCCGGAAAAGCGCCATGTGCGGGAAGCACCGAAGACACTCCGCAAAGCCCCGCTTCCAGAACGTACAGCCCCTTAGGTTCTTTGTACTCGGTCGGTACGCACAGTACATCAAAGCTGCTGATGATGCGGAACTTGTCGGCTCGTTCAGGCGGACTGCCCAGCCAGTGTATGCGTTCCGGGAATTCATTTTGCGCCTTCTGCAACAAACGGTGAAACCACTTCCGGTGCTGTTCAGGAAGGTACCCCGCAATGGCAATTTCGGCCTGAGGCAGGTCCGGAAGAACGTCGGCAGACGCTGCCAGTAGATTGTGGACGCCCTTTTCCGGGCAGACTCTGGCGAAGTAGCCAATGCGAAATGGCCGGGAACAAGTTTCGTCGCCTGAACTGTCTGGACGGTCGGGATTTAATGCGGCGACATTCGACGCGTCGACAGTAAGAGGGATCCGGCGAATCTGCCGGCCAGGCAATAGCAGGTAGTCGCTCATGAACCGGCTGTAGTAGTCACTGTGAGTCAGGAAACCGTCAAAGGCTTCACCGTTTTTTCGCAGTTGTGCAAACACCGGCCCCTTCCAGCGTTCGCTCAGACTGTCCAGGAAAACGTCGTCGCCCTGCAGCAGACAGATGATCTTTCCACTGAACCGAGGCCGGAGCTCACTCAGGACTCCTGACAGCAGCGCGTTGCTGAACAGTATGATGTCGGGCTGCAGGTCGTTGCACAGATAGTCTGCCAGCTCAACGATTTCTCGACGCTGCGGCCCCGCCGTTCCCTTCAGCATGTCCAGCGTCAGTGAACCCAGCTTCGACGCGTCCGTAGCCCCACCAAACTGAGTGAGTGCACGAATCATGTGCGGCCGGTCAAGCCAGCCGGTCATCCAGTGCGGCAGATGTCGCCAGCCGGGCAGCTTTGAATCAAGGTAGACATTCACGCCTCCCATGAAAACGTGGTCGGCACTGACGTCGTCTTCATCCACACGGATCGGAGTGTACGTCGGTACAAGAATCGCATCTTCACCTGCCATTCTCAGCGTGCGCGCCAGTGTGTTGTCCTGCATGCAGGAGCCGCAGAACATTCCTGCTCCACCTGCGGTGATGATGGCAATTTTCATCGAAGACTTACCCGGCAATGACCGGCAGGCTCACGGGGTCACTGTCCGTTCGGCGTGGTTTTGGCGGCAGTACTGCATGCGCATACTCCCAGATCTGTTCCGGTGTTTCGAACAGCTGATCGTGGGCGGCGTCGTTATCATATTCGCAATCGTCCGTCGTATATTTCCGACAGATGCCAGGCCTGGTGTCGTATGCACTGCACATGTTGTCAGGCTGCAGATGCTGGCAATCTGCGTGCACCATGATGTACCAGCTGCCGTCGTCGACAAACACGCTGACCGAACCGTGCATCATGTACCAGCGAATATGGTCATAGTCGTCCCAGTCTTTGGGTGTTTCCATGGGCAACGCGAAGTACCGACAGCATTTACCGGAACAGTACTGGCACAGAACTTCGCCGGGCTTCAATTCTTCTCGTTTCACCTGGGCAGGCATCGTGGCTCACATGACAGTGTGGAAAGGTCGGAATTGGTTTGATCAGGGCCCGGCCCCGAGCAAAACATTATAGCCGCGATTACTTCCGGTTTCGACCATTGAGAATTACGTCCGTGAGCGTTCCATGGATCGGGTGTATCCGTATCTTTTCATGAAGCCGGAACAATCGAACGCCTTGTGTTGTCTGAAGATTCTGACGTGATATCGTGTTGAGACAGTCTGTTGATCCTGACGACTCGTAATCCCTGCAACTTTTCTCACCAGCGGAGCTTCACCTGATGCATTCGATTTCGCCCATTCTGCGGTCTTTATTCGCAATGCTTCTGCTCACTTCTGCAGTCGCCGCAGCGGGCAAACCGAACGTTGTTATCGTCATAACGGACGACCAGGGTTACGGTGATCTTTCCTGCCACGGTAATCCGATTCTGCAGACACCGCACATTGACAAGTTGCACTCAGAGGCCATTCGGCTGACGGATTATCATGTCGCCCCCACGTGTTCACCAACCAGGTGTGCATTTCTGACGGGACACTGGACGAATCGCACTGGTGTGTGGCACACGATCATGGGGCGATCCATGCTGCGTGAGAACGAAATCACGATGGGGCAGGTGTTCAAGGACGCCGGATACGCGACCGGGATGTTTGGCAAATGGCATCTGGGTGACAATTATCCGTATCGGCCGGAAGATCGTGGCTACACCGAAGTCATGCGACACGGCGGCGGCGGAGTCGGCCAGACTCCGGACTACTGGGACAACGCTTACTTCGACGGCAGCTACTGGCACAACGGTACGCCCGAACCGGTTAAAGGATTCTGCACGGACGTCTTCTTTGACTACGCAAAGCGATTCATCCGGGCTTCAAAGAACGCTGATAAGCCGTTCCTTGCGTATATCGCGACAAATGCTCCCCACGGGCCGATGCATGCTCCTGAAGAATCGTCTGCCCTTTATGCTGGTGTTAACAGTGTCAATCTGCAGAACTTCTACGGCATGATTGCCAACATCGATGACAACGTGGGGAAGATGCGAGCGTTCCTCGCAGGTGAGGGTCTGGCGGACAACACGATTTTCATCTTCACCACTGACAACGGTTCCTCATCGGGCTGGCGTACCTTTAACGCAGGTATGCGAGCAGGCAAGGGCAGCGAGTATGACGGTGGCCACCGAGTACCGTTTTTCGTCCACTGGCCGGATGGTGAGCTGACGGGCGGCCATGACGTGAAACCCATCACGGCACACGTTGACGTACTGCCGACGTTGATTGACCTGTGCGACGTCGCTCCGCCTGCGGGTGTCAGATTTGATGGCACCAGCATCGCCGATCTGCTTAATCCGATGATCGATGTCGACTGGCCGGATCGAATTCTTGTGACAGACTCACAGCGGGTGAAAGACCCGATCAAGTGGAGAAAGAGTGCCGTCATGACGTCTCAGTGGCGTCTGATCAACGGCAAAGAACTCTACAATATAAGGACGGATGCTGCACAGGAGTCAGACGTTGCCAGCGGTCATCCCGCTGTCGTCAAACGCCTCACTGAGTTTTATGAAGCATGGTGGAAAGAACTGCTGCCGTCGTTTGCCAACGATACGGCTATCTATCTGGGACATCCGGCCGACAATCCCGCTCGACTGACGTCTCATGACTGGATCACGACAGGTTCGACTCCGTGGAACCAAAGCCATATTCGAAAGGCTATGAACGGTGACGCCAACACGGGATTCTGGAACGTACTGGTGCACTCGGATGGTGATTACGAAGTGCGGCTGCGTCGCTGGCCGGAAACTGCGGATCTGAAAATTAACGCATCTCTGGCCCCTGGTGCTGACGTGCCGGGAACCCGGGCCTACCGCACTCAACCGGGGAAGTCGATCAATCCCACAAAGGCGTCACTGCAGATCGGCGACGTTTCCACAGACGCCGACGTTAACCCTAATGCGACAGAGGTCATCTTCCGCGTGCAGCTGAAAAAGGGAAAGACACGAATGACCGGTCTGTTTATGACGGCCTCCGGCGAGAAATACGGAGCCTACTACGCTTACGTAAAGAAACTCTGAAAGCACGGTCGTTCGTGCCAGATTGCACAGAGCATCTGACTTGACTCAACGCTGCGACGTTTTCACCATTAAGCAGGTAGGTGAGGCTGTGCCTCAGACCAGACACGTTGACGGGCGAATTCAAACATCCCTTTCGTTGACTGCTGGATATGACTGAACGACAGAACGTTTTCACGATAAAGCCCGGCAGATGAAGCAACACGACGTTGTGGTACTTGGTGGCGGTCCGGCTGGCAGCACGGTGGCGACGTTGATTGCGGCGCAGGGATACGACGTTGTCGTACTGGAAAAGGAACACTTTCCCAGATTTCATATCGGGGAGTCCTTGCTGCCGGCTACGGTCAGCATTTTCGATCGTCTGAAGGTGCACGAAGCGATTCGCAGTGCCTACATTCTGAAACCGGGTGGCAAGTGGCTGTATGGTGAAAAGGAAGTTCCCGGTGAGTTCGCCCTGTACGACCGCAGGGCATCGTTCAAGGACCATCCCTACTCGTATCTTGTCGAACGTTCCTCGTTCGACAAGATTCTGATCGACCGGTCCATGGAAGCGGGGGCTGACGTTCGCTTCGGCACAGAAGTGACTGATGTCATCTCTGAGAACAGTCGAATTGTCGGGGTGAGATGTCGCGATGAGGCGGGAGTTGAGTCCGACGTCTGCGGTCGCGTTGTCGTTGATGCGTCGGGACTGAGGGCCATTATTCCCTCAAAGTTGCGAATTCGAAAACTGGCCGAGCCCCATCGTATGGGAATCTATGCGCAGTATGCTGCCAGGCCGACACGCGACGACGTTAAAGCCGGCTGGTTTATCGGTCAGATGTTCTACGATGGCTGGACGTGGTTGCTGCGACTGCCCGGCGATCGCTTTTCCGTGGGAACCGTTTTGACAGTGGAACGGTTTCGGCAATCCGGGATGACGCCGACTCATCTGCTGGAACGCCTGGTGGCGGAGAATCCTCTGCTGAATGAAGGGATGACACCCGACCGCCACCGTATCTCCGATGTTATCGTCACTGGAAACATGGGCAACTCGTCTGAGTCGCTTTCAGGTGAGGGCTGGGTGGCTGTCGGTGACGCTGCCTATTTCATTGATCCGTGCTACTCGTCCGGTGTTCACCTTGCGATGAAGTCCGCCGAGATGGTGGCCGATCTCATTATGTCGTCATCGAAGGAAGCTCCCGTGGCATCGTCTTTGTTTGTTCAGTACCAGAAAGACATGCGGCAGCACGAAAGGACAGTTCAGCGGATGGTGGACGCGTTTTATATCGCCAGCCGAAACACGTCTGTTCAGAAGATGGTGACCACGTGCCAGGGGGGATACTTCAGTCGCAGGTTTGTCACGTTTGTGGGCGGCGATTTCCAGGCAAACCGTAGCTACATTGCGCGAGTTCGCAATTATTGTCGCATCGTCGGATCACTGTTCGGAAACAACCCTGCCAGGGCTCCTGAGAATCATCCTCACTATCTGCATGCATCCAGCAGTTCAGCAAAGCGGCGGCCGGTTGTGGACAGCGGCAGCTCACGCAATTGATTTCGCGAACACCACTGGTAGCCGGCCCCCTGTTTCAGACGACCGTCTTCGAAGTTGCACACAAGGCACAGCAGCCGAATTCTGTACCGAGTTACCGCGTGTCTGATTTCAGTGACTGGCTCATACGAACGGACCATTGTTCCCGTAAGGTCGTTGACTCGTGCGCTGAGTGAGGGCGGCAGCTGTGACAATGCTATGGCACTATCGTCAGCAAACAGGCTCTGCTGTCCCGGCAGGGCCGCTGGTCCCTTCGTTTGACGTCGTTCGGGCATCTGTACGGTCACGACGTCTTCATCACGCACTTCAAACCGCACAAAATCCCACAGACCCGCCCAGCGTTCGCTGTCTGTTCGTTGACGCAGCAGATACCGGCCGCCTTTTCTTACGGCAACTGAGACTTCGGTGACATCAGTGATCTTCGGTTTTGGTTTTTTCAGAGGAATCTCAGACTGCCGTCCTTGCTCAAAGGATTTGCACGAAGGCATCAGTGGACACGTGGAACATTTCGGATCAACGGGGCAACACACCTGTGAACCAATATCCATGACCGCCTGATTGAAATCGGCTGCCCGTTTGCGCGATACAATCCACCCCGCAAACTTCCACAATTTCTTCTGCCCCTGTATGCCCCGAGGATCAATGTCCAACTCGATCAGTCGCGAGAACAGTCTCAGCGTATTGGCTTCCACGATCGCTGCCGGGCGATTGAAGGCGAATGACGAAATCGCCCCTGCTGTGTACGGCCCGATCCCCGGCAACTGCTCAAGTTCGTCTGCCGATTTCGGAAACCGGCTGTTCATCTCGTGAACGACAACGCCAGCGGCTTTGTGCAGATTTCGAGCACGGCTGTAATAGCCAAGCCCTTCCCACAGATGTAACACCTGGTCCTGCTCGGCCTCAGCAAGACGCCGCACGTCGGGGAAGCGTTCGATGAATCGTTCAAAGTACGGCACGACGGCAGCGACTGTGGTCTGCTGCAGCATGATTTCGCTGACCCAGATACGATACGGATCCGCCGATTCTCTCCATGGCAGCTTACGACCGTTCTGATCATACCACCTCAGCACGCGGGACCGCAGACGACGTCTCCAGCCCTGATCCAGATCTTTCGGATATGCTGACATTTTGCGAAGAATCCGTTCCGTGACGATGCGCTGACACTGACCACCGAGCTGCCGTGCAAATGCGAGCGACAGAGTAATA
>Ga0315316_10000489_pt1 | contig 26275 bp, 20 predicted proteins | sample M160m3416metaG_FD_203702 | JGI IMG/M metagenome (GOLD analysis project Ga0315316, IMG submission 203702) | Ammonia-oxidizing marine archaeal communities from Monterey Bay, California, United States - M1 60m 3416 | ecosystem: Environmental > Aquatic > Marine > Intertidal zone | place: USA... | reverse complement strand
ACTTATTTAGCCCTTATTTTGAAAAACTTTGAACCCTTTTTTAAGGGTCAATAACATCAAACTGATAATAATTACCAAGCCAAACCAACTGAGATACTCTTCTGCAGTCATCGCTCCCAAAGAAAAATTTGTAACTTGATAAGCGCTCAAAATTTCGTAGCGATCCAACATCCAATGCCAGGCGGTATGTGCCAATAATATAGAGAGGACTAATATGCCTAATTTTTCTGAAATTACTAAGTGAAATAAATGATTTAATATCGGTACAGCGATAATAATCATGAATACCTGACCAATTTCTACGCCAAGATTAAATCCTAATAAAGAAGTAATAAGGTGCTGTCCAGCAAACTGTAGGGTTTCACTTAGTGCAAAAGAAAAACCAAACCCATGAATCAAGCCAAAAGCAAAAGCAATTGGCCAGCGCTCCTGGAAGTTGTTTCGCAAAATATTCTCGAGTGCCATGTACACGATAGATAATGCAATTAGCATCTCAATCAATGGAGGAAACCATAAAACCTTGGGAACCATTCCAAATGCAGCCGCCATTAATGTTATTGAATGCGCACAAGTAAACGCAGTAATAGTTATTATTAAAGGACGTAATTGCCGGCATGGCAATACCAAGCAAAAAATAAATAACAGATGATCCAGGCCGCCGAGAATATGGTCAAATCCTGAAATAACAAACCGCAAAAACGATTCATACCAGGTTGGATCCAGCTCAACCAAACCAGGACTACCTCTAAACTCATACAGTCTCGTAGTCCCATCAGGGGTAACATAAGTTAATACAGTCGCTGTATTAAGGCTCAAACCCCCCAAATTCAAATCAATTGAAAAATTCTGCCCGTTACTTTGAATTGGATATTCGATTAATACATCTAATAATGCTTGCTCATAATGCAATAAAGAATCTTTCGCCAAATCAGGTAATGAAAAACTATGTAATGCAGTTTGATAGTTGCCAAAAGAACGATCGGACGGCAAAGATATTCTTGTGTCTGCAATTCTCCAGTCCTCAATCTTTCTTTGCCCTTCGTATACATCAATAAAATTGGCTAGCCAAATCTCAGCAGCATCTAGTGTCAATTCTGAGATCTGATCCAGTTCTAAATAACCTGGCCCATGAACAGGAAAATTCATATCACGCATCGCTTCTAACGGAACCCTAATAGCCAAATTAGCTACAGCGCCATCGGCCTTTAAATAAGCCTGCACAATAATATCATTAGGAATCTCATGTGCCTTTAGTTGTTCTGGTAAATGAACTATTCCTGCAACAATTAACACCATCATGTGCCAAAATATCGGTCGCAGGAAGCCTTTCAGTGAATAACTTTTAATGATTTTCGTTCCTCATAACAAATTATTTAGCTTTCACAATATACAAATATAGTTGCATAGTATAATAAGTGGCAGTAGTGTTTGTATAATTAAAATTCATATCATTAAGAAAATAAAGACAAACCAATCACAGGTCTAAGAAGGTAAATTATGATGAAAAAATACATACATGCTTTTATTATTTTATTCGCAATGCTGTCATTGACTGCTTGTGACCAGCAATCAAACTCAGTTCAAGCACAAGGTAAAGAAGCTCCGAGCTTTGAAGTTGATCCTTTTTGGCCAAAACCCCTGCCTAATCACTGGATACTGGGTTCAACTATTGGGTTGGCTGTAGATTCAAAAGATCATGTATTTATTATTCACAGAAGAAATAGTTTTAACGAGAGAACTGAAATTGGTGCTGCCTCTGATCCCAAGTTAGCTGATTGCTGCATCCCTGCACCAAATGTTTTAGAATTTGATCCAGCTGGAAATCTTGTCAACTCATGGGGAGGTCCCGGAGAGGGCTATGATTGGCCAAATTCCAACCATGGTATTAGCATAGATCACAAAGACAATATATGGATCGGAGGAAATGGGCGTGGCGATTCACATATTTTAAAATTTACTCGCAATGGTCAATTCCTAGCTCAATATGGTACAGCTGGAGCACCAGTTGACAGTCATAGCAAAGAGAATTTTGGCCGTGTAGCTGAGGTGGCTTTCGATGCCGCTGCTAATGAGGCATATGTGGCAGATGGTTACACTAATAAACGAATTGCAGTATTAGATGCAGATACTGGAGCCTTAAAAAGATACTGGGGTGCCTATGGAAATGCTCCAGATGATACCAATCTTGGTCCATTTAAAGTCGGTGAAGAACCTGCTCAACAATTCCGTAATCCAGTGCATTGCGCTGAACCTTCCATGGATGGTTTAGTATATGTGTGTGATCGTGTTAATAATCGTCTGCAAGTATTTAAGAGTGATGGTACATATGTTCAAGAGTTATTTGTCAAACCCAACAGTTTAGGGGACGGCTCTGTCTGGGATATCTCCTTCTCTAATGATGCTGAACAACGCTTTATCTATCTTGCCGATGGAACTAATAGAAAGATCTTCATAATAGAACGTGAGAACATGGAAATCTTAACTAACTTCGGTGATGGTGGAAGAAATCCAGGGCAGTTTTTTGCGGTGCATAATATTGCAACTGATTCGAAAGGAAATATCTACACCACAGAAACCTATGAAGGTAAGAGAGTTCAGAAATTTACTTATATGGGAATGAAGCCAGTTACTGTCATGGATCAAGGAACACCATGGCCAGCTGATAAAAGATAATTTCCTGCATAAATTTGTAAAATTTTGTACATGGCATATAAAAGAAGATAAAAAAATATTAGAATTGCTAAATAAGATTCAAGAGGGGGTCTAATTTAAGTGAAAGTTAACTTAACAAGAAGGCGTTTTATTAAAGCAGTGATTGCCTCTAGTGCGGTTGCGACTCAGGCTGGTTGTCAGCTCAACGCTAAGGACTTAAATGCAAAGAGTTCAGTAGAACGGCTTATTGCATTGGATATTAATGGCAAAACACGGCGGGTAGACGTGCTCCCCCAGGAAACTCTTGCTAACACATTAAGATATAAATTGGGCTTAACTGGAACTAAAATTGGTTGCAACAGAGGTGAATGTGGTGCCTGTACTGTCTTGATTGATGGAGTTCCTAATTATTCGTGTTCTACTTTATCCCACAGCGTCAGAAAACGGCAGGTACAATCTATCGAAGGAGTCGCTGAGGCCGATGGAACACTCCATCCTATTCAAGAAGCTTTTATCGAAGAGTTAAGTCCGCAATGTGGCTTTTGTACACCGGGGCAAGTTATGAGCGCTGTCGCTTTGTTAAACGAAAACCCTAAACCGAGCCGTGAAGAAGCAAGACAGGCGCTTTCTGGAAACATTTGTCGATGTGGAGCTTACGATCATTATTTAAATGGAGTAATGCGAGCATCAGGACAAAGTGATGAGTAATTATAAGCACATAGGCAAAGACTTTGTGCCGCCGGATATTTACGGCAAAATAACCGGGAAAGCAAAATATGCGGAAGATTTTCGGGCAGAGGGTATGGTCTTTGCGAGAATGTATACCAGCCCAGTCGCTCATGGGCGAGTTACTAATATTGATACTTCTGCGATCGATAATATGGAAGGTGTGGTAGGTATTCTCACAGCAGATGATGTTCCTGCAGTTGAAGCCCCGAATGCGGCCATTCTGACTAATAGCCCAGCTTTTATTGGTGACCCTATTCTCGCTGTGGCTGCAACGGATGAACAAATAGCGGAAGATGCTTTAAATAAAATCAAAGTACAGATAGAAACTCTTCCATTTGCTGTAGACCCTCTAGATAGTTTAGTAGAAGGAGGTCCAGACGCCAGAGAAGAAGGTAATGTCTTTGCACGATCCAGAGAAGGCTCCGGATTTAAACGTATAAAATGGACAAAAAAGCAGGTTGATGAATTCAGAGCAGGTAAAGAACCTACTGGTGAACATGCATCTGAGTGGGTATATGGTGACCCAGAAAAAGGTTTTAATGAGGCAGCTTTAATTATCGAGCAACCGTTTGTTACTACTGGTTATGCTCATATGAGCATGGAACCAAGAACGGCAATGGCATATTGGGAGAATGGAACTTGCTATGTCTATGGATCTGCTCAAAGTCAAAGTTTTTGGTTGCCTGGATTAGCCAGACTTTTAGGTGTCGAACAAGATAAAGTAGTATTAATTAGTGAGAATACAGGTGGAGGTTTTGGTTCAAAAATTGGAGCCTATCCTGCAGCTGCTCTCCCTGGTTATTTCTCAAAGAAACTGGGTCGTCCAGTTCAGCTCAGAATTACTCGTGAGCAAGAATATTACATTGGTTCAGCCAGAGTCGGTTTTCAAGGCTGGATTAAATTGGGTTTTGCAAAAAATGGGAAAATGACTGCCGGTGATGTTTATATTATCGAAGACATTGGCCCGAACGCCACGGGTGGAGATGGATCATCCGCTGGAGATGCTATTTCATTACTCTATGATCCAGAGTCAATGCGTTTTAGAGGAGTGCCTGTTTTAACTAATACAACTCCAAGAGGAGCACAAAGAGGACCTGGACAAAACCAAATTGCTGCGGTCATGGCACCGTTGATGGATCAAGCTGCTAAATCATTACAAATAGATCGACTTGAGATCAGAAAGATTAATGCTGTAAACAGTGATACAACTGCATATAAAGATCAGCGGCCTCTGACCAGCGCCTATATGAAAGAAGCCTTAGAGAAAGGTGCTGACATTTTTGAATGGCAAAAGAAACATTCTAGAAAGAGTGATGAAGCTACAAAAGTTCGTGGCGTAGGAATTGGTCAAGGTTATCATTCAGCAGGCACAAAAGGTTTTGACGGTTTACTCAGAATCGCTTCTGATGGAAAGATACATCTCCATTCAGGAGTGGGAAATTTAGGAACCTATTCTTATGCTTCAACCACCAGAGCCGCGGCGGAAGTATTAAAATGTAATTGGGAAGATTGTATTATTCACAACGGCAGGACAGATAATAATCTTCCATGGAGCTCCTATCAGGCTGGCAGCGTATCAACTTATGCCCAAACTAGAACTAATTATGTGGCCGCGGTGGATGCAGTACGTAAAATGAAAAATATTGCGGCCAGGATTCATGGTGGGAATGCAGATGATTATGAAATTGATGGCCGAAATGTTAACCATAAAACCAATAACAAAAGTTCTACATATGGTGAGATTGCTCAGGTAGCCATCGATCTTGGTGGCGAATTTTCAGGAATTGAATACCCAGATGATATCCATGATATAACTAAACGCTCGGTGCAAAATATTGCTGGAACAGGTTTGGTTGGTGTAGCGAAAGATAAATTACCACAGCAAGGAATTATCCCCGGACTAGCAGCTGCCTTTGTTGAAATTGAGCTAGACTTAGAGACTGGTAAATATGAAATACTTGATTATGTTGGAATTGCTGAATGTGGAACTGTTGTCCACCCTCAAGGGTTAGCCGCACAAATGAAAGGTGGGGCTGTTTGGGGAATGGGTATGGCAGGTCTCGAGCGGCACGTATTTGATTCACAAAATGGCTTGCCAGCAAATATTGGCTACCATCAATGCAAAATCCCCACTTACCTTGATGTTCCTTCGGTAACAAAAACTAGTGCCGTTGACATACCAGACCCGCAAAATCCCTTTGGCGCCAGAGGAATCGGTGAACCAGCAATGGGATGCGCTGTAGCAGCGCTTACATCAGCTATATCAGACGCTCTAGACGGGTATAATTTTGGTCGAACACCAATCAGCAATGATATGATTCTCAACTACGTAACTGGGAACAATCAATCCTTTAAACCTTTACAAACAAATAATTTCTGAGATTAATATGCCTTCATATGACGTAATGCCAGAGGTTCAATTATATCAGCCCAAAGATGCTGATGACGCCCTCAACTTAGCCGATAAATATCGAAAGCAAGGTTGGTTGCTCGGTGGTGGTCAAGATACTTATGGCTGGCTAAAAGATCGTGCTAAGAATCCATCGGCACTCATCGATTTAAATGATATTGACGCTTTCAAAGGAATTAAATCAACTGCAACTGGAATTGAGATTGGGGCACTTACCACTTTGAGAGATATCATTAAAAGCCCTCTTATTAATGAAAGTTATGAAGTGCTAGTAAAAGCAGCTAAACGAGTTGCTAGTCCACAAATACGCAATGTAGGGACACTTGGTGGCAACCTTATCCAAGATACGCGTTGCTGGTACTATCGGCGTGGACTCGCATGCTACAGGGCTGGAGGGAATCTATGCTACGCTGACAGTCCTGAAGGAATGAATAGAGAGCATGCCTTATTCAATGCCAGTCGATGTGTAGCTGTCTCACCTTCTGATACAGCAACCGCGCTCGTAGCACTTGATGCTACTATGGTAATTAATAATGTGGATGGTGAGCATGAAATGACTGCTGAAGATTTTTTTGTAGGCCCTGATACGCATATAACCAGAATGACAGCACTTGAACCCGGAGAGATTCTAACCAGTATAAAGATTCCAAATACATGGGCTAACTCTGAATATTATTTTGAGAAAATAGCAGATCGTGATGTCTGGGATTTTGCGCTCGTTAGTATTGCGATGGTAGTAAAAAAATCAGAGAACAGTATCCAAGAAAGTCGCATGGTTTGTGGTGGTGTTGCCTGTACTCCTTATCGACTTGATGAAGTGGAGCAATATCTATCAGGTAATGAATTATCTGAGAAAGTTATAAATGCGGCAGCAAAACTTGCTGCAAGAGGAGCTAAAACTCTTAATTACAATCATTTTAAAATTCCTTTGATGGAAAATTTAGTTAAACGAGCATTACGGAGTTAATCATTTGGAACTAGCAACTTTCAAACAAGATGTATGGGGCCGAGAAGTAATACTTGGGGCTTCATGGGATCTTCTATGGGTACTCTTAGCTGTAACTTTTGTTGGGATAGCTATACACGCCATAATTGCAGCTGCACAAAAAAAGAAAGCCATGCCTTCGGCTGCTGGAGAACGTATTGAAAGACACGAAAGAATTGACCGAATCTTCCATTGGGTGATGGCGGCCAGTATGTTTGTTCTGCTTATAACTGGAATATTCCCAAAGATTGGTATCGAATTCGCATGGCTAACCATTCACTGGGTTGCCGGCATTTTATTAACAGTTATTACTGTTTTTCATATCATACGCTCAATTTTCTGGCAGAATTTTATGGATATGTGGATTGGTGTAAAAGATTTAAAAGAACCTTTCGATCAAAGTATCAAACCAGGAAAATATTCTTTGGCTCAAAAAAGCATGCATGCTTCCGTCACTGTGCTTACTCTCGTCATTATAGTAACAGGTATCATTATGTTTGCTCTGATCGATACACCATGGTGGGAGCGAACTAACGCCCTGCCTGAAAATCTTCTAGGATGGGTATTCTTACTTCATGGCTTGGCAGCCTTAGCTTTAGTGGCAATTACCTCACTACATATCTATTTTGGCTTACGTCCTGAAAAATTATTCTATACTCGCTCCATGATCAAAGGCTGGATCTCAGAGTATGAAAAAGATGAGAATCATGATCAAGAAAAATGGGTCACAAAAAACTAACCAAATCACTAAGTAAATTAAACGTGAATCAACAAATTGAAATTATTGAAGCTGGCTATGAGTATTTACTTGCCTATGCTGCTCAAGGTAAAGAGTCCGATAGAATTGGAGACAGTATCTCTGAGGTAAGAACAACACTCTCAAATATGGCCGATACAACTTTACTTTTAATTAAAGAGCATGAAAAAGATCCAATAAGTTTTTCTTGGGTGATTATTGATGATGCAAAAAAAGCTCATGCCGCCATCGATCTTGTGCTTAATCAAAAGGATATCAGCTCTGAAATCGTAGATAATCTCAATGCTTCAATTCACCTACGTGCCCTTCTAACAGACCTATTTCTTATCAGTGAAGCAAACTAAGTCTGGTAATCTTGTCAACGTTACCAGCAACAACTAATATATAATATATTATAATAACATTTATATTTTAAACGAAGAGAGAAAAGCCATGAAAAAAATTATATTCTTATTTACTCTATTTATGAGTATTAACTCCTATGCAGAAGTCACAAGACATGCATTACCAAACAACTCAACTTTTCCGATCTCAAGGGCGGTTGAAGTGACTCCAGACACAACCATTATTTATCATAGCGGCCAACTTCCTTCACCAGCAAATCCAGATGCAGAAAGAGGATCTCGAGAATGGAGAGGTGATACAGAAGCACAAACAATGAGTGTATTAAAGAAGTTTGAAAATTCTTTTAAATCACTGGGAGTTGATTTTGGAGATGCTGTTAAATTGACCGTATTCTTAGTTGGTGATCCAGAATTGGATGGTCGAATGGATTTTGGTGGCTTTATGAAATCATACAGTAAGTTCTTCGGTACTGAAGAACAGCCCAACAAACCAGCGCGTTCAGCAGTTCAAATTGAAGCTTTAGCTGGTGGATGGTTCGTTGAAATTGAGATGGTTCTTGCTAAACCAAAATAATTATAATTAGTTATTTATCAAAAAAATACCAGGTTCTACCTGGTATTTTTTTACTCATTTTTTAAAAATTGTAATTAACAGTCACTCCAGCATACGCATTTCTGCCTGGAGCTGGCTCATAATATCTTCCGCCATATGCATTAATTCGGATATTACTATTAAAATGTTGATCAAAAATATTATTCACACCAAGGTATGGTCGAAACCACCAATCATTGCGACTGAAAATATAACTCGCCCGAAAGTTTGAAACTGTGTAATTTTTTACCTTAACTGAATTAGCATTGTTAGCAAATAAATCACCAACATAGTTCATATTAAAATTAATATTAAGATTATCCTCAGTCTTATAGCGGAAACTCAAATACGCAAATGATTCAGGCAATCCAGGCAACCTTGAACCAGCAAAATCTTTACCGTTTTGATCAATAAATTGATCAAATTTAAAATCTGACCAAGTATAAGAAAAATCAACCAACAAATTAGATTTAACATTCCAGGTAAACGCAGACTCGATACCACTTCTTGACGATCTACCAACATTTGAATAAAAAGTTCGTCCCGGTGATGCTTCCAATTCGTAAGGAGTTAATTCATCTTTGAGATCTATCTCAAATATGGCAAATTCATAATAGAGATTTTCATAATTTGCCTTATAACCTATTTCCATATTATTCGCTTTTTGAGGTTTTAATAACGCATTAAACCCTCCTGAAGAATCTGGGTTGGCCAGCTCAGTTGTTGTTGGGGTTTCGAAAGAACTGCTTATATTGCCAAATAATATACCTGTATCAAGTTCATAATTAACACCAACTGAGGGACTTACCGCATCGAAATCTAATTTACCTGAATCATCACCATTAGCCAGATAACGATCTTGTGTATCAAAAGTAACTCTATCGTAACGAATACCTGTTGATATTGACCATTTGTTTTTATCGTATCTGCCTTGAGCAAAGAATCCATCACTACTCACATGCTCTTCTTGATCAAAAGTCAATGCACCCAGAGTACCGGAGTTATTATCAAAACGTTTCCTTTTATCTTCTTGTCGATCGAAATCCATACCCACTGTGAAAGAAAAGTCTTCTGGCAACAGCTCTTTAAATTCGTATTGGACACCAAGCCCGTAAAAAAAACGATCAATATTTACTGAACCACCATTCTTGAAAGGCAGTTTATTCGAAAAATCTCGCGTTACATAATAGTTTCTGACGACAAGATTACCTTTTGTACGTTCCTGCTCATACACCATACCCAAGCGTGATTGACTTAGTGCTTCTCCCGCATCATAACTGACATTTCTATCTCTCGCAGAGCTTCTATCAGTGATGGCTTGAGCATAATTAACTCCACCTGGATCTTGTGCTTGTGGTTGATCGGTATAATTTATAGATATATTTAATCGATCTGATGGGTTAATTTGTAAGCCAAATTTCCCGTTCAAGACTGTCCCCTCAGACTTTGAATGTTTTCGAAATCCAGCTAAATCCTGCTGTGCAAGGTTAAGTAGATAATCTATGTTCTGACTTTTTCCACCTGTTTTTAGCTGAAGTTTTTTATAACCTAAATCACCGCCTGAAATATTTGTTTGAATAAAGGCAGGTGCTCTCCCTGACTCACTTTCTATCGCAATGACTCCACCAGCCGCATTTCCATAATGAGATGAAGCTGGACCGCGAATGACCTCAATACGTCTCGCTGACCCTAAATCAATGCTATCAACTCCCGCTTGCCCATCTGGAAGTGTTTCTGGAATACCATCAACAATTACTTTAACGCCTCTAATGCCAAAAGCAGAACGAGCACCAAAACCACGTAAAGAAATTCTTAAATCTTGTGCAAAATTATAACGATTCTGCATATATAATCCTGGGACTCCAGCCAAAACTTCATCTAAAGCTAACTTTTGGGTCGCATTCTGAATTTGCTCTTGGTCTATAATTGATACAGAGCGCGCACTGTCTCGGAGTGAGGTATTTAGTCTAGTTGCAGTAACTTGAATCTCATCTAATTCAACATTTTGAGCTAATACGTCTAAAGAGAGGAAGCAACTTAACGAAACATAAATCAATGTTAAAGTGAGCTTCTGATACATAAAAATCCTTTTTATATTTATGATTTAAAATTTGACCAATAATAGAATAACCGTGCGATAGGATTATAAACAATGAATAATATAATTACCTAAAAAAATATCAAACCTCTTCATATGGCATTGATCGCATAATCTCTAATTGTTGCTCTTGAGAGATACCGCGCCTTAACCAGTTTGAATGTGGGTGAAAAGCTTCTTCACACGATAATGTTTTTATTCTACCTAAACCTAAATCGTCTCTAAGAAAAAATGCATTGGTGCCAGTTTTATCACAACCAATGAGTCTGTATCCTTTTTTCATCCCCAGTTCTTCCAAGGCTTTTAAAGAAGCACCAGCAAAAAAGCCGCTCGGATGATATGTGAAACGCTCAAAATCAGGTTTATACGGAATACTCCAAGCTAATTTATTACCAATACCAGAGTTATATTCAATGCATACCACCCTTGGACAGACACAATTAATCACCTCCCAAAGCCAATAATCATTGCCATCGACATCAATAGAAAGAAAGTCGATTTCTGTTGGAATCCTACTTGAACTAATTAAGGATTCTAAATTATCCCTATTAATAAACGCATTCATAGCAATTGCACCAGTTTTACTGGTCTTTTGATAGGCCTGATTGAATATATCGCATTGCTCCTGAGAACCATCCATAAATAGTCCACGAAAATCCTCATGCAACACCAATCTCAATGAATTACATTGATGTGCACCAAAACCAAATTCCACGAAGTAGCGACTCTCGAAGCCAATTATCGAAAATATATAACGCAATATTCCATCTTCACCATTTTGCGAAAAAAGACTGTATTCGTGATCATTAATATTTAATGATAATGAAGATTTTTTATTTGGTGGAACATCTATTTTTTGCCATTTCCTAACTAATTGTTTAGTTAAAAAATTCTGAGTGAGTACCTTACCTTTTATCCATTTTAATAATTTTTTTGCACGATACTTTTTGATTGGAGCGCTGATCATTTGTTAATTCTTTCCGATTTTATTAATGCTCCACCCTTAACAACTACTTGTACATCTTGCAAAAGAGTAATATCCATCAGTGGATCACCTCTTACAGCAATTATATCGGCAAATAAACCTTGTTTAATTGACCCTACTCTATCTTCCCAGCCAATATATTTAGCTGCAACCGATGTTGCAGATTTGATTGCTTGCATAGGTGACATGCCATGTCTGACCATTATTGAGAATTGTCTAGCATTATTCCCATGAGGATAGACAGCGGCATCGGTTCCAAATGTTATTGGCACTCCAGCAGCCAAAGCCCGACTAAAAACATCACGCTGAGCATCTGTGGTCTCATTATTTTTTCTTATAAATTCCTCAGGCCAGCCTTCTTCCTCTCCAACAGCTCTTATATGGTCACCATTATAAACATCCATTGAAAAGGCAACATTGTGACTTGCAGCCAAATCAATAGCTTCTTGATCTGCCAATGAGGCATGCTCAATTGAATCCACTCCTGCAAGAATTGAGTCTTTGATTGATTGCGCTCCGTGAGCATGTGAAGTAACCTTTATTCCAGCTTTTTTTGCCACAGAAACAACTGCTGAAATCTCTTCTTGTGTCATTTCTGGAGCACCTGGAACCCCATCAAATGCCAAGACTGCACCAGAAGCTAAAATTTTCAAAAAATCTGCGCCACCTTCTACCGCTTTTTTAGCATTCTCTCTAAATTCTTGTGCATTTTTTGAGACGCCTTCTCTGACGTAAGATGGAATTTTTTCCTCCGGATAATCTGGTAGCAATAGATCTCCTCCACCCCCAGGAACTGTTAGATAAAATCCTGCAGTTTGAATTCTTGGGCCAATAACATATCCTTGATTTATGCGATCACGTAAATCACGTGCAGACCAAGCAATATAAGCACCAACATTTCTCACAGACGTAAAACCGGCATTTAAAGTAGTCAATGCATTTTTTTCTGAAATTCTTCTCACATCATCTTTTATCATCGTAAAATAAATACTCAGATCTGCAGTGTCTCCTGCTTTTTCTGTAATATGCGTATGCGTATCTATCAAACCAGGTAGACACGTATAATTTTTTAAATCAATCAGCTCGAAATCTATATTTAAGGTTTCATTGAATTCTTCAACAGCTTCAATTCGATCCTTATTAATGACGATTAGTTGATCATTACGCACCTCATTTGAGATACCATCAATTAGTTTTCCACATCGAATATGTCGCAAATTTTCTGCTTGCACAGTAAAACTTATTGTTTGTGAAGCCAGAAAAATACACCAAGTTAATAATTTAATCATAATTTTGTCCAATCACCATGCACAACTTCACCTTCGAAAAGTGTGATTAGTACGTTTGTTTCAGAAATAGCCTGAGGTTCAATATCAAAAAGATTCTGATCTAATATAACTAGGTCAGCAACTTTGCCCACTTCTATTGAGCCCGTCTCTATTTCTATATTATTCACATAGGCAGCATTAATAGTAAACGCCTCTATTGCGCTTTTAAGATCAAGACCTTCATTAATTAATAAAGGCTCAGTAAGCTTACCTGTAGCCGCTTGACGAGTAATGGCAGTTTCCATTTGATGAAAAGGATTGGGTGTGGAAACGAACCAATCACTACCAAAAGCAATAATCCCACCAGCATCCTGTATACTTTTTATTGGATACATATACTGCATTCTCTCACTCCCAAGAAATGGGGCGGTCAATTCATCGATATATATATCTTTATAAGCCCATAATGGTTGAAAATTAGCCACTACATCCAATTCAGCAAATCGTGAGAAATCATCTGGATGGATGAGTTGCAAATGGGAGATATGATGACGATTACCTAGTTGTCCATTTTCATATATTGCTTCTTCTACAGCATCTAAAGCTTGTCTTATTGCGCCATCACCCAGAGCGTGAAAATGTACCTGAAAGCCTGCCGCATCAACCGCTGTCACTATCTCTTTTAGGAACTCTGGTTCTATCATCGGAATACCTTTTGACTGGCTTGGGATATTGTAAGGTTCCAATAATACCGCCGTGTAATTTTCCATCACCCCGTCCTGCATAATCTTAACTGAAGTTGGTTTAATAAGCCTGCTGCTATATTCAGTTCTTAACTGTTTAAAGTGATCTAACTGCTCTATCCCTCGATCACGAACCCACCAATGCGCGCCAACTACCCGCATACTTAAATCACCCTTCTGATCCAGTGAGTGGTATGCCTTTAAATCTATCGCATCCATCGAAGCAGAGATGCCAATACCATTTAACGCAGCATCTTGCATAGCAGTGATACCTAAACTATTTAATAACTTGACGGCATATTTCAGACCAGCTTCTCGGGTTTCTAGAGTATCTGCAGGGATAATTCTCTCTACTAAGGCCATCGCGCCTTCTTGCAGACTTCCAATTAATTCACCAGTTTCTGGGTCTCGATCAATAATTCCATCTACTGGATCAGGAGTATTTTTTGTAATCCCTGCCATTTCCAAAGCTAGTGAGTTAGCCCAGCCTGAGTGACCATCCCTGGAACCTAAATATACTGGCCGATCTGATACTAATTCATCAATAATATTCTTACTGGCTTTAGCACCAGGGCCAAATGCTCCCATTGACCAACCACCACCCAATACCCATTCAACATCAGCGTTAGTATTTACATAATCTCTGATCACACTGCGATACTCAGCGACAGTTTCATACTGAGATAAATCAAGAATTTCCGCTCGAATGCCACTCATAATAGGATGAATATGTGCGTCTTGCATCCCAGGTATAACCATTTTATCTTGCAAATCAATAACTCTAGTATTATCTGCAATAAAATTATTTATCTCATCATTAGGGCCCACATAAACAATATACCCATCTTTTATCGCCATTGTTTTAGCCCATGATTGCGCTTCATCCACCGTATAGATAGAAGCATTTATAAGTACCAAATCTGCCGCAGTTGTTAATTCAATTTCATCTGGTGAGTCACAAGCTGATAGAAATGTCAGCAACAGAAACAACTTAATTATGTTCTTTGATAATATTAATTTCATTTTTACCTCTCAAGAATTACAACTGAGCTAAATCTCCATGCACTACCTGACCTTCAAAGAAGGTAATCAAAGCTTGCGTTTCTGAAATATCATAGGGTTCAATTTCAAATAGATTTTGATCTAAAATAACCAGATCCGCTAACTTTCCCACCTCTAAAGAACCTGTTATTGATTCTATTTTATTAACGAACGCGGCATTTAGAGTAAATGCTTTAATTGCCGCCTCAAGTGAAATACTTTCTTCAATAAATAATGGAACATCTTGTTCTGGATCCACAGGTTTATTTTCTAAAGCAGTCACGTTGGTAGCACTCTGTCGCGTAATTGAGGTTTCAATTTGATGGAAGGGGTTTGCCGAAGTAACGCTCCAGTCACTGCCAAAAGCAATTTTAGCGCCAGCATCTTCGAGTGTTTTTATTGCATATGACCAACGCAATCTTTCTTGACCAACAAACGGCGCCGCCAATTCTGTCAAATAGTCACCTGAATAAGCCCATAATGGTTGAAAATTTGCCACTACATCCAATTCAGCAAATCGTGAGAAATCATCTGGATGGATGAGTTGCAAATGAGAGATATGGTGACGGTTGCCTAGTTGTCCATTTTCATATATTGATTCTTCGACGGCATCAAGTGATTGCCTTGCTGCACCATCACCCAGAGCATGAAAATGTACCTGAAAGCCAGCTGCATCAACCGCCGTTACCACCTCTTTAAGAAACTCCGGTTCTACCATCGGAATTCCTTTAGTTGGTCCTGGAACATTATGATAATGATCAACCAATACAGCCGTGTAGTTTTCAACCAAGCCATCTTGCATAATTTTTATGGTGCTCGGGTTAATTAAACGGCTAGTATATTTATCCCGTAACAGATTAAAGTGCTTTAGTTGCTCTAAGCCCTCTGACCGTTCCCACCATTGGGAAGCTACGACCCTTAGTGACAACTCATTGTTCTCCTCGAGGTGTTGATAGGTTTTTAAATCAGGCTCTCTAACTATGGCGTCCTGAATCGCAGTGATACCATAACCATTCAACATTTTTATACTATAACGCAATCCAGCCAGTTTACTTTCAAGGCTATCTGGTGGAATAATTTTCTCCATCAAAGTCATCGCACCTTCTTGCAGACTCCCAATTAATTCACCAGTTTCTGGATCTCGATCAATAATGCCATCCACTGGATTAGGAGTGTCTTTTGTAATTCCTGCCATTTCTAGAGCTAGTGAGTTAGCCCAGCCTGAGTGACCATCAGTAGAAGTTAAATATACTGGACGGTCCGATACTAATTCATCAATAATTTTACGACTGGGCTTGCCACCAGCACCAAATACAGACATCGCCCAGCCACCTCCAGTAATCCAATCTAAATCAGGATTAGCATTAGCGTAATTGCTAATTGCAATTCGATATTCAGCAATATTCGATAATCCATTAAGGTCACAAGCAGCTGCCAATATACCACCTGAGATTGGATGAATATGCGCATCCTGCATACCGGGTATTATCATTTTTTTATCTACATTCAGTATTTTTGTATTACTGCCAATAAATTCTCTAACCTCATCATTAGAGCCAACAAAAGTGATTTTTCCATCCTTTATTGCGATAGCTTGAGCCCATGGCTGGGCTTCATTAACGGTGTAGATAATTCCATTTTCAAGGATCATATCTGCGCCCAGTGGTGATTCAGGATTATCAGCAGATTTACAGCCAACAATAACAAACAATAACAAACAAATAATGCCATTAAATTTAATGCTTGATAAATGTCTATTCATAACTACCCTTTGACTTATTGATAAAATAAATATCCTTATATAATGAATAATTCATTATAATAAAAACCATATCAATATTAACCGCATATTACAGATAACGTAACTATTATGACCATGAAATTACCTAAATTAATTGCTACCTCTGTTGTTCGAGGTAGCGTGCAAGGCGAGAGTCATGGAGGCATCTATACGATTGACTTTGACAATCAGGAAGGTCAACAACATGTTGATTGGAATACTAGTAAGATTGATTTTGAAGGTAGAGGTGCTGATCGAGGGTTGCGAGGGATTGCCTTTGATGGTGATGATATTTATATTGCCGCGAGTGATGAGTTATTTTGTTATGACCAAGAATTTAACTTAAAGAGTTCTTATAAAAATCGTTATCTTAAACATGCACATGAAATTTGCCGCATGGAGCGTCGTATCTTTTTAAGCTCGACAGGTTTTGATAGTTTACTCGCATTCAATCTTGATACGAAACAATTTGATTGGGGGTTTCATTTAAGAAAAGAATACGGGCAATGGTCTGGTGGGACATATGACCCATCACGAAATACTGGACCGCGCCCAGTGAATGACTTTCATATCAATATGGTCCATGTCAACGATGATGGTATCTTTCTTAGTGGTTTAAAGACTAGTGGCTTACTCTATCTGTCACCACAAAATACAATTCAAATTGTCTGTGAACTTCCAGGTGGCACTCATAATCCACAACTATGGAATAATGGGGTGCTCTTTAATGATACCGCGAATGACTGTCTTCGATTTGTGCCCAGAGAGGGTAAAGAGCAAGCCTATCAAATCATTACTTATAAAGAGAGTGACATTGAATTTGCTGGGATTGATGATTCGAATGTTGCGCGCCAAGGTTTTGCAAGAGGTCTATGTACAATTGATGATCGATTTGTGGCGGTCGGTTCATCTCCATCCACAATCACTTTATATGACCTTAAATCACAACAATTAGTTGGTTCTGTTAACTTATCCATGGATATTCGTAACGCCATCCATGGACTTGAAGTCTGGCCTTATTAATTCTGGACAAAAAAAACCGAGCTTTCGCTCGGTTCTTTTTCGATCTATCTAAATTTAACGTTTACTCACCCCAACGTCTCATATAGCGTATTCCGATCTCTCGCGGTCTGTTGGTAGCAACATCAACGTTATGCGCTCGTTTTCCTACCGCATTTGTTGATTGCATAGCCCAGCCATAATGACCTGTATACCAAGTATATTGTGCTCGCTCATCAGTTAAGTTATTGATGTAAGCTGCCACTTCCCAATCTTCGCCTTGTAATCCGGCTCTGATGTCCATGATGGCATAACCTGGTACTCTATGCTGTGGGTTTGCACTGCTATTCAATGAATCTTCTTCCAGTTTGGTAATAATACCGCCTTGGGTAGAAGCTTGGAAACGAACATATTTATATTCTGCTCCCATCATGTTAGCTGGTGTGCTCCATGTTGCCCAGAGTGAACCTTTGTTTTCCGGAACCAATGGAAGTCGTTTACCTTTCTTGAGCTCCATCGTAGCTTCATCTCTATCTAGGTTATGCTCACTGTCAGTCTGTGCTTCCATTCTTTCGTAGTTCATACCGAAAGTTAAGTTTTCTGTCAAAGCATATTCAACATCAACATTTACTCCACCAATATGTGCTTGCCCAACGTTGGCTACTAAGTTCTGCCAAGGTTGGCCACAAACACCGGCTGTTTTCACACTTGAATCCGCGGCTAAGCCTGATGATGCTGATGGTGCACCATTGACATCACAAGGTGTTGATGATGGATCTACTTGCTCTAATTGATATTGATCCCATTTCATGTAGTAGGCAGTCAAATTAAATCGTCCTCTGCCATCACCAAATGTTGATCTTATGCCTGCTTCATGGTTATCCATGATGTCTGGATTATAAGCATTTGGAAAGAATGGTTCGCCTCTACTTCGGTTCACACCACCCGGGCGCTTACCACGGGTAAAGAGTGCATAAGCCATCGTATCCTCATTCAGGTTATACTTTAAACTGATTTTTGGAATCGTTACTTTATCCGAACCTGCTCTTGCAGGCGGTAAGCCATTATTAGCCAAACGGTATGCTTTATCAGATGAGTCTGGATATCCTTTTGGCACCATTCCACGCGAATGGGTTGTTCCTGGGTGATCCACGTAATAAGCACTACTATTGTCCCGCTTATAGTTTCTCAGTCCCAATGTCAACGTTAAGTCATCCGTCATGCGCCAAGCTACTTCTCCAAAGAGTGCCGTTTGATCCCACAGCGTTCTTTGATCCGAATACCAACTTGCTTCAGCTTCTGTTGGGAAAGCATCTCCTTGGACGAATTTATAGTATTTAGCAGAGAATGAATCCTGGAAAGTACTGGTATCATTCAAACCATTTACTGGAACCGCGAAAGGTGCTGTCCATTCATCAACAGTATCCTCTAAATATAAACCCATAATCCAATCAATTCGATCACCTTGTGACTGCAAGCGAATTTCTTGTGACACTTTTTTCACCCCTGAGGTGTTCTTGGTGATTGAGTAGAAATCAGAATCCTGATCTACGCCTTGGCAATATCTTGGATAAAGTGATAAGTACCCAGTTGCTGCGTTAGTGTAATAGTAAGCTGCCATACCAGGATTGTCTGCTGCAGAGTAATAAGAATCAAAACAATAGTTATGTGACCAATAATGCGCATAATCTGTAATATCACTACTACCTCTTGATCTGTACTTATAATAGTTAGTTGAGGCTACTAAGTCAGCAAATCCTAAATCACCCTCGATTAAAATGTCATAAGCTTTGAAGTTTTGCTTATACCAATCATCGAAGAATTTTACTGTTTTTAGATCGCCAACCAATGGATTATATTCGTTTCCAAAACCTTCAGTATCAACATGCTGCATCATCGCACCAAAAGTCATTGACCAACTATCATTCATATCCCATCTTAATTTAGCCCTAAAGCCATTAGTATCTGCGGTGTTCCAGTTATCCTCGACAGCATGTGCATTGCTTAATTCACCATGCTTTTGCACATATTTCGTGCCAGAGAAAGCATTTGCATCTGCTGTGTAACCGAGCACGTTATCAATATAACCACCCTCATGATCACTGTATGCGGCTACCCTCAGCGCTAACTTGTCATCAACGATTGGTACATTAAATACCAATGAACCACGATAACTGGCATCACTCTCACCACCGCCTTCTAACTCACCATCAAATACCGCTTCAAATTCATTCATCTTCGGCTTATTGGTAATGATTCGAAGAGTACCAGCTTGAGCATCTGAACCATAGAGTGTTCCTTGAGGTCCAGCCAAGGCTTCTACACGCGCCACATCAACCATACGTAATGTTGGCTGTGAGCCCGTTGTTGTAAGTGACATCTCATCTAAATAAACCGATGAAGTAGACGCTGCAATGTAACCTGAGCCAGTAATCGCTCCACGAAAGACGACCGTACTACTGGTTGCGCCATAAGACACGATATTTATTCCTGGCATAAATCGAGCAAAATCTTCTGCTGTAGCTGCCCCCATGTCCGCAAGTGCTTCTTGACCAATTGCTTGGACTGAAGCAGGTATATCTTGAACGCTTAAGGTTCTTTTTGTTGCGGTTACGATTATTTCCTCAAGAGCAAAGTCAGAGTCTTGGGCTATCACTTGATGTGATGGTGCCAAAGCTGCAGCTACTGCTCCTGCAATAGGAGTTAATCCAATTTTATACTTCTGTTCTTCCATGCTCGATTCCCCCGAGGTTTTTCGATAAATAGAGTTTACTTATAGTACTTGTAACTAAATGTAAATTAGTTGGATCAAAACTACAACTTTTTGTTGCATATTGTGAGGTATCTATTGCTCCTTTTAAATCTATGTTGTTTTTTTGCAACAGAAAAATATACCCTGCACATTCTTAGCTTTCTCGTTTAATTTCATCTAATATAAAAATTATCAATTAAATCAATTAATTATATCCCTAATTATTGTTGTTAATAAATCCAGATCATACGATTGGATTTTTTATAATAATTTTGGTTGATCTTTTTTGGGAAGCCTTTCAAGCAACGGTGCTAGAGTTTCTATCAAATCCTCTAACTTATGTTCATAATTGCGCCATAAATTGACTGAGCTTGAATATATTGGTTTTCTGACTTGCTCGGAACTTGCTGTTTTGACTGCCCGATCTGTCTCATGAAATTTCAGACAACTTTCCTCGAACGGTAGCTCACAAAATTCTAGTATCCTTTTGACTTGGGCGTCTAGGTTGGAGACCACTTCTTCATAATTCACATCTAACACAAAGTCAGGGCAAACAGAATGCCAATGATTCATAACACGATCATATTCCAGATAATACTCACCTAACTCTACCAAGTCATAGCTAAAAGGCTGACCCGAGGCAAACAATTGCTTAAAGGAGCCGTAACAACTATCCAATGGATGACGTCGCGCATTGATAATTTTTGCGTTTGGTATGGCTAATTTTATCGCCCCAATAAAAGTAAAATTATTAGGATTTTTATCAATAAAAAATAATTTATTAGTACGGTATTTCTCTGAAGTTATAAGATACTCTTGACCCAGCATCTTCCATTGTTCATCCTCAAAAAAACTTAATGCTTCAGGAAATCTCTTTTTAATATTGTATCTATCACGAGTAGTTTGCATCGCCAAAGTAAACTCATGAAGTTCATGTGTACCCTCTACTGCGCTATGACTGGCCAATATTTGCTCAATTAACGTTGAACCTGACCTGGGTAGACCAACTATAAAAATAGGAGTTACATCTGCTTTCTGTACTGGCATTAATCGCATTTCTTCTTCCGACATAATCTCAATTATTGAGTCGATCATGGTCTCAAATTCAACCGGATCATAAGATTCAGACTTACGCCGAACGGCATTGCACGAACTCATATTTTCAAAAGCTAAATCATAATTTTTTCGACCTTCATATTCCAGACCTAGCGCATTGAAAAGATGCACTCTTCCAAGATCAGATAATTCTTTGTTGGATATTAGCGCCTTCATGGCACTTATCTCTTCATCTAAAAAGCTAAAGGTTTTAAGATTAGCCAAACTCCAATAGGATTCAGTATGATCAGGTTTAATATTAATCGCCTTTCGATATGCGGTAACTGCCTCATCTTGTTTGCCAATAGTTTTTAAATGATGCGCCATACTACAGAAAGCACCCGCTTTATTTGGTGCTAACTTCAGCGCTATTTCATAGCTCTCAATGGCAGCTTGATTTTGACCTGCCATCCCTTCAGCACTCGCTTTAACCATATATGATTCAGCGATCTTAGGATCTAACTGAATGAGTTTTTCCGCACTGCTTATAGCTACCGAAAATTTATCTTGCTCTCTCTGTGCCTTCACTAAATCAGCCCAAGCCCGAGAATAATCTGGAGCATTTTTTACCACGCGTGAAAGAAATATTTCCGCATCGCGATACTTTTCATGCTCCATAGCAATACCTGCAAGTAATCTAGCTGCTTCGACATGGTCAGGATTTTCTTTTAAGATGCTACGATATATATCTTCCGCATTATCCGTTCTACCAGCAGCTTGATGCTCTAATCCCTGAGAAATTTCTTCTTCAAATGCAGTTTTTTGAGTTTCAATATCACTATTTTCACTTTTAATTGAAGTGGCATTTTGATCCTTTAGGTGTGAAGCAAGATTGTTAGCATGTTTAATTTTTTGCTCTATTTGTTTGTGCTGTGAATTGAGCTGTTGTACGAATCTATACTCCCTTAAAGCTTCAGTTGGTCGACTCTGAACCATTAATAAATCACCGTATGTTTCTCTAGCAATAGAAGATTTGGGAGCTAACTTAGTGGCCTCATTCAAGTAACCTTGAGCATTTTTAAATAATTTTAAAGCAATAGAAGCACGTGCCAGTAGACACAATAAATTAACATCCTCAGGATGCTCAATAAGTGCTGCTTTGCATGCGTTGGAGCATAGTCGAGCATCTCCATTTTTTAAATAGACAAATGCTTGTTTGAACAGGTCTTCTGGTTTCAAAGAATTTGGAATTGTAATTTCCCCATTAATAAGATTAACTGCATGTACTTGATTATATAATAACACCCAGACTCAAATTCGCTCAATGCAGTTTATTAAGATAAAATTATTAAAGATTGATTTATTAAACAACAAAATAGTAAATAATATTGAAAACTTTTGATAACGCATTAAATAACCAAGATTTCACCATCACTTCGGAAATATTTCTGAGACCTGATACGGACGAGGAAGCTATTTGCGTTCAAGCAGATATTTTAAGAGAATCTGTAGATGCCATCTTAGTGACAGATAATCAATCCGGTCAGCTGCATATGTCGAGCCTTTCAGCAGGAATTTTACTAAAAAAAGCCGACATCGATCCAATCGTGCAACTCAGTTGTAGAAATCGTAATCGAATTTCACTCTTAAGTGATCTTCTTGGATGTACAGCACTTGGCATTACCAACCTAATGTTAACTCGAGGTGATCGAGTGCCGCTGGAATTCAACCCAAGACCGAAAGCAATCATGGATGTTAATGCCACTGAATTAATTGCCTTGGCGAATAATATTAAACAAGACGAAAAGTTACGGACCAATAATCAATTTCTAATGGGCGGAGTGGTTACCCCATTTGCGCCAAAATCTGGTTGGCCAGCGAAAAATTTGGCCGAAAAAATTGATGCAGGAGCTCAATTCGTAATTACCCATACCTGTCTAGAACTTGATCTTTTGAAAAGCTACATGAAAAGGTTAGTTGAAACTCAATTATTACGACGCATGCATTTAATTGTGGGTATCGCCATTCTTAAAACAGCTGAAGATGCAAGATGGTTTAGACAGAATAGGCCTAATGTAAATATTCCAGCCAGTATAGTGACAAGGCTGGAAGAAGCTTCTGATCCAAACCAAGAGGGTATTGATATTTGCGCCGAACAACTTGATGCACTAGCACAAATACCAGGAGTCTCTGGCGCTCATATCATAGCTTCAAATAGTGTGCTTAATATTCCTGAGGCAGTTAAAAAATCCGGGATCTACCAGCCTATCTAACTCAACCATTTGCGGATAGTTTTTCGAGTTGTTCCTTGGGAACATAATCAAAGATAAAGGTAATTCGATCTTCTCGCCCTTTATTCATAACCGAATGATTAAGTTGATTATTTATTTCATAAGCCTCACCTAGTTTAAATTGGTAAGGTTGCCCATCAATCATAAAACGAACCCGCGGATTAGTTGTAATTGGCACATGGATACGGTGGCCACAATGAAATGAGGGATGTTTATCCCAGTGTTGAATAATCTTATTTCCCGCAAGTAATTTTGCCGCCATGGCACGAATAACTGTTCCACCTGGGGGATAACATCTTTCAATAATATTATTCATTAATGGTAATGCTGCATCAGCCAAATGATCCCATCCAGCCTGCCTAGTAATTTCAATTTCAGGCCACCGATCAAGATCCACAAAAATCATTACAATCGATTCGGTTGCTCGATGCACTTCATATTCTTCTTGCCGTTTGAGATTTTCTTTCCAAACAGAATCTTCTAAGCTCATTACAGCTTCACTAAGAGCCTTATTATCAATGGGGCCAAGTTCTCGAAGAGGTACCTCAATATTCATACAAACACCCTTTATACATTTCACAGTAAATCAACATTATGATAGATGATTCAAGCTATGTTTACTACAACACAGCCACGAGTGTTCCCAGATTCAATCATTTCATGACCATGAGCAATACTATCAAGTGGAAGGATATGTGCGATCCGGTGGGATAATTGATCTTTCTCAAGGGCAGCTGTGATATCTCTAACCGCATCTGATTTTGCCTTTTCTGGCATCGCATAAACAATAACTAGCTTTATAGATAAATCCATATACATCATACGTAAGAATGGAATTTTTGGTTCGGGAATTTGTGTTGAAGAATAGGTAGCGATAGTCGCTCCTACTTTTAAAACATTTAATAATTTAGGTAAATTTCTTCCAAATTCAACATCTACCACCCGATCAATTTTAGTGCCCTTAGTTGCATCCAAGAGATCAATATCCCAATTTTCATCGCGATGGTTTATTACGATATCAGCACCTAAATCCTCACATACTTTTTTATCCTGCTCGTTACTTGCAGTTGAAATTACCTTAGCACCTGCAAGTTTAGCCCATTGAATAGCATAACCACCGACACGTCCCGCTCCACCCGTAATCAATATATGTTGAGCGTCAACTAAACCGTCAGAAAAAACACAACGATGAGCTGTCATAGCTGGGATACCCAGACAAGCACCTATCTCAAGAGAGGTTTCTTGTGGCAAAATTACCGCTCGCCTTGCATCAATACTGATTAAAGATGCAGCGGTACCAAATCTTCGCTCATATTGGGCTTGATAGATCCAAACTCTTTCGCCAATCCGATTTTTTGATACGCCAGCTCCAACAGCGACAATTTCACCTGCGCCATCACTATGAGGAATCACTAGGCCTTGATCTAATAAGTTTGAAAAAGCACCAGCTCGTTTTTTTACATCAGAAGGATTAATGCCAGTAGTCGATAATTTTACCAACACTTCCCCAACCATAACTTTTGGATCTGGCTGATCACCTATTCTTATAACTTGCTTTGCCTCTCCGAAGGCATTAAACCATGCTGCTCTCATATCATTCCTTACTCTATATTAATTAATAACAATTAGTTTAAGAGATTTTAAAGATAAAAAAAAACCATTTTCAGAATTTCTGAAAATGGTTTTCAATTTAAATGCCTGGCGGTGTCCTACTCTCACATGGGGAGACCCCACACTACCATCGGCGCTGAGCGTTTTCACTTCCGAGTTCGAAATGGAATCGGGTGGTTCCCACTCGCTAATGCTGCCAGGCAAACTGGTATTGCCTTTAGCAATTTGAAAATTTCTGACATCATTGTGTCGCACACATGTTACTTAACATATTTATTTATAAAGCATTTTGGCGTTATATGGCCAAGCCTCTCGAGCAATTAGTACTGGTTAGCTTCATTCATTACTGAACTTCCACACCCAGCCTATCAACCTCGTAGTCTTCGAGGGCTCTTCAGGGAACTCAAGGTTCCAGGGAAATCTGATCTTGAAGGGGGCTTCCCGCTTAGATGCTTTCAGCGGTTATCCTGTCCGTATTTAGCTACCCGGCAATGCCACTGGCGTGACAACCGGAACACCAGAGATACGTCCACTCCGGTCCTCTCGTACTAGGAGCAGCTCTTCTCAAATTTCCAACGCCCACGGCAGATAGGGACCGAACTGTCTCACGACGTTCTAAACCCAGCTCGCGTACCACTTTAAATGGCGAACAGCCATACCCTTGGGACCTGCTACAGCCCCAGGATGTGATGAGCCGACATCGAGGTGCCAAACTCCTCCGTCGATGTGGACTCTTGGGAGGAATCAGCCTGTTATCCCCGGCGTACCTTTTATCCGTTGAGCGATGGCCCTTCCATACAGAACCACCGGATCACTAAGACCGGCTTTCGCCCCTGCTCGACGTGTCTGTCTCGCAGTCAAGCACTCTTATGCCTTTATACGCATCGTACGATGTCCGACCGTACTGAGAGTACCTTTGTACTCCTCCGTTACTCTTTAGGAGGAGACCGCCCCAGTCAAACTACCCACCATACACGGTCCCCGATCCGGATAACGGACCTAGGTTAGAACTCCAAAGATATCAGGGTGGTATTTCAAGGTTGGCTCCACATGAACTAGCGTTCACGCTTCAAAGCCTCCCACCTATCCTACACAAATATATTCAAAATTCAGTGTAAAGCTGTAGTAAAGGTGCACGGGGTCTTTCCGTCTAGCCGCGGGTACGCTGCATCTTAACAGCGATTTCAATTTCACTGAGTCTCT
>Ga0315316_10000488_pt1 | contig 26339 bp, 36 predicted proteins | sample M160m3416metaG_FD_203702 | JGI IMG/M metagenome (GOLD analysis project Ga0315316, IMG submission 203702) | Ammonia-oxidizing marine archaeal communities from Monterey Bay, California, United States - M1 60m 3416 | ecosystem: Environmental > Aquatic > Marine > Intertidal zone | place: USA... | reverse complement strand
AAGGCGTTTCTAAACTAAGAAAATTATAATTTTATTCAGTAGAGTCAGGCCACATCATCTTTCTCATCTGTTTTCCTACAGTTTCGATTTGATGATTGTCTAACTCTTTCATGTATTTATCAAATGCCGCCTTTCCTTCAGTTTGATAATTATCAATCCATTCTTTGTTGAATGTTCCATCTTGAATCATTTCTAGAACTTTTTTCATGTTTGCTTTTGTATCAGATGTCATTACCATTGGACCTCTTGTTAATCCACCATACCTTGCAGTCTCTGAAACACGTCTCCACATCCCATTAATTCCATATCTTTGAATCATGTCTACAATTAATTTTAATTCATGTAATACCTCAAAGTATGCAATTTCTGGTTGATAGCCGGCTTCTACAAGCGTTTCAAATGCGTTAACTACCATTGATGCAGAGCCTCCACACAAGTCTGCTTGTTCTCCAAACCAGTCAGTTTCCACTTCTTCTTTGAATGTTGTTTGAATTAATCCGGCACGTGCACTACCAATTGCTTTTGCAATTCCTAATGTTCTATCCCATGCTTTTCCTGTTTTGTCTTGTTCTACTGCAACAATTGATGGAGTTCCAAAGTTTTGCAGATATGTCTCTCTTACTTTAGAGCCAGGACCTTTTGGTGCAACCATAATTAGATCAACATTTTCTGGTGCGTCAATCCATTTCCAGTAAATTGCTGCTGCATGTGAAAATGATAATGCTTTTCCTTCAGATAGATTTGGACCAATCTCTTCTTTGTACACTTTGGCTTGAACCATATCAGGAATTAAAATATGAACAATGTCTGCTTTTTTTGTGGCATCGGATACTGACATAACCTCATGACCATCATCTTTTGCTTTTTGCCAAGTTGGACTGCCCTCTTTTAGACCAACAATAACTTTGAGACCTGAGTCTTTCATGTTGTTTGCCTGTGCATCTCCTTGAATTCCATATCCAATTACTGCAATAGTTTGGTCTTTGATAGGGTCAAGACTAATGTCTGCATCTTTCCATGTCTTTGCCATATTCAAATTCAAAGTCAAGCAAATATAATCTATTAACTAACAATACTCATGATCACAGATAATCCCAAGTTTGTAAAGTTGTTAGTAATTGCAATATTTGCAATTGTGGTCCCTCTTAGCATCATAGGAATTAACATGTATGAAAGAAATATCACAAACCCACGAATCTGGGATGGATGGACATGTGATGAAATGGAAAAATTTGCACTAGAAGACAGAGATGATAATCTAAATGACTTTCAGGCAAGTAAATTTCATGAGGATTTGTCAGAATGTCTATCCAGATGATCATAAGGTAATGGTTTTTTTACAACTTGCACATTGAACCTTTACACCATCATCTCCTAGTCTTTCAAATTTTTTAGAACCACATACAGGACATATTGGACATGCACGTGCAGGTTTCATTGTGGAACACCGCTTCCAATTATTCGAACAGTGTTTGATTCAGGTTTTAGTAAAACACAGACATCTCCTGGCAACACTATAACCGGTTTTTCAAATTTAAGTTTCATAGGAGATATGGAAGTAAACTTTGCGGCTTTTATCTGAAGTCCTACACTTACAAGACACATTTGGTTTTCTGCCAAAATTGACTTAAAGAACTGATTTTGCTTAAAGTCTATAGTAATTTCAGTTACTGTTTTGATTGTCGTATCATTTGATAATACATCACCACGAGTTATCTCATCATGTTTAATGTTTTTGAGAGATAGTCCAACTCTAGCAGGAGATGTGGATTCTTTTACATCATCATCGTGCATCTGAATTGATTTTACCATTGCCTCAATTTCAGAAGGATAATGTTGAATCTTATCATATTGAGTAATTTTTCCAGATAGAACCTTTCCCAATGCTACAGTTCCCACACCTTTAACATCAAATGTATGATCAATTACAATACTGGTATTTCCATCTTTTTTTTCAGTGGCAAAGTTTGCTAACTCATCTTTGATCTTATCTTGTTCAACTTTTTTGTATCCTTCAATTACAGTTCCTTTTATCATTAAATCTAATCTAGCCTCATCAACATCATATGAATGAGACAAGATTCCATCTTTTTTACCAAGTGCATCTAATGCAAGAATTTGTTCACCTGTAAATTTGTCTAGTACATTTACATGAAAAATTACATATTCTGCTAACGCAATTGCCTGAAATAGCGGTTGAATTTTTTCAGGAAACCCATTAGGTGCGACAAAGGTATAAATTTTTTCAGCTTCTTTTCTGTCAAATAATGTTAAATCAGTAGAAGTTCCTTTTTTCCCAAAATCAGTTGCTATAGATTGATCACCCAAAATTACAAAATTTACAGACTCCATTAATAATCACTAATTTTATCCTGATGCTTTCTTTGTTGCACTTACCAAAGAAATGACATCTCTATCTCGCAATTGATAGTGTGTTGGTAAACGTAGATTGTATCTCAAGTCCTTTGCATGCAACAAACCCTTTGATAATCCAGTATGAATTTCATTTGCCAAATCTTTTACGGTCGCACCATCTTTGAGTAATATTAAATCAGGGAGTATGTTTCCTTTTTTGTCAGACAGTTTATTTTCATCAGCAACAGGATAAACTGCATTCATTTTTAACAATTTGAAAACTGTAATATTGATTGCAAATTGAACACCTGTTCGCATGTATTCACCCATGATATCTTTTTTGATGAAATTAAGTGCGTTTGTCTGTTTGTCGTTTAATTCTTCAGGTTTTACAATATCAAACTGTTCAGACCCTGGAGAATATTTTATCAAATCCTGTTGTTCTGCTCTTCGTAAAGTCAACTCACTGTCTGCACTTGCAGGAACTGTAATTACTTCATTATACCTTTCACGTAAACGATTGAAGTTCTTGTCAGCACCAGGAACATCAATTTTGTTTGCAACTATCAAAGTGGGTTTTGAGATTTTACGTAAAATCTTTGCAAATTCTTTAGTTTGACCCATCTCAAAATCATCAAATGTAATTTCCTCGAGATTAGTAGTTTTTAGTGCCTGAATCACATGCGATTTTTTGACACCAATTCCTTGGTACAATTCTGTCAATGCATCAATTTGATCCAAACCATCACGAATATTTTTAGATAATTTATCACGGTTTCCTTCAAGAATTTTTTGATACCACATTACCAACTCTTCTTCAATGTCTGCAAAGTCTGAGACAGGATCACCAGAACCAGGTTCTGAGATTTTTCCGGTTGAATCAATACTTCCAGAACAATCAACCACATGTAGTAAAGCATCAGATTGTGCGGCAATGGATAGAAATTGGTTTCCCAATCCCTTACCTTTCCATGCATCTTTGATCAATCCAGGTAAATCAATTAGTTCAATTGGAATGTAACGCCATCCATCAACACATTTTGAATTATTTGGTTTATCCTTTACGTTAAATTCCATGTGAACACATAGAGTAATTGCTTGACCGGTTCCTATTTGCGGTTTTTTTGTTGTAAATGGATATGTTGAAATTTCAGTAGATGCTAACGTGGCAGAATTGAAGAATGTGGTTTTACCGGTATTTGTTTTTCCAATAATTCCAATCTTGATTACCATATTTATTTTTGGTTTTGATTGTATTTATCTGATTATTTTTTAATTTTATTTTCTATATTTGAAATTGCATTTTTAATCTCTTTTAAATTCCATTTAATATCGTCTAATTCTTCTGGAGTGATTTCATCATGCCATTTTTCAAGAATTGTTTTTGTGATTTCAGTACAATTGTATAATACACCCCAGTATGGATGATGCTCTGCTGTCGCATATGCCAATTCTGCTGCATCCTCTGCTCCAAGTTTTGCCCTTGTAACAGAGTCCATCTTTTCTCCAAAAATTTTTACTGAATCAAAATCAAGATCAGATTCCACCTTTATTCGAGTCTGTTTATGTTCAAATTTCTCTACCAAAATTTTTAATTCTTCATAAAATGCTTGAAATGAGTTATCAGACATTATGATAACCGTCTATGTTCTGCCAACATACATCTGTTAAAGACAACATCAATTCCAGCATCACGTGCTAATTGTTCTGCTTCTTCATTGTGTATGCCTTCCTGAAGCCAAATGACTTTAGGTTTTTTCTTTATCGCTTCTCTGATAATTGTTAATACCTGATCTGATGGCCTAAACACATCTACAATGTCAATCTCATCTGGAACGTCTGTAATCTTATCATAACATTGTTTTTTCAGTATTAAATCCGAGTTTGGATTTACAGGAGTAATTTCATACCCATTATCGTGTAAATATTTTGGGACATAATGTGCAGCTTTATCAGGATTTTTTGACATTCCTATAACTGCAACTTTTTTCATTTTTAAGATTTCTAAGATTTCTTTATCAGAATGAGGATCATCATCCATAGAAAAAAACTATCTTTAGAGCTAATATGTTAATCGTCAAGAGAATTGTATAAAAAAGAAAAAAGGAGACTAGCGTAGCCACTGATCTGGATGGTTAATTTTTGCAGTTGCTAGAATCAATTTGTGATCACTTACATCACAATCAGTACTACTTCGACAAAGACCAATTTCATATTTTTTACCGTCTGCATCATAAGGAGGCATTAGGTAATCATCGTATTCAGCATAGATGGTATCACCTGGCTGTACGTACAATCTTTGACTAGAGGATTCTTCGGTTGTAGATAGATAAACAATTTGTGGATTCAATGATTTGTCATAGATCACTTTGACTCCAGTACGGTCGGAATCAGAGTATACTCTAGCAAAAACTTGAGCCTTATCTTTTGGTTTACCCTTCATATCTTTATCTGTCAAATTTAGAACTACACGTTCAGTAGCATCATAATATTCTTGACTAAATTCTATTTCAGCTTCAGTCATAACGTATGTTGCACTTCTTGAGATAACCTGATCATCATCTTCATTGTATTGCCACCAGACAGTTAGTGCACCAGATTGACTTGATTCCAATTTTGCGGCTTCTCTGTGTGGGAATTTCCCACCGGCTTCTAAATTGTTACAGGCGGATTTACCAAAACCCATCTCACCAACACCATCACCATTTGCATCTAGATCAGTACCTGAAAGTTTTATTCTTCCATAAAATAATCCTGTATCAGGACCTGTTTCTAAGAATCCACATGGTTCAAGAGATTTTACAGCACCAGAACTACCTGCAGTGTTTTGTCGGACAATAACACCTATTGGTGTTTCGTCATCAGAACCAATTGTATCCATCTTTTGAGAGTCTGTATTCCATCCCGGGGCATAGATCATTACATTAACTGAACCTTCCCAAGTATAACCTTCGTAAGTTTCAGATGCCAAGAATGTTCCTAATTCTTTTGTGTTTTTTGTGCTAAACCACATTTGTACTTGTGGTTCATAAGCATCTGCACTAGGCATTGTCATCAATATTGTGGATGTCAATAATATTGCTGAGACGAATGTTATGGATGTTAGAGTAGATATTTGACGAAGTTTCTTGTTGTTTGTCATTAAAAAGAAATTATAGTACAACCATTGAAATACTGTATGTTGTTTACACGTTATTATTACAACACTAGATTCTAAAGTTTCAGATTATGTTTTAAATAGATACAATAGACTATGTAGTAACTAGAAAATTATAAAAATACATTCAAAACTTTAGAGTATAATTTTAAAAGAAACTTATTAAAAACAAAATACGTGTAATAATATATTTACACTATGAATAATACCTAGATCTATTTTGTATGCTCATGTTCAGTCAAATGACAATCACAGCTGCATAACTCAGTTGTGTGATTATTTTGGCAATCAATACACTCAAAGTGTTTGTGATTTTCACAGCTAGAGCAAATCATGATAGATTGTATAATGGTATTTTATTATTATATATGTCGAAACTTTGGTTATTATTACGAGAATATACTTCAGAATTGTGGATATTTCTGTAGGACATACACCTGATTCAGATGATGCATTCATGTTTTATGCAATGTTTACTGATAAAGTGAAATCAGATGATTTTTCGGTTACACATGTCATAGAAGATATTGAAAAGTTGAATAGAAAAGCAAAGAATCCAGAATTAGATGTAACTGCAGTTTCAGTACATGCCTGTGCATACATTCCAAATTACGTGATGTTGAGAAGTGGTGGAAGTTTTGGAATTGGGTATGGTCCAATTGTTACAGCAACAAGACCAATGACAATTGAGGAAATAAAAAAATCAAAGATTGCAATTCCAGGTGAAATGACTTCTGCCTATCTACTATTACAGCTAATGATTGGTAAATTTGATTATGTTGAAATGAACTTTAGTGATATCCCAGAGGCAGTAAGAAGCGGTAAGGTGGATGTTGGATTAGTAATTCACGAAACTCAATTATCATTTGAGCAAGAAGGAATACAAAAAATTCTTGATGTTGGGGAGTGGTGGCACAAAGTATCTGGAGGACTGCCAGTTCCATTAGGAGTGAATGTGATGAATGAAAAACTCGGTCCAGAATTGATTAACAAATTTGATTTGTATTTGCAAGATTCAATTAAATTTGCAAGAGATAACATAGAAGATGCCCTTGACTATGCGATGCAGTATAGTAGAGGTAAATCAAGAGAATTAATTGAAAAATTTGTGCTCATGTATGTCAATGAAGTAACAGTAGACATGGGCAAGTCAGGAGAAAAAGCCGTAAAACTAATGTTTGATATGGCAAAACAAAAGAGTCTAGTTCCAGATTTTGAATTGAAAATTTCAAAACCATTGTAAAAAATGAATCAAAGATAAATTGTTCATAGTGCTTATATTCAAAAATCACATACAACTAATATGAAAACAAATCCAAATAATGATTCAGCATATGATTACTCTGGACTTTTCATTGATGACGAGGAATTTTAATTTCAAGCCTATCAAATCAACATCTAGTATTTATTATGCATAGACCGTAATTAGCCATGAAGCTTTTATTAGATTTTGTTCCTTGTATAGAATGTAAAGAAATGATGACCGAATTATCATCCGAAGAGATGCTTTTTGCTGAAGATGAGGTCAGAGCAGACGTATCAGCAAAATTTCTTAGACATTTGACATACAATCACAATGAGGTTGTAAAAGCAGTAATGTCAGAAGTAAAAAGTCAGCAAAGAAGTCCAGAATTTGACCTGTACAAGTGATTAAACAATTACTTTTTGTAAAAGTATTTCTTTTAGTTCATCAGTGGTTTTTGTAGTACTGAGCCTATTTCGAAGTTGTGCCCCACCCACAGTACCTTTTGTGAATCTTATAGCCTGTTGTTTGATATTTGCAAATCTAATGTTGTAATTAGATGTTAATTCAAGATATGTGACAAATGCTTCTAATCTATCTGTGAGTGAATACTGTTTGAATGATCCATATTCAAGATAATCGTTAATCTGTTCAAAAATGAAAGGGTTGCCCATTGCACCTCTTCCTATCATTATATAATCACAACCAGTATAATCAAGAACCTTTTTTGCAATTTCAGGGGATGTAATGTCGCCATTTCCAACTACAGGAACAGATACGTTTTGTTTTAATTTTTTTATCATATCCCAGTCAGAATGACCAGAGTAACCTTGTGATACAGTTCGTGGATGTAATGTTATCATTTGAATTCCTTCTTGTTCTGCAATTTTTGCAATATCTAGGAATAAAGATTTGTTTTCTTCTGTAACGCCCATTCTCATTTTTAGAGAGATTGGTTTTTTGATGGTATTGACTAGTGTGTGAAATATTTCTCTTGTTAAATCAGAGTTTTGCAATAATGCACCACCTGCCATTTGTTTTGTAATGTGTGGTGCAGGACAGCCCATATTGTAATCAATCATGTCAAAATGAGGCTCTACAATCTTTGCTGCTTTTTCTAATGCAGGAATGTCAGAACCAAATAATTGAACAGATAAAGGACGTTCCTTTTCAGAAAATTCGATAAATTCAGTAATATTTTTTGATTGAGATTCAAGCTGTTCATGCTTTGCAACTATAGCATTCACACTTGTTAATTCAGTTACAACAAGTCCGGCACCCATTTTTTTACACATTATGCGTAATGCGGGATCACTTACACCAGCCATTGGAGCTAAAAATGCCTTACTTGTGAAATGTGGAAGTTGCGCCATATGATAGAGTTTGCAGAATTATATATTAAATCTACATTTCCTAAATGATATTATGTTAGTAGATAAGAAAATTTTAGCAGGCGGTTTGGCAATGATTGCAGTAGGAATTGCATTCTCAGCACTACTGACAGACATGACGCCAATTGGAAGAGAAGGAATGACAGATGATGAGATTGCAGAATTTTTAATTCAAGAAAGAGAAAATGAAGATTTTACAACGCTTTCAGGAATTCTAGTTGGAATTGGATTTCTTCTGATATTGATTAGTTTCGGAGCACGTAAAAAAAGAAAAGGCGGTGCAAAAAAAACAGAGAAAAAACCCGCTACTAAGTAAAAGTTTGAATAGTCTCAAAAAATGTATTCCGTTGTATCGCAGAACGACCAATCTCTTTTGCCAAAGTTGCTAATTCTAACAACGAAGAATTGGTTGGTTTACCTGCAGCACGATAAATCTCTTCAGAAAATGCAGTTCCAACCAAATCATTTCCTCCGTGAGATAATGCAACCTGAGCAAGTTTTGTGCCATAAGCAACCCAATAAACAGAAATATTGTTGAGTGTTCCTGCAAGCATCAATCTGGATAATGCAATAATTTTCAAGTCATAGATTGACGAACATTCATGTGTTACCTGATGTTCTTTTTCAAGTTCAGTGTTATCAAGACTAAACTTTAGTGGAATTAAGGTGATAAAACCGCCAGTCTTTTTTTGTAAGTCTCTAATTTTTATAAGATGATCAACAACGTGTTCTGGTTTTTCGATATGCCCATAAAGCATTGTAACGTTGCTTTTAATTCCAAGATTGTGTGCAGTCTCAATTGTATCAAGCCATTCTTGACCAGTGCATTTTCCACGAATAATTTTTTGTCTAATATCAGAATGGAATAGTTCAGCTCCTCCACCAGGCATTGAATCAAGCCCAGCATCTTTAAGTCGGGATAATATTTCAGTTATGGAATTTTTTGTTAATTTTGAAAGATAAAAGATTTCAGCTGCAGTGAATGCTTTAATTGTCATTTCAGAATGTTTTTTCTTTATTGTAGACATCATCTCTTCATAATAATCAAGTTTTAAATCAGGATGAAAGCCGCCAACTATGTGTACTTCGGTTGCACCAAGATCCTTTGCAGCCGCAACTCGTTTTTCTATTTGATCAGGAGTAAGTGTGTAAGCATCATCTTCGCCACCCTTACGATAAAATGCACACATTTGACAGCTTGCAGCACAGAGATTTGTATAGTTCATATAATATGATGCAGCAAAAGAGACTGTATTACCTACCAATTTTTTTCTTACAATATCAGCTGCAGCCCCCACAACATGAAGATTATCATCGTTTAGTATCTCCATTCCATCATCAAAAGATAATTCTTCACCGTTTATAGCATGTTCAATTGCGGTGGAAGTTCCAACTATTTCTTCTAACACAGTATAAGTGATAATGAAGAAAATATAAAACAATGCAAACCAAGTTAAAGCATGGTATTACCATTAGTAGATGAAGACAAGCCAAAGTGCTTTTTGTGTCACAATACTTTTGATGATTATGAGAATTTACGTCAGCATCAAGAAATTAAACACAAAGATTTTTTTGAATATCATGAGAAAGAAGGTCAAAAAGGTCCAGCACCAGGCGATGTGTCTATTTTTTAGATTTTTGAGATTTTAAGAGTTCAAGTGCTTTTTGTTTGCCCATATTTGCCAAATCATAGTCTTTGTCGATTATTAGTGCCTTTTTGAAACAATACAAGGCATCATTAAACTCACCCATCTCACCAAGAGACAATCCTTTGTATGCAAGTGCCATTGCAAAAAGAGGTTTAAATTTCAAAGCGAGATCATAACATTCTATTGCATCTATAAATTTCGATTTTGCATGAAGGAGAGTTCCCTTTCCAATCAAAGCGTCCACATTTTTTGGATCTTCGACTAAAACAGAGTTGTATGACAGAAATGATTGAGAATTTTTGCCCATTCTTTGTAGGGTAGCAGCTTTATCCAATAATGCAGGGATGTGTTTTGGTTCAGATTCTAAAATTTTATTGTAAACAAGTATGGCTTCGTCATATTCATGATCTTCATTAAGATCAGATGCTCGTTCCAACATTTTTTGGAATTTGTTTTCCAATGATTATGAAAGAATTTTCTAGATAATATTCATTTTTGTCTAATTTTTTTGTATATTGTGAATCCAATTAATGAGGATATTCCAGATACGATCCCAATTAATATGAAAAGAGGATTAAAATCTTCAGAGAAATATCTAGATTCCAACCATGCATTTGGGAGTACTGTAACAAAATCATTCCCAGAAAAATCTTCTACATAGCCAATAGCTACTGCAAGTTTTCCACTGGAACTATTTTTATCAAAAACTGCCATATAATATGTGCCAGGAGCTTCTAGTTCTAGATCAATTTCTTGACGTTCCCAGTAAGTAATTTGACCAAATGGTTCATAGAATTCTTTTGATGGAATCTTCCCCTCGTAATCAAAGACGTATGCATCGTATCCTTCAGGCAAATAATAATCAAAATTCTTGCTAGTGTTTAATACACGAAGCTCGTCAACAAGTTCTAAGAATGTTGCAGGGCCTATCAATACAAGCGATGGCGTAAAATCCTCTAGAGAATCAAGTTTTGGAATCACAATACTGCTGTATAATCTGTCACCTTTTTGTGCCTCAAATTTGTAAAACAATGGTTTGTCTTCTAATTCTTCATACATAGCCCAAGATATAACAGGATTTGGAATTTCAAGAGCAGAATCATAATCAACATTAGTTCCATCAGTAGGAATTAGCTTATGTCCAAATACAGATGTAGGTAGCATTAACAAACAAAAAAACACCACAAACACAATTTTTTGCATAACTTTATGTCTAAATTTGACCATTTAACGCATTATTACAATTTCATCCTAGTGCCATAATTTATCATATTAACTAGTGCTAACAACAGAATTTTTTGTATTTGTTAAATACCCAATTTCTTGGATACACTTTGTGGAACTAAAACTACCATTCAAAGTGAAAATAAAGTATCTCAATGAACATGAAAATAGTTTCCAAGGTAAAGTGGTATTTCATGAAAAAGAGTATTCAATAATAATTCGACCACAAGAAAATGAAAAGATAATCAAGGTGTCATTTCCGGTAATGGGTGTAACAGACAATCAAATCCTTGTCAGAGTTTCAGGACCATCCGGAGTATATGTACAGGATCATGTAAAATTCAAAGGAAAAGGAAAATTCATTGAAATTTTCTCAGACATAATATTTTATGAGATTGTAAACAACCAGAAAAAGCTTGATACGTTAGAGATATTCGTAAAGTAATCAAGCCCAAGAACAAAGATATTTTTTTGTTAGCTCCCCAAAGAAGAAACCAATGGTTATTCTAGATTTAACACCATAAACAGGATCAATCTGGTGATACAATTTTGGATTAAAGAGCACCATGTTGCCAGTAGTTGGAGGAATAGTTATTTGTTTTATATTTTTTACCACATTTAATGAATATCCAAAATCAGGTTTTCGCATTGTCTCATCTTTTTTGTTCCAAAATTTTTTAAAAATACTCAGATTACCTCCAGAAGTAGGAGATTGAAGATAGAGAATTGCAGATAGTTGATTTTCAAGTTTGCTCACGCTATATTCTGACATTTCAAAATTTGAATTATCCCGATGTAAATGTACAGAGTCACCATTTTCATGAATTCGTATTACAGAGTTAGAGTAATTCATACCATTTTCTTTTGCAATAGAGATCTGTTTTTGGAAAATTTTCGATATGTTTTGTTGCATCATATCAATTGGCGAGTAATCATCAAAGAAGATATTCTCCAGAGTTTGATTTGATGTATGAGCATTTGAAAAATATTTGGATTTTTCATAAATATGAGAACTTAACGAGGTTCCAAGTTTCTTTATGACTTCAGGCCCTGAATAGTGTGTTTGAGATCCCAGTATTTTTTTAGATAATAACGTACAATACGATTTTGAAATAACATTAGGAATTATTAAAGCAGGAATTTTTCCAGAAATTAATTTATCATAGGAAAAAGAATCTTTTTTTTGTAAAACTTGAGGACTCCACATTAGTATCCGCCAGCACCCGAGTGTGAGACTGTACAAACGAGCCTATTTTCAGAATTTCTGCCTGAAATTTCACATTTTATAAATTTGCCATTAAGATTCTGTTCAATTTTTGAAATATCTCGAGAATTCTCATCTACAGATATACTTGGAATATCAATTTCAGTAAAATGGATTTCTTCTATATTTTGATAGCTGTCACCGTTTGTATCTTTTTGATGCGAAACATTCATCTCAAAAGAATTAATTGAAAATATTTTTGTTACAGTTCCCCAAATTATGTCAGTCATTATACATCATATAAAAAAGGCAGAAATGTTATGGAGTGACGATAAGATTCAATGGAAGATCCATTTTACCAAATGGTTCGGCAATTCGCAAATAGTAATCTTTGTTTGAATCATATTCAAAGTTTTCATAACTACCATAACCTATTGCAGGACCCCATAAAATATTAACAAATTTGGCTTGACCTGGTTTTAATACGACATTACCTGATGTGAAATCAGAACCCGAATTTACCCATTTGTGTCCTCCATCCCATACAGCATAGTTACAAATTGAAGGACTTGTACACATTAGAGTTTCATTTGCAGTACCAGTGTTTTGGACCAACATTTGTAAGTTTAAGAGAGCTTGACCGGTTGCAGTGTATGCAATGTTATTGAATTCTTTTTTATCCCATTGATAATCTGCGACGTAATAGTATGCCACATTAGCAAGTTGATGTTTTTCACCATCATTCATGTATGTTTTTATTTTATGTTCATCTTTGATTACTTTTTGACATTCACGTATTTCTCTTTTGTTATCTCCACCTTCACATGATGCTAGCATTTCATCAAGGTTTGAATTTCCAGATGATTTTGGTTTTGAAGTTTCTATAGGAGCAGTTTGATACTGTGATTTTGAAGCACCATCATCACTTACAGCACTTGGGCTGACTTTCATAATTCCCATTTTTATTAAATATTGAAGTGCATTTACAAATTCATTTTCAGTTAGTGTCCCATCAGCCCACCATCCTGCATTATTTTTTACCCAACTTGGAATAGTATCAGATATACCTGAACTTCTTGTGGTGGATGGAACATTAATTATCCCATTTTCAATCATATATTGAACACCAGATACGAATGCAGTATCGTCAATTTGACCTTCTGCCCACCATCCTGCATTATTTTTTACCCAATCAGGAACATTTGCTGCATCCACACTGGCGACCATTGAAGTCAGCAATAAGACGCTTGTAATTCCTGCGAGTAATACTTTCATTAAAATTTTAACGTAATTACAATATATAAACAAGTGCTAATTGTTTAACTAGTGCCTAACAGTAACATCTTTAGATATTAATTTAATTAATTATGAAATTAGATATGCCAAAATTTTCATTTACAAAACAGGTGGACATTGATAGAGACAAATTTTTTGAAATCAGTACAGATTATGAAAAGTTTACTGAGATCTTACCAGATTATTTCAAAGAATTAAAAATAATGGAGACAGAAGGGAATGTCACCAAGATTTTTGAAACACTTAGTTTTTTAGGCAAAACTGTCAGTGTAACTACAGAACATATAATTGAAAAACCAGACAGGCATATTGTAAAAATGCTTGATGGGCAAGCGAAGGGAACAATCTTTGATGAATTATATGAAAAGATTGGAAAACAAACAAAGGTTACAATTGAGGTAGATTTTGTCTTATCAGGAGGATTAAAAATTTTAGGAATGTTCGCAAAAAGTAAAATACAATCGAATATGGAAAAAGTTCTTGATGAATTTGTAAATTATGCAAAAACTCATTCATAGTGATTTTAGATGTTCTTGTATTAGTGGATGTGCTAAAACGGCACTATGTGCTGCAGAATCAGTTCCTATTCCATAACTAACCGTAGAGTCTCCCACAAAAAATAATCCATCCACATTTGACACAGAATGTGGCATTTTATTTTTCCATACCAGCCCAGGTTCTTTTACTACAGCCTCTACAAGTTTCCATGCCATAGGCCTATCCCATAATAATACATCATCAAAATCAGGATAGATTTCAGATAACTCTTGTTTCATTTTTGAGACAATTTCTTTAATTCTTACAGGGTCTTCGGTTTCCTCAGGTTTTACAGGAGTGCCAACTATAATCAGATGTTCCCCTTTAGGAGAAACAGACGGAGTAATATTTGAAATAAAAAATATTCCTTTTGATACATAATTTTCACCAACAGGAAATACAACTTGTCTTTCATCCAATTTTTTTGACAATGCAAAATGAACCTCTACGACAGAAGTTGTTTTATTTAGTCTGTTTGTTTTCGTGATAAAATCATCATCAAATACTCCTGGGTCAAATAATTGATTTATTGCATGGTACGCAGGATATGAAATGACTACACAGTCAGTTTCAACGGTTTTACCATCATATAGTTCAATTCCGGTAACTTTTCTTTCACGAACTATCACCCTTTTAATAGAATGCCCCAAATTTATTTCCGAATAATTTTCCTTAACATAATTAGCCATAACCTCGCTAATTCTATCATATCCCCCCATGTCAGGATAAGCAAATTCACTGGTACCTCCTTTGAATGGATTTGCGCGAATTATAGTCCTTGCAAATTCACCAAGCGAAATGTGTTCAGGAGTATCAGCAAATGCAAGCATGCAAACAGCATCAAAAAATTGTTTTGAATGAAAATCAAGTTTTGAGGTTACATGAGTCAGAGGTACAGAGTCCAATTGTTCTGCCTTTTCCATACTGGTGAAAGCCATTGGAAGTAAAATTTTCAATAATGATATTCTACTCTTAAATGGAATTAATGACATTCGGAGTATATCACCAATTCCTTTTGGATATGTATGAAATCCATTATCATAAAATGCAATTTTATCTACAATTGCAAGTTTCAATCTAGATTCTATTTTGACATCTTTAAGAATTTCATAGATTGCAGATTTTTTGTAAAATGGCATTATATGAAATCCATTATCTAAAATATGATTTTTGAATTTCATAGACGCGGTACGTCCACCTACACGATCTGATTTTTCATAAACTGAAACATCATACCCGTCATTAACAAGTAAGGTTGCAATTGATAGACCACCGACTCCAGCACCAATTACAACTACTGGTTTTCTAAACGATTCTTTTATAATTTTTTGAGTTTTAATTTTAGAATTCATTTTATGCGGCGACGGAAGAAGTTGGTTTCTCTTCTATGGCTCTTCTCTTGTTTCTAGATTTTGTTCTCAAAATCATTTTGCAACATGGACACCGAATTGATTCGGTATTGAGCCATACTTCACACCAACTACAACGTTTTAGTCCAAATTGGTATTTTTGAGAGTTTGGAACCTTCATTATTTTGTGTTGTGTGCATATTCCTTTACATGATGCGCCCATGAATTATTTTACCAATTATGATATTTAATGGTTATGCACTAGCGTGAGTCTAGTGCTAATTTTTTACATTTTAGCATCAAATAACCGATCAAGCATTTTTCAGAAGACAATTTCATTTTTTTCATCGATTCAAAAAGAATTTTTTCTACATATCTAGAATAACGAGTTAGAATCTTTTCACGTAATTCATCTCTGTTGTTTAGATAATAATTAGCAAGTGGAATATAGACGTTTTTTCCAATATCATTTGACTCTACAATTTCAAAACCATGTTGAGATATTTTATCTACGATTTGTTTTTCTGAATAGTGCTCTGATGACCATGTGAACTTCAAAATTCCAAGATTACTCAAGTTTGTGTTATTAGCAGCAGTAGGAATTGCAAGAGCCATAATACCATCATCCTTTAAGATACGATTTGATTCAGAAAAAAAATCACCAATAGGTTTGAAGTGCTGTGCAGATTCCAAAGCAATAACACGATCTATAGACGAATCTGCAAATGGAAGCATTCTTGCAGTAGAATTCAGTTTTGAAATATTTTCAGAATCAACTGATGAGAGTTGTGAAAAATTTACATTAACAGATGAAATTTCTAATGACTGATGTTGAGAATGCCATACTTTTGCAGGACCTAAAATACCACTTCCAATATCAGCAATTATACTAGCTGAAGAAATTTCAGCCATATCCCCTACCATCATACATAATTGTTTTTGAGCGATAACTGGATTAGATGTAGAATCATCCCAAAATCCAAAATTGAGCATATCGCCACCTGTTGAGACCTCCATTATCGGAGATAAAGCATCATAGAGTTTTACAACATCGTTTTCATTTCTTCTAAATGTCCAAAGAAGAAGATCTAATAGATTGATAGACATGATAAAAATAAAAAAACAGAGGATATATGATTTAAGGTAGATCCACTAATTCTTCTACACAGTGTTTATGAACCCAGACATCGTCTGCATTTCTAGCGATTTCTTTACCTTTACGTATATCATCGCCACAACTTTTGCATTTTCCGTCAAATCGAGCTTTCATGATCTTGATACGAGAAGTAATGGTAAATGTGATTCTGTATGGATTTAGCTGACCAAAACGTAGTATGAATTCAATTTTCCTTCATAAAGTGATCAATTTTTTTGAGTAGTTTTGTCTATCAAAAGAGTCAATTTCCATATTATAGATCAAATCTGAATATTGAATATGCAATCTGAAGAATTCAAATCAAATGAGTGTCAAGAGTTTTGGGATAACGCTAACAAGTATTCTTGGTCAAATGGAGAATATGAATTTCTAAGAGAGATGTCATTCATTATGGTAAATTTGCATCATCAAAATAATTCTGAAGAATAATAGTGCTAAACAAAAAAAATTAACACTAGAACCCATTCCTAATAAGTTCAAAACACCATTAGAATATAGTGAACAAAGAGGTTGAATCCAGCAATCATGTTTGTAAGAACAGTAAGGGAAAAGATGTTCTCTTAATTTCTGACGCCAGTACCGGGGAAGTTATGTGCTCATCATGTGGTGAAGTCATAACAGAAAATGCCGCAGAACTAGGACCAGAATATTCCGGACAGTCAGGTGAAGACTATATGTCAAAATCAAGAACTGGGAGAAAATCTACACTTGCATTCAATGATATGGGATTATCCACAGTAATCCAGCAATCAGACAAAGATGCAACAGGTAAAAATCTCAGCGGAGAGATGAAGAGAACATTTTACCGTCTACGAATGTGGGATAAGAACAGTAAGGCATTACCAGGTCATAGAAATATGCAAAAGGCATTCACACTACTTGAAGGCCTGAAAGCAAAACTATCACTTACTGATGCCGCAGTGGAACAAGCCGCATATATCTACAGAAAAACTCTGGCAAAAAAAATTGGAAGAGGTAGAAGTATACCAGTCATTCTAAGTGCATCAGTATATGCTGCATGCAGATTTACAAATACACCTAGAACTATACAAGATATTGCAAACGCAACAAATCTACGACGAACATCAATTCACAGAATTTACAGAATGTTGGTACGAGATCTAGACTTAACGCTCGAGACATACAATCCAGTTAGTTTCATCACAAGAATTACAACAGATGTTGGAGTATCAGAGAGAACAAAGAGGGATGCCATAAAATTCTTAATAAAAGCGGAGGAGTTGATGATTACAAGTGGAAAGAATCCTGTTGCGATGGCTGCAACAGTAGTTTACCTAGCTGCAATTGTAAATAATGAAAAGATTTCTCAAACACAAGTATCAAAAGCAGCAGACATCAGCAGTGTCACAATCCGAAATCTATGCAAAAAACTAAAGGAAGCAAAAATTGCATCTTTTTCAGATCCAAAATTAGCAGATGCCTAAAAAAACCATCTAATTTCTTCTTTCTTTCATTCTTCTATCCATACGAATTTTTCCCTCTTCAAAACGTTTTTGATCCTCAGGAGTTTCAACACGTAGTTGAGGGATATGTATGGGCCTCCCATTTTGGTCTAACGCAACAAAAGTTACAAATGCATTTCCAGTATGAACACGAGTTCCCTTTGCAATATCTTCAGCCTCAACATTTACCTCAATTTCCATCGAGGATTTTTGTACATAGTTTACTCTAGCAGTTACAAATAAGACATTACCGACAAAAACAGGTTTAAGAAAACTAATTTTATCCATACTAACAGTTACGGCGTTTGTTTGACTATGACGCTGTGCTACAATTCCTGCAACCATATCAATATGTTTAAGGATTGCACCACCAAAGACATTTCCTGCAGGATTTGCATCTGAAGGGAACATTCGTATTATAACTTCAGCTTTAGAATCATCAGGTGTTTTATCCATCTTATAGAAAGAGATTTTTATGTATGATTAAAAGAGTATCCTATCCATAAATCAAACAATGTTCACAATCACAATTGGATTGCTCTTTTGATTTAAAAAGACATTTTTTGTGTTGTCCAGCTTGGCATTGAACACATATTTTTTCCAGATTATCCACAGTAGTGTATTTTTTAGATTGATCAAAGCCAAAACCTCCATCTTGTGGACCTACCATAAGAAATCTATTACAAACTACTATTTAGATTACTTGTACGCCATTCCAAAAAGCAACCATGTCTCTAATTTTTTCAGCTTCTTTACTAGGAAGAGGATAATACCATGCGCAGTCAGTATTTGTTTTTCCATTTACTGTAACAGAATAGTATTTTGCCGTGCCTTTCCATGGGCATGACGTACTAGTATCAGTTTTTTTGAAAAATTCATTTTTTATTGAATCAGATGGGAAATAATGATTCCCTTCAACTACAACAGTATCGTTGCTTTCTGCAATTATAGTATTATCCCATATTGCCTTCATTAATTATAACACCATTTTAGATAATTTATGGATATTGGGTGCTAAGGGATTTTATAATCAATTATCTTTCAGATTACTTATTTTTCATGGAGTACTAAAAAATAAAAGTGTGTGAAATTGGTTTAAAATATGACAGAAATGATGCGAGCGATGGTTCTTTCAGAATGTAAAAAAATTGAAGATAAACCACTAAAATTAACAGATATTGAAAGACATTCGATAAGTGACCCCGAAGAAGTATTAATCAAGATTGAAGCATGTGGGGTTTGTCATTCTCAGCTTCACGGAATAGAAGGAGATTGGCAGGAGATAGGAATACCACCTCATCTTCCAACAGTTCCAGGGCATGAAGTAGTTGGTAAAATTGTTGAGATTGGAAATAATGTTACAAAATTCAAAGTAGGAGATAGAGTTGGAATCACACCGTTGTTGAAATCATGTATGGATTGTACATATTGTAACGAAGGAAAAGAATACCTTTGTGAAAATAATGATATTACAGGAGAGACATTACGTGGTGGATATACAGAATTTATCAATGCATCCGAAAATTTCATTACAAAAGTTCCAGAAAATATGACATCAGAGTATGCAGCACCGTTGTTTTGTCCAGGCATAACTGCTTACAAAGCAGTAAAGGCTGCAGAACCACAAAAAAATAAAAAAATTGCAATTTATGGTATTGGCGGAGTGGGACACATGGCGATACAATTTGCTAGAGTAGAAGGATGTGAGGTAACAGGCATATCTAGAAAGAAAAAACACTTAGAAGTTGCAGAGAGTTTAGGCGTACAAAAAGTATTTCAGTTTACAGAATCCCAAGAAGAGTTCTTAAACAATGTAAAAAATGAGTATGGATTATTTGATGCAGCTATAGTGTTTGCCCCATCAGATTTAGTTACAGATACAGCCATAAAATCTGTTAAAAAAGGAGGCACCGTAGTGATTGCTACAGTGGGCAAAATACCAAATTTTCTTGCATTTGAAGAAAAAACTGTAAGAGGAACATTAATCGGATCCATGAAAGATATGAAAGAGGTAATAGAGATTGCACAAAAAAATAATTTCAAAGTGGTAACAGAATCATTTCCATTAGAACAGGCAAATGAAGTATTAGAAAGATTAAAAAATTCAGATATAGAAGCGCGCGCAGTACTAATTCCTTAAATTACCAATACTTTTTTCACAATCATGAATTGTAGACGATGTCATCATACGGATGAAATTCATAAAAGCACATCCTCTACAGAATCTATGTTAAGAAGAGGTTCATGTCAGATTCCAGATTGTACCTGTAACCAATTTTTAGATGCATTTGAAGAGATTGATGATGAACAACTCTAGTCATATATAGGAAAAAGAAGATTCAGAGATATGGATAAGCATGCACCAAAAGAGGAAATGATTAAAGATTTAGAAAATATTTTAGCTAAAATTAATGCTTTAGAAGTCAACGCAAGAAATGAAGAGGCAAAAGCCAACGTCAAAATCTTAAGAAAACTTACAGAGGGGCAAATTCATTCAATTAATGAATTTGATCATTTGAAAAAGGCAATTGATCTTCTAACAATGCAATTATTTGATGTCAAGAATAAAATTAATTCTAAATAGTTATTCGGTCTGACATATTGGGCGATATTTCGAAATTATTTTTTCTACAATTCGTTTTCTTTCAGGCTCATCAGATTCCCATAATGGTAAGATGGATAGATAAAGCATGTCTTCATTACCTGCGTGTTGAATCCAACACTTGAAATCATCATTTTGTGTAAAGAAATCTTTTTCATCAGTTTTGTCTGATTCGCTAACATATAATGGAATAAAGCCTGACTTGTCCTGACTGAAAATAATATAAATCACTTTATCCATAGGTGGTCCCCATTCAGAGATCTTTATGGGGCCAAGAAATTCATAATGAAGTATTTGTATAGTCACATTAATTGTTCACCGCTATAGTAAAATAACTTTGTCAGGGCAAGTAGACATGAAAATTCTCATTATTTTATTAATTCTATGTATGATTAGTATTCCAATAACATTTGCTGAACAAGTGCCAGATTGGGTAAAAAATACAGCAGGTTGGTGGGCAACTGATGCAATTTCTGAAAAAGAATTTGTTAATGCAGTAGAATTCTTAGTAAATGATGGCATCATCATTGTAGAAAATTCAACAAGTTTGGAAGAATCACATAGCGTGCCAGATTGGGTAAAAAATACAGCAGGTTGGTGGGCAACTGATGCAATTTCTGAAAAAGAATTTGTTAATGCAGTTTCATATCTTATCAAAATTGGCATAATCAATATTGAGCAACAATGTAAGTTTGAAACCGATGAGTTTAGTAATTTATCTGTCAGACAGACATGGCTTTTGTGTAATGTAGATCATGAATATTTGGATGATTGGGTAACAGGAACACATCATGGATGGGACGATTCTAAAGAAAGAGAAATTTCAGGCATAGATATTCAATTAAATTCACATGGATTTAGAGGAGATGAATTTTCAAAAGAAAAGGATGACAATACGATTAGAATTTTTGCAGTAGGTGGTTCAACTACGTATGGATTTGGAGTTCCAAATGAATCATCATATCCTTTTTTGCTACAAAAAAAAATTAACTCACTGAATTTGGAGAAGAAAGTCGAGGTGATAAATGCAGGAGTAGCAGGAGCATGGTCAAAAATGGAAACCGATTTAATTAAAGATAAACTGATTGAATATGAGCCAGATATTTTTATCATATATGATGGATGGTATGAAATTCAAAATCATGTTTTCAGTAAAAACACAGATGAAAATATGTGGAAAACAAGATGGAGTGAAATTTGCGAATTAGGAAAAGAGAATAATTTTTCCACAGTAATAACACTACAACCATTGGTATGGACAACATCAAAAGAGAAGAGATTAGCAGCAGACCAGGAAATGATTATTCTAAATTCAAGATTGCAGGATGCTATAAAGTTTAATGATGCATATAAAAAATATCCCGAAAAATTAGAGGAACTAAATGCAGATTGTAAATATACTGAGAATCTGCTAAATTTATTTGGTGAAACCCATGACGTAGTTTTTTATGATTATGCACATGTTAATGCATTAGGAAATAATATTTTGGCAGATAAAATGTTAGAGATAACATCAAAGATTCTAAAAAATGAATTTGATTTAGATGTATCTTCAAACATGGATAGTTCAGATTATTCAAATATTAAGAGAAATTTTGACGGTAATACTGATTTCAGAGGTAAGAATTTTGCAAATGTTGATTTTAGTAATAAAAATTTAGAAAATGCTGTTTTTTACTATGCAAATTTGCAAAATGTTGATTTTTCTGGAGCGAATTTAGAAAATGTTGAATTTCGATTCTCAAATTTGCAAAATGTTGATTTCTCAGATGCTAATTTAAAAAATGCAAAATTTGCACGTGGTGAAATAAATGGAATTAATTTTTCAAATGCAGATTTAGAGAATACGCACATGGCAATGATACAAATGAAGCACGGAGATTTGTCAAACACGAATTTAGAAAATGCCGAAATTAAAGGAAGTAAAATTTTTAATTTCATAACACGTCAAACTAATTTTAAGAGTACATTATTTATGGAATCTATGATAGTAAAGTTAGATTTCAGAGTAGTAGATTTAACTAATGCAAAATTCGTAAAAATGGAATTTATAGATAGTAATTTCAAAGACATGGATTTATCATCAGTGGTATTTGAACAGAGAAATATGATGGCTAATTCAAATCTCGATGGAGTTATTTTACCAAGAGAATTTACTGGAATTGATTTTAGTTCAAAAGTGTTCAATCAGCAAGATACGGGAGCCGCAAGCGTGGTAAATGTTGATTTCAGAGATATCGTGATTGATGACATGATTTTTGGTGTCAATACGGAGTATGATGAGGATATAGAATTTATGCATTTGTGGAGAGAGAAATTAGGTCCCGATTTTACTGGAGCAAATTTTTCAGATGTTGATTTATCTGGGAAAAATCTTTCGTTAGTGAATTTTAATAGTGTAAATTTCTCTGGAGCCAATTTATCAAATACTAATTTACAATTTTCGGATCTGTCCAATGTAAATCTCAATGGTGCAAATTTAGAAGGAGCGTTGTTGGAGAATGCAATACTACCTAATACAAATTTGAACTGTATCAACCATGAAATATGTATAAAAGATTGAACTTAGGCTAAAAATAACGTTATATTCATAGAATTAAGATTTCATTTAATGCTGTTTAATTCACCAGAGTTCATAGTATTTTTCATTTTTGTTTTGGCAATAATTTCATGCTTGAAATTTAGAAGATTTCAGCATTTATTTTTAGTAGGTTCGAGTTACATATTTTTTTATCTTTCAAATAATTTTTTAATTACACTACTAATTTATTCAACTTTACTTGATTTCTATTTAGGTAAAGCAATTTTTAATGCTACAAATAAAAAAAGAAAAAAAATATTATTAATTACAAGTTTAGCTGGAAACCTTGGATTATTAGGATTCTTCAAATATGCAAACTTTTTCATAAATGAAGTTAATAGCATAGCGAATGTTTTTGGTTTAGAAAATATAGAAGCATTAGATATTATTCTTCCAGTTGGAATATCATTTTATACATTTCAAACAATTTCATATACAGTAGATATTTACCGTGGAAAATTAACACCGAGTGATTCGTTTTGGGAATTTGCATTATTTGTTTCATTTTTCCCCCAATTAATTGCAGGTCCAATACTTAGGGCGAGTCATTTTATTCCACAATTACGCGAAAAATTTTCAAAAGATAGAGTGGGTACTAAATTAAAAGGCATAACAATTCATCATTCTGCACTACGATTTGGGATTACGTTAATGGCTATGGGATTTTTGAAAAAGATGTTTTTTGCAGATAATATTGCGCCCATGGTAAATGAAATTTTTTCAGTTCCTTATGGATTAGAATCATTTACAGTCATCATAGGTGCAATAGGTTTTGGCGTTCAGATTTATTGTGATTTTTCAGGGTATTCAGATATTGCAATTGGTGCAGCTGCAATTCTGGGTTTTCATATTCCTGCAAACTTTAACAAACCATACTTTGCAACATCCCCAGTAGATTTCTGGAGACGTTGGCACATTTCATTATCAACATGGTTACGAGATTACCTGTATATTCCATTAGGAGGAAACAAAAAAGGAGATTACAGAAAATACACAAATGTGTTAACTGTGATGATTATAGGAGGATTATGGCATGGAGCATCGTGGAATTTTCTGATTTGGGGAATTTTGCATGGAGGATTTTTAGCCATTCATAAATTCATAGTAAAAAAATTTCCATCATTAAACGATAATGAGTTGTTAAAATCTAGAAAAACAAAGATAATTTCAATTTTAGTTACACAATATTTCATATTTTTAGCCTGGATTACATTTAGAGTAGAAGATATCAATGCTTTACCATACATATTATACAAGTATGTGATATGGGATTTTGCTACAGAATCAACAATTCAAATTTTATCTCATAATAAACTACCAGTTATACTAATAGTATTATTCTTCATTTTGAATTATATTTCTTACAAAAAAAATATTGTAAAAGTATTCTCAGAGTTAAAAATCAGGTATTGGACAATGATTTTGTTTGCAATAATGATTAGCATATTATTATTCTACGATCCATTCCCAGAGGAGTTCATATATTTCAGGTTTTAAAAATGAAAGAAAATTTTAAAATTTTATCATGTGTTGTGATTGTGTTTATAGGATCATTTTTTGTTTTATCTTTATTTTTAGATGCATATTCAGAAGGATTACTTACAACAGAAAAAAATATTGTAAGTGTTGGAGGTATAGTTCATCAGAATCCCAAACAGATCACTCTTGATGTTTTAAAGACGCTTTCAGGGGAAGATGAAGAAAAGATAAAAGTCAATAGTTTCGGGTTTAGAGGAGAAGAGTTCAACGAGATAAAACCAGACAATACATTCAGGATTGTTTTGTTAGGAGGATCACAGATGTTTGGAACAGGTGCTACATCAGAACAAACAACAATTCCAGGTTATCTTAGAGAGATGATAAATTTGAATAAACTAGATTACGATATAGAAATTATTAATGCAGGTGTAAAAGGTATCGATTCGTATAAAGAGTTACTTTTGTTAGAAAATACAATCATAAATTTTTCACCGGATATGATTATAGTTTATGATGGATTGAATGACTTAAGATCTGTGAATTCTGCTACGCATGTATTAGAGAATTGGAATTCAATTTGTAATTCAAGTATAAAAAACAATATTGATGCATTAATCATTCTTCAACCACTTGCAGGCTTTGGTAGCAAATTACTCACAGAAAATGAAAAACAATATTCTGAAAATGGAATAGATTTCAATAATGAGCCTCTCATTAATTCACTTTATCTCTATGAGGACTATTCAAAAAAATTACAAAAATTAGAAAATTGTAAAAATGGAATAGATATGAGATTTATTTTTGATGATCAAATAGAACAGATATACATTGATGAAGGACACGTATCTGATAGAGGTAATCAAATAGTTGCAAATTCAATTTTTCCATACATTGAATCGAGTTTTCCATCAGAGATTATTTCAGGAAATATGATAATTAACAAATCAGAAGGCAAAAAATTAAGCATGATGTCAGAAATTGAATATGCAATTGATAGGTTAATTAAAAATTATGGAGAAAAGCTCATCAGCATTTCAGTACCCGCCTATGAAGAAGATGTCAAAGAAGTAGATTCTAACAAACAAAAGAACATAGTAAAATCACAATCAATGAATTATGAAAATGAGGAGATTTCCATAGAGATTGAACTTATTCAGGGGATTGATCAGGTTTCAAATCAAACAATCCTAAAGATGAATGTTATTAACGAAATAACTGGTGAAAAATTCAAAAATGTGACATACTTTCTGGATATTTCATTTGAGGGGGGAAATATTTTGAGAGATTTCTTCTTTGTGGAAAATGAGAATTTTGAAATTCGGATAATGCCTAACGCATCAGAAAAAGTCATAATAAAAGGAGACAGACAATACGATCATAATGCAATAATAGTAAATGAGGAAAACCCAATCATTGTTTCAGGGCCAGTGTTTACAAATGAAGGAATTTATGAATTTAGAATAAATCTTCGAACAATCGATGATCCAAGCAATTGGATGTTTTCATTAGATGGATTCAGAGCAGAAGTTTTAATTGAGAAGGTTGTCTAAAGTATTAAATTTGCCTAATTTTGCCTCAAAGTAAATGTCAGAAATGCAGAATCCACATAATTATAGAAAGGTTGGATATTCAATGATATTAGTTGCTGCATCT
>Ga0315316_10000486_pt1 | contig 26389 bp, 37 predicted proteins | sample M160m3416metaG_FD_203702 | JGI IMG/M metagenome (GOLD analysis project Ga0315316, IMG submission 203702) | Ammonia-oxidizing marine archaeal communities from Monterey Bay, California, United States - M1 60m 3416 | ecosystem: Environmental > Aquatic > Marine > Intertidal zone | place: USA... | reverse complement strand
ATTAACATCTAGTCGGCATTTAGCTACTATATCAGAATCTTTCATTGGACTACCAAAATCACCTTCTCTATGAGGTTTAGTTGTTTCCCAAGAAATATTATAAGTTAATACTTTAATATTATTTGATTTATTTTTATTTGGATTAGCAATTGCTGCCATGTTTGATTATATATTTATACTTTATAAATTTATTATATCGTTATTTAAAGATTAAAAGAATAATTTATATATAATTTTTAATCTCTCCATGTTTTTTAAATGTAATTGTATATCTGACCACTATTTACATAAACGCACTAATGAAAATACTGAATTATATTCATTAGAAGGAAGAAGGTTTCGAGCAAAAGTTGTTGATATTTATGATGGTGATACTATTACTGTTGTATTTAAATTGAATAGATCTTATGTTAAATATAAAGTACGAATGTATGGATATGATTCTCCTGAAATGAAACCATCAAAAAAACTTTTAAACCGAATAGATATTATTGCTAATGCTAAATATGCTAAAAAGAAATTATCTGAAAAAATTTTAAATGAAATTGTTATTCTAGAATGTTTAAAATGGGATAAATATGGAAGACTATTAGCAATTGTTTATTTACAACATTCTAGATTATTCTTTTGTAATATTGATGAAAATATTAATAATTGGATGGTTGAAGAAGGATTAGGAAAACCTTATTTTGGTGGAAAAAAAAAGTAATGTATTATATTATAAGTTAAATATGGTAAAACCTCATATTTGTAAATTAAATAATACAGAATATCAAATTTTAAAAAAAAATCCACATTGTATTCAATATTTTTGTGAAGTAGATAGAATACAAAAAAATAAATTGCCTGTTAATAAATTATTTTTAAAAAGATCTAAACATACTAATTACTATTATTATAAACCAAAACACGAAGACATAATTAAAAAAGAAAATTTACCAGATATTTCATTTACTGAATTTAAAAGAAAACAGATTTTTAAAACTACTGATGATATTAAAATCAATTCAGAAATTAGTTATCAGCCAAGAGCACAAAGACCATCCACAACAACACATTTAGGACAATTAAAATTATCACTTTCAACAATACAATTTCTTCTTTATTATGCACCAAAGGATGAAGAAGTTCATATTATATATCCGGGTTCAGCACATGGATATAATATTCAATTTTTAACTACACTATTTCCTCAATGTAAATGGCACTTAATTGATCCAGGGAACTTTTATAAAAAATTATATAAAAATCCTAATATTATAGATATTCAAAATTCATTATTTACAGATAAATTAGTTGAAGCAAAAAGAAAAGAACTTAAAGGAAAATATACATTACTTATTTCTGATATTAGACTTAATCCAAATGATGATAATGTTGATAGAGATAATGAATTACAAGAATCATGGGTTAAAAATTTTAAACCACATTATGCACAACTAAAATGGAGAGTTCCTAGACATAAAGGAAATAAATATAAATATTTTGATGGTGTTAATTATTTACAAATGTATGCTCCACCCGCTAGTACTGAAACTCGTTTAGTTGTAAAAGCTGATAAAAAAATAAAAACTAAATTTTGGAATTATAAAGAAGAAGATAATAAAATGTATTATTTTAATCGTATTTTAAGACCATCTTATTATAAATCTAATGTAAAACACAGTTGTACTGATCATTGTCATGATTGTATTGCAATGATTAATTTATTAAAGGAATATAAAGAAAAATATCCTGAAAATAAGTTTTCAAAACAATCTTTAACAAAAATGATTGAACAATTATTCAAAGAAATTCAGCATGTTAAACAAAGAATATGTTTTGATTTCAAAAAAATTCTTAAAAATCTTAAGTAAATTTAAAATTGATATTTAATATACAAATATTAATTTAGAAGGAATATGTCGGAAAAAGAAATTAGTAAAACAAATTCTTTAATATGTGGAGGCGTTGCTGGCTGTATTGCTAGAACAGCAACTAGTCCAATTGAAGTTGTTAAAATTTTGAAACAAACTGGACAAAATGAGAATATGAATTTTATACAATGTATGAAAAATATTCAATATAATGAAGGTTTAAAAGGATTTTTTAGAGGAAATGGAACATATTTAGTTAGAACTTTACCTTATTCTGCTATTCAATTTATGACATTTGAACAAGCGAATTCTTATTTAAAAAAAAATAATTATTTAAATAAAGATTTTCAATATTTAACTTCTGGTGCTCTTGCTGGATTTACATCATTGACATCTACATATCCACTTGAATTAATTAGAACAAGACTAACAGTTCAATCTAAAAATCAAAAATCTTATACTGGTATTTGGAATGCTTTTACTACAATTTCTCGTACTGAAGGTCCTAGAGCATTATTTAAAGGTTATGGAATGAGTTGTATTGGGTTTATACCTTATTTAAGTATCAACTTTTATGTTTTTAATTATTTAAAGGATAAAACTAATCAATCTGGAAATCCTTTAATAAATTTAAATAATGGGTGTATAGCAGGAACTACTGCTATATCTATTACTTATCCAACTGATTTAGTTAGACGAAGATTACAAATGGATAAAGGAACTAGACCAAATATGATTACATGCGTTAAAGATATTTATAAAACACAAGGATTTCGTGGATTTTATAAAGGTTATTTAACAGGTATTGGCAAGGTTGCTCCAATGTCAGGAATTACATTTATGTCGTATGAAATTTTAAAAAAATTTATAATTGAAAAATAATTAAACTAATTAAGTTAATAACTAATATAGAGTAAATGTGACATGTTTACTGATAAGATACCTAAATATTCATTCTGCCGAAAATGGACCAAGGCAGATACAATTGGTTCTTTAATTAGTTGGGACTCTAGAACGCAGACTGGTTGGATTCAAATATATAGTACAAGAAGAGAATGTTTTACTAGATTTTCTGTTGAACTTGAATACGATGAAATTGATAAAAGTGATCGCCAATTTATAAATTATTTTATTAATCCTAATAGAACTTATTATAAAGGTCCTACTAAAATGATTGCTTTTAATTCGCCTTATATAACTATTCATGAAACAGATGAAGATAGTGTTATTACTTTTCAAATACATAGCATTTTTATTTCTCATTGTAATAGTATTACTGCAAATAGTTCAAATATTACATTTAAATATGATGTTAAAAAAGATACTATTTCAACGATATTAAAAGAATTTTCAACTGATTTTTTAGAAGATACTTCAGAAAACTCTAGTAAATTTTGTAAAGTATTAGGAAAAGAAATGTCTAAAGTATTTAATAAATGGATACTTAGTAAAAGTGATGATGAAATTGAAACCATCGTAATTTAAAATTGAAATTTACAATCTCTATTCAACTTTAATTAATAAATTTATTAAACTAACAATGTTTGGACAAGATAAAAGAGGTAGATTCGCTCAACAAATGATTTCTTCTGAAAATAATGCTAAAAATTTTTTATGGAAAAAAGCAAACAAACTTGAAAAAGAAAATGAAAAATTACAAGCACGACTTCAAGATGCTCTTGACAAGAATAAAAAATGCGTTACTGCTTATTCTGATGTTCTAAAACAATTAAGAAGTAGTCATGAAGAAATTGCTCTACATAAAGTAATGCAACTTAATTATGAAGATGAAATCAAAATTTTGAAGAATAGAATTAAAACTATTAAGACAAAAAATACTCATCCATTCAAATCTAATACTCATGTACTAAATGAATGGGACCAAATGATGAAAAATATGTCAAAACAAATGGAAACATTCGCTTCTAAACATTTTGGTGAAAAAAAACCAGAAAAAGTAGCAGATGTTACTCCTATTAATGTTCCTATAAAACGAACACATACACCGATCCATAAATATATTAATGGTTCTTTTGCAAAGATATAATAATATACTTTGTTTATTTATTTTTTATAAATAATTTCCAGTCCCTTACTAAATTATTTATAAAAATAATTTTAAATTTACACTTATTTAATTACCTCCACGAAGTCTTAGAACTAGGTGAAGAGTTGATTCCTTCTGAATATTATAATCTGCTAATGTTCGCCCATCTTCTAGTTGCTTACCAGCAAAGATGAGACGCTGTTGATCAGGTGGAATTCCTTCCTTATCCTGAATCTTTGATTTAACATTTTGAATAGTATCCGATGATTCAACATCTAGAGTAATTGTCTTTCCTGTAAGTGTTTTCACAAAAACCTGCATACCTCCACGAAGTCTTAGAACTAGGTGAAGAGTTGATTCCTTCTGAATATTGTAATCTGACAACGTTCGTCCATCTTCTAGTTGTTTACCAGCAAAGATGAGACGCTGTTGATCAGGAGGAATTCCTTCTTTATCTTGAATTTTTGCTTTAACATTAGCAATAGTATCACTAGAAGACACATCAAGTGTAATTGTTTTACCTGTAAGTGTTTTCACAAATATTTGCATAGAAGAAGTATTAGTTTCGCTCATATTTTATATATTCTATAAATTCAATTAATTAATAAAGTTTTTATATATTTTAATAGTTAGTTAATTATCATATAACTTTTTCAATTTTAATTTTAATTTTATATACTATTTACAGTCTTTCTTTGTTAAAACATATGCCCAGTGTTGTAATGTCTGTCTTCTTTTTGGACTTATACTAAAATCATCAAAATTTTTTATTTTTGGTACAAGAGTCTAACGATTTTTGAATCATACCAATATGATTAAAACAACACATTTGTTCATTTGAATTTCGGGTATTAAAACTTGTAATTTCGTTATTTTTTATAGAATATTTAATAAAAACACCACAAGTTTTACATTTCGTTGTATTTTTATCTTGTAATTTCAACATTTTTATAGCATTTGTTATTTTTTTTGCGTCCATATTATTATCCATATTTATTTAAATAATATTTATTCAATTTTAAATATTTAAGTATAAAATATAGATATTTTTTATATATATAAATATATGCTGAGGGTCGATCAAATAATTAAAAATATACAAAATTTAAATACTTCTATTAAATTTTATATGAATAAGACTAATATGGCTCGTAAACAGTTAGAAAATGAATTACAATTTGTTTTAGAACCATTAGAAGATTATTTAGGCATATATATTAAAGAATTTCAAAAAAATATTATACCTGAACATACAAAATATAAATATATTGTTTGTCTTATTCATATTTTACATATTATTGGTGTTATTATATTTATTTTATTTGGTTTTTTTATGCCACCTAGATTACAAATATATGTTGCTCTATTCTATTTAACCGTTTTAGTTTCTTGGAATATATTTGGTAAATGTGTTTTGGTTTCTTTAACTAATTATATTGGTGGAACAAAAGATGATTATTTATTTCCATTTAGATGGAGCACTATGTATTTTGGATGTATTATTTTAATTATATTTTCTCTTATTTTTTATATTATACCTATTATTTCACCATTTAATTTATTACGATTACTTGATGTTTATTCTGGAAGAACACTTGATTATTTAAAAGAAAGTTTTACATAGTCATTTTAAATTGGTATTACTAAAAATAATAAAACATAAAATGCTTTAGTTATATATGGTTTTGCTTTAACAAATCCAAATATTAATCCTATTATTATTGCTATTGATAATAAAATTATTAATATCAGTAAAGTAAACAATGTTATTGTATATCGTTTTAATCTTTCTGCTGTAACTGTTTTTTGCAATTTAGTTAAATAAGTTCTACTTATTTTTTTTATATCTTCATTTTCAGAATTTATTGTATAATGGAATTGAGACCAAGGATGAAAAAATAATTGCCTCCATAATATATGGTCTTTGAAAAATAATGTTATTAAATTTGGCTTACATCCTATTAAATCCGCTAATTCATCACTATAAATATAAGGATTTATTAAATAATTTATTCGATGATTATTTATAATATATGAATCTTTATCGCTTAACATTAATTTCTTTTTTGGTAATTCTATTTTATTTGAATATACTTTACTTATTAATTGTGCTTGTAATTCTGATATTGAAGATAATGATGTCAGGATTGGTCTAGCAAATCCACAATATGATAAAGAGGGATCATTTATATTAAAAATTAACTTATAATTTTTTGTTTCTGTTTTTATATTAGGTAATAATTTTATTAAGTGTGTATTTTGATAACCAGTACATAAAATTATATAATCTACATCCACTTTTTTATCTTCAAATATTATTGAATTTTTTTCTATATCTATTATCTTTCCACAAGGTTCTATTCTACCTTTTGAAATCCAAGATAAATGTTCTCTACCTTTTGTGATAAAACTATTAAAATAACTTTTATTTGGTTTCCACACTTTTATACCACTGCCACCTTCACCCCAAAGATATTCCTTCATATAAGATATTATATGAGCTATTGGATTACACCAAATATTTTTTAAAAATCTATTAAATACTAAATCAATTAATACTTCTCCTTGTTTTTGTTCTTGAAACCATTGTCCATTACGAATCGACATATATAATTTATTATTATTTGGTGCTAAATCACACGCAATATCATGAGCAGCTTCTCCTCCACCTACTATTAAAATTTTTTTATCTTTTATTTCATCTCTTCGTATATTAAAATTATGACTATGAATTATTTTGTATGGATCAATAAAATTTTCGTATATTTTTTCTTCAGGCATAAAAGGAACTTGATGAATTCCAGTACAAACAATTACTTTATCAAAAACTTCTTTTATTTCTTGTCCGTTTTTTATATAAAAAAGTTTCCATTTATCATCCTCTTTTATTATTTTTTCTATATATGTAGATAACTTGATGTGTTCTGTTAATTCAAAATGTTCTACATAATTGTCTAAATGTTCATATATCAAACTATGATGAGGAAATTCTGGAGTATCATCTGGAAATGGATAATCTACTGGATGCAAAAATGCTAATGATGATGAACTACATGTATTTTTATATATACTACCTGGACTTTCGGCGTTATATTTCCATCTTCCACCAATTGAATCACTTCCTTCAAATAAAATACAATCTAATTTTTCCTGAATGCAGTATTTTAAAGCATAAATACCAGAAAATCCTCCGCCAATTATTGCAACTCTTGTTTCCATTATTGTATATTTTATTCATTAAATAATAAATAATTGAATAAAACGACAGGAATTTAATATTAGTATGTATTATAATATAATGTTTGGTTTATCAACTAACAAAAAAATGATATTTATTGCAGTTATTATGCTTCTATTTTTAATTATATTATTATTTCTTAATCCAACTAGTATTCTATTTCTACCTAAAACTTTTGAATCTTTTAATAATAATATTTTCAAACTTAATTTTTTAACAAAACAACAAGCATCTAATGTATTTAGTGATCCTAAAAAATTCCCTATTATAAAGAAATTTCAAATTAAAGAAACTATTGTTAGAACTAATTATCATAATTCTTATATTGATAGAACAGATTTACAAAATAAAGCATTACAACTTTATAAAAATAAAGTTAAAAACTTTACTCAAGAAGAAATTAATATTCTTACTAAAAATATTACTCAATTAAGGGAAAATGTTTCGAAATTTAATCGAGAAAACAACTTTAGAATTCCTGTTATGAAAGAATGGAATTTTATTAAATTATGTAGTTCTATGGATTGGGGATTCCCATATACTATTGATAAATATATTGTATTACCATCGAATTTTATGGATTGGCAAAAAAGAGATCTTGTTAGTACATTATTTCATGAACAATTTCACGTTTATCAAAGAAAATTTCCTAAACAATTTACTGAACTTTATAAATCTTGGGGATTTCAAAAAATACAAGAACCTACTATTCCTAAAGATATTCAACGTAGATTAATTACTAATCCTGATGCTCCTTATATTGATTATGCTTTTAAAATTAAAGCAAATAAATATTTAGTTCCATTTTTAATGTTAAACAGTTTAGATTCACATGCTTCAAGGGGTTTAATTTATAATAAAATTAATGGAAAATTAATACTTGAATCATCTAACATGATTGATCTTAAAAAATATAATCATTATTATATTAAATTTTATAAAAGTAAACAACCTTATCATCCTCACGAAATTTTCGCTACTGTTACTCAAAAATTTGTATTTAATAATCTTTATTTTACTAAAGAAGATACTCAACTTTGGAGAAACTTTTTCTTTACAAATTTACAATTTTTTAAAAATCTCTAAATTTATAATTGATTTTCTATCTTAATCTAATTTTGACCTTTTTCTTCCTGTTTCTGTTTCTGTTTCATCTTCATTTAAATATTTCCTTTTTTTTGACATTGTAAAATGTTTCAAATTACAACAAACTCCTCTATGTTGACATTTGAAAACTATATAATCACTTTCTATTATGTCTTTTATATAATTATGATATAATAATCTATGAACTGATACTTTTTTTCCTTTGTATGAAATTGTGGCATAATTTTTTTTTAATTCTCCACGATAAATACAGCATTCATCAGAATCGAAAATATTATCCCTTAAATATTTATCTATACGCTTGATATCATCGAATGATAATTTTCCATAATTACCTAATTTTGTTATTTTTTTTCGTTGATTTTTTAACAAACTAACGAAGAGTGTTTTTGGTAATTTCTCATCAAATAAATCGCTCATAAGTGTATACGATACTTTAAAGCAAGACATTTTTTTAAATTAGCAAATAAGATTAATATAAATATGGTGAATAATATTTTGCTCGATCACACTGAATACAGAGCCAACCATTACATTTTTTATATTTATTCGACCAATTTAAGTCTATTCTTTGTTTAGTACAATTGTTACAATTTATTGTAATATAACTTAAAATTATATCTATTACATCTGAACTCAAGAAGGGTTCTAAATTTATATGAAGACATCTAGAAGCCATTTATTATTTATTTCAAGGAAATATATAATAAAATTTAAACATACTATATACATTTCAAACTGAAAAAAGATGTTTGAAAATTGATTTTATATAAAATTACAGTATTACTGTATTTAAAATATTACATAATATTATATGAGATCCTTTTTTAACAAATGTGTAAAACGCTCTTTCTCTACTAATACTATTAGTGGAAATTTTAATAAAAATTATTTATTTGATAGTTTTCCTACTATCTGGAATATTAATAAATCACAAAACTCATATTTATATGACCAAGAAGGAGAAAAATACTTAGATTTCCATGGAGGATTTGGAAGTAATCCTATTGGATGGAATCATTCTAAATTAGCAGAACATTTTTGTTCTGGTTTATATCATAAACATTTACTTAATAAACCTGCTAATTGTGACTTTTATACTAAAGAATATGTTGATTTTATTAATAAATTTAAAGATCTTGTTGTTCCAGCAGAGTATCCACATCTATTTTTAATTGATGGTGGTGCTCTATCTGTGGAAAATGCACTCAAAATTGCTATGGATTGGAAATATCAAAAAAATGGAGATGGTAATCAAGATTTGGCCATCGCACATTTTACTAAAGCATTTCACGGTCGTTCGGGTTATACTATGTCATTAACTAATACTGAACCCCATAAAGTAAAATATTTTACTAAATTTAACTGGCCTAGATTATTACCATCTACTAAATTAGAACATATCTCTTATGAAAATCAAAAAACTTATGATGATTTCGCTATTGATGAAATTCAAAAAGAATTTAGAAATAATAGTAAAAATATTGCTGGATTAATTATTGAACCAATACAATGTGAAGGAGGTGATAGACATTTTACACCATACTTTTTACAAAATTTACAAAAATTATGTAATCAACACGATGTTTTATTTATTGTTGACGAAGTTCAAACTGGATTTTATACTACTGGTAAACCTTGGTGTTTCCAACATTATAATATACAACCAGATCTTGTTTCTTTTGGAAAAAAATCACAACAATGTGGCGTATTTGGAGGGAAAAGATTAGATGAAATTGAAAATCATTGTTTTAATACTAGCGGAAGACTTGGTTCTACATGGGGTGGAAATCATCTTGATATGATTAGAGCTACCAAAATTATTGATATTATTAAAGAAGATAATTTAGAACAAAATGCTACTGATAGAGGACAACAATGGAATAATGCTATGACACTTATTAAATCTGATAAAATTTCAAATATTAGAAATCTTGGATTAATTATGTCATTTGATTGTCAAGATAAAGAAACTAGAAATTCTTTACTTGATATTATGAAAAAAAATAAACTATTAGCACTTGGTGCTGGTGATAAAACTATTAGAATGAGACCAAATCTTGCTGTCTCTAGTGAAGAAATACAACTTTGTGTTGATAAAACTATTGAATCTTTAAAAGAAATTTAAATATTATATAAAGATATAAACAAAATAACATGTCATTAACTATTTCTAATTATTTTGCAGATGTTTCTGTTACTATTAAAGGTAACTTTATTGTCAAAGGAGCGATTGTTTACGCTAAAAATTCATTTGAATTAGATAGAATTATTAATAATGACCCTAATTCTGCTCTACTTAGCTCTCTTGTTGGTAATACTGGAATTTATGATGGGAGTATTACTATTGAAAACGACCTTGTTTTTAAATGTTTCGGTGACTCTAATGCTGGTTCCGAAGAAGTTCCTATTATAACTGTTGAAGGAACTACTCTTGTTAATGAATATAGACACGCTGATGATTCTCAATAAATTAGTTTAATATAATATTTTTTGTGTTAAAAATTTGAATATAAAATATATTATTACCTATTATGGAAAAAATTGAAACTTCTTTAATTACTGGGGATAATTTTACTCATAATATAAATGAAGAACAAAATATCCCTCTATCTATATTTAATACTTCTACTCACCCTGCTGAAATTAAGGCTCATAACGCATTTAACGATCAATTTCAAATTACTGAACCTGAAACATTTGATGCTATTCCTGAAGAAAAATATGAAGAAGAAACAAATTCTACTAGTTCTGCTAAATCATTTGTCGAATTTTTAGATGAAGATTCTGATGACCTATTAATTGATATTGCTATGAATATTGGCGTTCCTGACAATAAAAAAATAAAATTATCAAAACCACTTCCTATTAAAAAATCTATTCCTATCAAAAAAATTAATCCTAAAATTCAAGCTCTCTCTAATTTAATTGATACATGGAAAACTGAAAGATGTTCTTGGGATGAATATTTCTCTTGTATTGCTTTACTTATATCATCACGTTCACCTAGTGAGAGATTAAAAGTTGGTAGTGTTATTGTTAAAGATAATAGAATTATTAGTGCTGGCTATAATGGATTTCCGTCTGGAGTTCCTCATATTTCTATTATGCGTGATAGTCATGAACAAAATACTATTCATGCAGAACAAAATGCTATCGCAGATGCAGCTAGAAGAGGCGTATCAATTCAAGATAGCACTATTTACGTAACTCATCGTCCTTGTATTAATTGTGCTAAATTTATTATTTCTTCTGGAATTACTAAAATTAAATATTTAGCTGATTATAGAAATGATGATTTAGTTGACAAATTATTAAATGCTTCTAATATAAGTATTGAAAAAGTATAATATATAAAATGCCTGTTGAAAAATTACAGATTAATAAAAATTTTTTTAATAAATTAAATTCTGTATATTCTAAAAGAAAAGATACAAATACACAATCATTTGGAAGTTCTCCTGTATCTGTTATTACTGAAAAACCTACTACTAATCATATCAAATCTTTTACTATTCCTGATAATACTCAACCAAAACATGAAAAAATTCAACATGAAAAAATTCAACATAAGTCTATCAAAAATATAAAATCTTCTTCTCCTAAAAAACAAAAAGAAGTATTACAAATTATTGAGAAAAAAGATACTACTATTATTACTAATAATAGCTTTCATTTATATGATGATGATTATCATACTCATCTTATTGCAAAACTTGACAAACGTAATCCATTATATAATAAATTAATTAATCTACCATTTAATGAAATAGTTAATATATCTTATAAACAAGAATCTGAAAAACAAAAACTTATTTATTGTACTATTGGATTACTATGTGGTCTTGTTATTGGATTATTGGCAAAATATAATTATTGTTAATCAATTACCGATCATTTCCAGAACCTTGTAATGTTCCTTTTTTCATACGATTTTTTATTTTATTCATATTTACTTCTAAAACTGTTTCAAATTTGACTTGATTCTCTTTACAAATTTGAAGCACATAAACCATTACATGACATAAATTTGTGATAATTAGATTACTCTTTTCTTCTGTTATTACTTCTTGATCATCTCTTATCATCTTTTTTACAGCACCTGATAAATCTCCTAAATATAAAAGTAAAGAACTATGATTAGGATTATTTCCTAATTTCACTTTTGTATATTGCATTAATCTTCCTAGTGGAAAAGACATTTCATTACAAATCGCTGTTATATACCAGACTAAATCACCTAATTCTTTTACTATTTGACTCGCAACATATTCATTTAAATAATTGTCACCTTCTTTTAATTTTTGTTTTTTTACAATAAATTCGTAAATTTCACCAACTTCTTCTACTATTCCCATCACTAAATAAGAGATATTTCTTCCTTGAGTTGATCGTGGAAAAAAAGCAGTTTTATTTACAAATTTTTGATATCTTGTTGTATCCATCATTTACTTATACTTAATTTTATAAGTTTCAATTTTTAATTCTTATTTTATTTTTATAATCGAATACCATGATCATCTCTCCAAAACCACTCCTCATGTTCTAATTCTTTTTCGTTTACTTTTATACAATCTTTACAATAACGACCATTTTCAAAGTTCCAACTTTTAAATAGGACTTTTTCATCTGCTATTTTTGAACAGTTTTCTGTTTTACATTTTAAATACTTCGAAATGACCAAAATTATATCGTTGCTTAAACCTTTCCTTAAACTACTTTGATATAACATTATAAATAACAAATATTTTATTTGCTATTAATATAGCGATGACTGTGAGTTTAAACGAAGAATTATTGAATAATGAAACTTTTCGCAAGGAATCTTTTAGAAAAAAAAAACCATTACATAAATGGAATATCGAAGATTATATATATCGTATTAAAAGAACTATTAACTCTATTAGAATGAAATATTATAGCTTATTCCCAAATGATTGGAGAATATTCGTTCAAGATTGGGGATGGTGTTTTTGGAGTTTTTTTGTTATTCTATTAATTGCTTTTATATGGTATATAGATGCATACTTTACACTTCAAAATTAAGTATTTTTTACTATTTATATATATAAAATTGATTATTATGTATTTTATATATAATATTATGAATAAAATTATCAATATTAATCATTTACCACACGATATACAAATCATTATCCATAAATACTCATTTAATTTATGTAAAAAATGTAACAATAAATATACCAATATCAATGAATTAGTTGAAATTACCGATAATAACACCAATTTTAGATGTCATCATTGTAAAATATCGGCTAATTTACAAAATCGAAAATGTAGATTTATATTAGGAATTTAATAGAAATTACAAGTCCCCATTTTAATTATAGGCCATTTTTACAAATGGTTTTTATGAATGAAAGAACTCTAATTTTTAAAAAGATTATTAGAGAAAGTAGCAATATATCTTTCATAGAAATCTATATCCCCACACATTATTTTTTATTAGCAAAAGAATACACTAACATATGAACTTATGTTCTCGCTTTATGTATTTCTTAAGATGTAAATATAGCAATTAATTGGAATATTTACCTTTTCATCAATATAAAATGATACAAATTCAATTTTAATTTTATTTTATATTTATTCATTATCGTTTATTATCATATATCTACGAGATAAGTAATATATTTAAAAAAATTATATAGATTAATTTTATACAAGAATGTACGTTGCGAAATTTATTGATAAATATTATCCTGCTGTAATCATTAAATTTACAAAAACTTGTGGTAATGCTTCTCAAGAAGAATTTGATGCATATTTACAAAAATTTGCTGAACTATATGAGAGAAAAGAAAAATTTAATATTTTATTGGATTGTAGAGCAGCTGATAGTTTTCCTGTTAGTTATGCTATTCAACATGCAACTTTTTTAATTAAATATAAAGTTCAAACTGAAAAATATATTAAAAAATCAGCAATCCTATTATCTAACCCTACTCTTAAAAGTATACTTGATGTTGTATTTTCTATTTATACACCTAAATCTGATTTAATTATTTCTGAAGATTTCCGAAAATCTCTTATTCACGTTTTAGACCAACAAGATAATTCGCAAGAACAACAAACTGAGACACAACTTCAAGAACAACCTCAAGAACAACAACAACAAGCATAAATTAACAACCAAATGATTTACATAATACATGAATTAATTCACCTACTTCTTTGGGATCTATATTATTTAACAATTCATTGATTTTATTCATATCATCTATTGATATTATTGACACAAAATCATTTATTTTATGATAAGAATTTTGAAACTCATCACTATTTATTATATCTGACACATTTTGTATTTGATCACTATCTTTATTAAAACGGACTAAGGCATCATCAAAATTCTTTTTTACTTCTGGAACATATTTATTTACCATACTATTCATCTCTGACATATAATGTAAATTTAAACACGTCAGAAATAATGTTATTACTAACATTATTATTACACAGACATTATAAGTTAAATATTTCTCTTTTAATTCTAGACACCTATTATATAAACGCATTCTTCTATTTGCTGTTTGACCAGTTCTAATATAAAAATTATTTTCATCTTCTAATAACATTTCATTATCATTCATCCTTTCCAATATTATTTAAATAATTAATTATATTGTTAATTATTTAATAAAATACATATATGATCTGTTCTATGAATCACAATAGAAAAATAGATCTTAGATATCCTGAAAATAGTAATGACTCTCTTCACGAAAAAGATATATATACTATTAAAGAAAAAACATGTTTTGAAACAATATGTTGTCATAAATCATCAGGAATTTATAATGAACATTATGAACATGTATTTGAAATTATAAAACAAATGAATGTTGATACATTTAAAAAACGTATTATTATTGCTCGTTTTATTAATCTTATCAAAAAAATTAATAAACAAGTATGTACTGTTTCTTATACATATCAAATATTAAAATTTTTTCAGCAAACTGGGAGTATTCTTCTACCATCTGTTTTATCAATTCAAGGTATTAGTGGCGCTAGTCCTACGTTTACTAGCACTATGTATTGGGGAACATGGGGTCTATCTCTCACAATTGGATTACTTACTAATTGGATACATTTATTTAAATTAGATAAAAAATTTATTTTATACAGTTCTGTTAAATCTAAACTTGAACAAGAATTTTGGCTATTTATATCATTAACTGGTAGATATAATATCATTATCTCTCATAAGAAAAAATGGGCCAAGATTAAAACTAGAAAAGGTCTCAGGCACCGCAATGAAAGAAAGCAAACTAGAAAAGCTACACATAAAGATACTATTGACTTATTTTTGGAACGCGTTGAACAACTTTATAAACAATTATCTTCTGATGAGGAAGGTATGCTTCTTGATGGAATAGACCAAAAAGAAGATGAGGATGAAGAAGAAGGTTCTATTAGTGAAGATTCCGCCGCTTCTGCCGTACATATTGGTACTCAAATGACCGGGATTGATGAAGATGACTGTGTTAATCTTGATATTATTGATGATGATGATAATATTTTTAAAGTTGTTAATTCATCTGGTGAAGACGACCTAAAAATTAATCAACAAATTGAATTAACTGAATTACCTATTAAAAAAGAGAATATTGTTATTAATATCAGAGATGAAATTGATATTAATACTACTGATGACCTTACTGGAAGTAATATCTAAAATTGAATTTTCTTTTTTTTGATTAAATGAGTGTCATCCTAGTTGTTGGTGTTACTAAATGGATATTAATGGGAATTGCAACAATGTCCATTTACAAAAAGAAAAAAAGCAAAAGAAAGAAAATTAGAAGAAAATTTATTTCCTAATTAATTTTATTGATTTTAGAGTTTCTTCTACATCTTCATTTCTAATAAATTTTGATAATCTATTTATTTCTTTTTTTGTAACATAAGTACTTAATTCATTTAATCTATATTTTGTTGGATAATTTATTTCTTCCCAAAGTTCTTTATTTGGATTACCTATCCATTGACCTATATTTAATCCTAATTGTACAACTTTACGTATCGTACAATCATCTTTTATTGGAAGTCTTACTTGTTGTATAAGGAAATGATTTGGTTCAAGAATTTCTTTTACATCATAACCATTAATTATATATTCTGGATAATTCATTATTTTCTTTGTTAAAGTTTTATTTATTTTTTTATATTTTCCTACTTCTTTATCGAATTTCTTTAAACTTTTTTTTATTGGTTGCCAAAAATTTAAACCATCAAAATTTTTACCATACTTTTGCCTACCTTCGGTTGCTTTATCTCTTACCGCATTAAATAATGTTTCTAAATTTGAAGTCATTTATATAATATACTAAATATTTTTTTCCAGTCCTTTATTAATTATAATTTTTAAATTTAATAAATTAAATTATAATTAAGATGTGTGTAAATTTACAAAACGAATACAATCACCTGCTAAACCTACTCTATTATAATAAATAAAATCAAATTCAATAAAATCTTCAAAACATCCACGATAAACCTTTTGATCATTAATTAAACAATCAGTTTCTTCAATCGTACAATTATTTATAAAAGGTTTTTCAAGATAATTTAATAAATCATAATAAAGTGTTTTAGAGTGACTTGTATTCATAATAAAATCAACCTCATTTAAATATGGAAATTTAAAAAAAGTTGATGGAAGTAAAATTGAATGAAGAATATCTTGTCTTAAAGAAAAAACATTCCCTTCATTAACTTCATCTACCCATGAACCATCCATTATTTCCAAAAAATAAAGATGTTTTAAATTTTTTATAAACTCAAATCTTTCCATTTCTTTTTTATAATCTAGGATAATGGAACTAATTCCATTCTCATAGAATGTATTTGTTAAAATTTTGCTTAAACTCATGGTTTAAGTATGTATATGGTATATGTATAATTGAATAATGGATAAATTATTCAATTTTAATTTTTATTCCGATTCATCATCACTTGTTTCTGGAGTTCCTGGACCATAATAATTTAATTCTGCCCTTTCTCGTATTTCATTTGCTGTTTCCCTAGTTAAAGAAATTAATTCTTTAGAAAACCAATCCGCAAAACCACCTCCATACCGACGATGAACACATGAAAAAATTACTAGATATTTTTTTAATTCTTCATCACGAAGCTCTTCAAATTTATTTTGAAGTTGACGTCTATCAATCTTTCGATGAAGAGCCATTATAATTTTAATTGAAAGCGGTCTAATTCTTATATATCTACTTTTATTTGTATCTGTATTATATTCAAATTTTACAAGACCTTTAGTTTTCATCCAAGAAATATTTATACCCAATTCATAAGCATCATTTATTAATTTTTGCTGAATTTCTGGCCTTTGAAAATATTCGGTTGCCATTTTAATTCGTTTATGTTTTTTATTATCACATTAATTCTTCAATTTTAATTTACTTGTTCTTCTATATATTTATAAATCTTCTCACCGACTTCTTTACATATTAATTTGCTATGTGTATAACCATGTACTTCTTCATAATCTAAATTTCCAAATTTTGTTATATCATCTTTTGTAAAAGTTATTATTTCATCACTTGATGAATAAATTAAATATTTTGGAGTTTTTATATCTGTAAAATCATATGTTTCCCAAGGCATATTTCTTATCGAACATAATAAACTTGAATAATACGCTTTTAAATTACAATGATACTTTCTTACATTTATTTCACTTTTTATTGTTTTTCCAGAACATTGTTTATAATGTCGTTTTAATAAAATATATCCTGCTAAACCTACGAAAATTTCACCTATTGGATAAAAACTACCCCAACGAACAGCAAATGGAACATCCACATTAATGCCTGCTGGAGCAATTAAAATTAAACTTTTTACTAAATGTGGGAAAATTTTACAATATTCACTTGCTATTATTCCACCCATTGAATAACCAATTATATGAACAGGCACTTTTACTTGTAAAGCAAATAACCCTTGCGAAATCATTGATGTAAAAACTTCCGGACAATTCGTAAATTCTGTACCATCCGAACATCCCCTTCCATAACAATCAAAACAAATTATACTATATCCATTTTTTAGTAGAACATTTCCTATTTTTGTCATACTTTCCGATGAACCACTAAAACCATGAATTAAAATTACTAATCCTTTCGATTTTTTATCTTTTGGACTACGGGCTATATACGCTACTGTACCAAATGATGTTGTTAAATATCGTTTATTTTTATTTACACGAATTAAATTACGATATCTTCTTTTTGTAAATTTTCTTAATTTCCATAAAACATAGATTAAAATACAAAAAGAGATTTGTCTACGATAATATAATAAATTCTTCAATCTGAGCCTTTTTACTAAATTTTTTACAGATTTTTTTAAGTCCATTTATTTATATATATAATTAAAACCTTTTTTTTAATTTAAAATACCACTATTTTAAACCAGTCCCAAATTAAATCAATTTTTATAAATAAAATCCTAATATATTGTTTATTCAACAATTTTATTAGTTTGAATTTTGTGATAACGTCCTCGTGTCATAAGCATCAACTTTACCACGGCTTGGTCATCATCCAAGTGTTTTACTTTAGCACATTTTTCGCACGTTTTACATACATAAACTTCTGTTTCACCAGAACTTACTGTATTTGAAGTACGAATGTTACAGCCAACACATGGAAACATCCATCCTTGCGTAGGAAGAGAACTTTCAAAAGCTACAATCTTTTTTACCATTTTCACTTATATTATTATCAATAATATTCGTTATAATAAGATATATAAATCAAATATTAATCGATTTTAATTTATATTAATTTATATCAAATTAAAATTGATTTTGTTTCACTATAATCAACAAATCAATAGGTATTATTGAATTTATGAGTGATATTTCAAGAATTCAATTCGCAAAGGATACTATTCAATTTATATTGAATGAATCTTGTTGCAGATTGAATGAGTTTTTTCCTTGTACTACGGAAGACAAACAGACACCATTGTATACGGAATCTGTTGAACAACTTTTACAACTTATTGAAATAAATAATAATAATCAGTTGATTAAACCTCTCAGTGTTACAACTAGTAGTGGTGCTGTCTTAATCTTGATTTTTAAAAATTTTGTTATTAAAATTTTTAATTCTCATAAAACATGGTCAAAAGTTTCCACTATTTTAAATCAATTGAAACACTCTGATTATATTGTTAAAATCACTCATTCTATTTCACAAAATAATATACACGCGATCTCTACAGAAAGACTTATTCCTATCGTTGAACATAATAGTTATGGTAATCATCATTTAATATATAAATTTGATCATCTACTTGTATTACAACTTTTTCGTAATATATCTTGTGCTCTACGTTCAATTCATTCAATTGGATATCAGCAAGGAGATTGTACTTGGGATAATATTGGAATGATTGGAAATCGATTTGTACTATTCGACTTTAATTGTGCTCAACAACTTATGCCATATAGAAATAGTTCTGATGTACCACAGTTGATTAAGTCTGGTCTATACAACTTACAATATAACAATTATGATGATACAGAACAAGTCACTATTGATTTTTTACTCAAATTAAAAAATCTCAATCTTACTGATGGATTTCAACTTTATAATAAAGTAATGTCTAAGTAAAGTAATGTCTAAGTAATTTAATTTACTATTAATTTCCAGTCCTTATTTTAATTCTAGTCATTCCATCTATTTGACCATTCTTTTCGTTTTTTGATTTTTCTTGTTTTTTTGGATTTTTTTTGAATCTTTTTTTGAATCTTTTTTTTATTTGGTTTTTTTGATACTGTTTCTACAACTGGTTCAACTTTTAAAATTTGTTTTTCTTTTTGTTGTTTTACTACTTCTTTCTTCGGCACTAAGTTGCGAAAACGTTTCGCTGCCTTTGCTGTTGATAATGTTTTATTTAATTGAATTTTTGTTTTACGATATCTTATTGCCTTATCTCTAATTTCTGTATTTAATTGTTGATAACTTATCTCTTTTCCTTTTGTTTTTCTTCTTTCAAACCCTGTTCTACAAGACCAAACATATAAAGTAAATGGCATTGTTTCACCATTTTTTGTACGAATAATATCTACTGCTGTACTTAGAGTTACTGTATGGAGACTCTTATCTTTTCCTACTTTTCTTAAATTTTCTAATGTTTTTGATAATTCTTTTTGATTTTTATTTCCACTAAAACCGGTAAATAAATTCCAACTACGAACATTTTTATAATTCAGTATAGGTCGTTTTCTATTATCTTCTCCAAGAAGATTTTCTCCACGTAATGGAAGTTCCCAAATTCCTGTTACATATTTTTCATATTGACCTTGTTCTTCTCTAAAATGAACTAATATATTTGGTGCTTTATTTTCAAATACACAATTTCCATCCGCATCAAATCTTTTTTTATCAGCATCTGTTAACATTTCTTTTAAAGTCTTTTTTCCAGCCATTAATCTTACCATCTTTTGTGGTTGCCCTATTAAAGTACAACCAGCACTACATTTCATTATTATTCTTTGTCCCGGATAAAGATAAATTTCTGGTAAATGAGCACCACGCAATTTATGAATATTCATATATAATGGTTCATAATTTGAAATTAACCAATCTGTAAACTCTTTGGACCTATTAGATTTTAACTTATTTTTATATTCTATATGAAATTTATTCATTGGGTAAAAATTTTTTGAAAGATCTGAATCATCATATTTTATACCATTATCTTTTCCTGATTTACTAACTATTGAATCATATGATAATAAAATTTCTATTACTTTTCTAAATATATCAACGTTATAAAATTCACCATTTTGTTCTTTTTTATATATTATTGTTTCAGACAAATTGTCTAAAAATTTTTTCAGTTTCTTTAAATCTCTAAAAATATTCCAAATTGCTTCTCCTATATTGTAAGATCCAAAATTTAATCTATCTTGTAAATCAAATTTAATTTGTTTCGATTGCGCACTATTTAATACTTTATCACGAACTTTTTGATTAAAATTCATATTCATTTTGCTCAAAACATTGTCTATCCAAAATCTTATGGATAGAAAATTATCATCAACTATCTCTATCTTATAATAGTCTAAATAGTTTTTTTTTACTGTTACTGTTTTTTGTTTAGGAATTACTGGAACACTCACTTTTTGTTTTACTTTTTTTTTACATTTTTTTCTAAATCCTGGTATACAATCAAATATCATTCCACCTACTTGAGAATTACTCATTTTATTTCCACCTAATGAAAAATCTTCGTCATCATCATCATAATCATAATCAGTATTAACTGAGATTGACTTCTTTTGTTCTATTTCAAAGGTTGATTTGGTATCATAACCAAATTTAGGATTTAATTCAGCAAAAAATGCATCTTGAAGACCGAATTCTTCTGTTTGACCTGATTGATAATCTATATACTTCTCTAATATATCTGTCATTAAAATTTTTTCTTTATCAGTTGCTTGTTTATAAATTATGTGTTTTCCTAACATTTCGTCAAAAAGCATTTTAAATTCATTTATAATCCCTACTTCTAATAATTCTATTTTCTCTTCTAATTCACTTAGTGATTCTGGATCTGCTACTGTTAATGGTTCCATTCCATGAGCATATTCCAGATAAGTATCTACTGGCCTTCCTTTATATGTAAAAGGATCTTTTTTTAAAATATAATTAGCATATGATTCTTTTATCGTTTTTTGATATGGTTTAACATAATTTGCTGGATAAATTTCTATCCCACCAGTTGTTATATTTTTTACTTCATATTTTATATCATTATTTCCAGACAAGATTCTTACTACTTCTAATGGTTCTGATTCTACTGCTGGAGTCCACTTATCACTATCTACTATTTTTCTTGTGACTATTTGTTTATAATTAGTTATATCTGATTGCGGTATCATTACATCTACTTTAGAACCTACTTGGATTTCTTTCTCATTATTGATTGTTCCGCCATACATTTTAAATTTTTTAGAAAACTCTTTTTTTGATATTCTTTTTTTTACACCATTTTTATATTGCTTATAATAATATCCGGATTTTGTTTTATAAACTCTCATTGGTTTACTTTATAATATTTATTAATAAAAATATTTTCTATCATAGATTATATAGATTAATATCAAATGATAATTGGATTACTCGAAAAATATTCTATAAAAAATAGACCTAATTTCTTTACTTTGGTTTTTTCCATCATTATTATTTTCGCATTGGCATACATGGCATGTGATTGGTTTGAAGAGAATGATAAAAATAATAATACTTCTATGTTCGCATATAATGCTGTTAAGAATAATACACCATGTAGAAAAATAATTAATAAAATTTATGTTTCTATTTCTACATTAACTACTCTTGGATATGGTGATATGTACCCAAGACATCCTATTTCCCAAACACTTGTCGCAATACAAACTTTTATTACATTTATGCTTGTTTCTGATTTAGCAATCAATTAAATAATTTTTTTTTAAATAAGCACTTGAATATAATGTATTATATAATACGGTTAAATTCAAATGCGGAGTATTGTTAATAAAATACAAAAATTATCTATTTCCTCTAATATGAATCCACAAGTTGGATCTATGGTTCAAACACCATATGGGATTGGTAAAATTATTGCTATTAGAGGAAATAATTCTCCTCCAGGTATAGTAGTTCAATTAGAGTATGGCACTGCTTATATTAACATTAATGACATTAAATTATGTAATTAAAATTGATTTTTTTTTATATTCAATAAAAAAAACCTTGGTTTCATGGATATGGGAATTGCAATCAGTAAAATAATTTGTCATAATGGACAAAACTGGAAAGTTGGAGATGCCGTTGAAACAAAATATGGTATTGGTAAGATTATTCATATTAGAAATAATCACAAAGTACCATATGTTGTTGTATTATCATATGGATTAGGATATTTTGGTTATGGTGAAATTGAACCATATGTATTCCCGAATCAAAATTAAAATCGATTAAATTAAGATAGAATAAACAATATTTGAAAAATGAAAGCTATTAATACTAATATTTCTGGTTCAGATTTTAACAAGATTAATAATTCTTTACTTAAAGAACTTAATAACCTTGTTTATCAATATACAACTGATTACACATTTCAACATTTTGATGAAATGATTGCTAAGTTGCAAGATAAAATTGAATGGGGGTTTATTTATCCTCATGTTAAACGACGAGAAGATAAAATCGCAATTATCCATTATGGTGATGATGAAACTACACGAATTGCTATTCACAAAACATTTGATTATAATGAAATTTATGAAGATGATGTATTTTTTGAACAGTTGCTTACTTCATTTCGTAAATATTATTTGTGGTTGAAGGAAACTCCTGATGAGGAAAAACAAACCCTTCAATCGTATAAATTCTATTTACATCGAACAGCACGTCACGTTCATTCACCTTTAATGGATAAAGCGGCTCAAAAATATTTGGAAAGCCACGAAGCATGCCATTATCTTATTTCATCTATTTTGGAAAAAGAGTATGGATTTTGCGATCACGACTTTGATAATTTATGTAAATATATTTACTACTGTCAATTTTCTCATATTACTACTTAATTTAAAATTTAAAATATATATTTTCCAGTCCCTAATTTTTAGATTATAATTTTTTCAGTCTTTCTTTAATTTGTTTCATTACTTCAATTCCATAAGTTGCTTGTAAAGTTGAAACATTATCTGGAGTAATATATTCCCATTTAATTGGAATTGTATATCCATGAAAAAAATCTTGTTTTCCTTCACTTTTATACTGTTCATAAACTCCAAGAAGTTCTTGACCTTTTATAACAAGATATCTTGAATAACCTTTTGAACCTTTTTTGAAAATTCGGCGGTCTTTCTCTGTTGTTAGAATAATTAGTTCTTTTATAATTCCGCAATTCGGTTTATCATAAATATGATTACCTATTTGCATATTATAAGATAGGCGATTTTTATACTTAATACAACAATCTGATACTGTTAAATCTTTCTCAATATCCATTGGTTCAAAACCAAGTTCATATAATCTTGCTAGAATCGGATCTCTCATTGTTTATTTATAAATATAGTTAGTTAATTAAGTATTTATTTTATCGATTTTAATTTATTCAGACTCATCATCTGAATCTTCTGTTTCATAATTCATCTTATCAGCAATAAAATAGTAAAAATCATCAACTAGAACATTCCATTTTTTATAATATATCCAACTCAAAACTTGTTTTCTCTCTCTCTTAATATTTTGTAAAAAAACTTTCATACTTTTATTTTGTTTAGATTTTCCAAAAGAATATGTATTTGATTCTTTTTCTTTTAATTCTTCTAATTTTAAGTCATTAAATTCATTAAAATAGTTTAATAATTCATCCGAATATACATTTATATCTTTTATCATTTCTTTTAATTTATTATGACTTTTTAGTTCTTTTAGTAATAATCTCGAATAAAATTGTGGCCTTTGATATCGCCGAATTAATTCAGGACGTTGCATATTATTATAATCCTCAAAAATTTTTTCACTACGAAGTTTATCATCTACAAAATTATGAATAACTTCAGCATAACTAAACTCTCCTTTATTTTTGTCAAAATCAGCATTTTCTAATGGAATACCTGAATTAATATCAATAAACTCTTCATGGGCTTCATCCATATTAAAACAAGGTATATATCTAACTAACATTCGTTTATCTCCAATCTCTGGACTTTGTTCTAACATTTGTTGGAAAGCAACCAAACGATGTTGTCCATCTATCAAAATTTCATAAGTTCTATCACCTGTTTTTGATTTATTTCTAAATACCATTTTATTTTCAGGATGATATGCTACAATAAATGGCAAATTATCCTGAAAATAACCTACTTCTGTAAAATAATCATTTTGATGTTCTATAATTTTATCAATATTTTCTAAATTTAAAGGTCTTTGATCTTCATAAATTGTAATATTTACCAAATGTTTTATTTTAATATATTCAATTCTTCCAATTTTAGCATGTATTTTATTTTCAGATTCTTTTAATTCAAATTTTAAATTTTCATTTTCTCCTTTTAAATCTTTAATTGTTTGACGAAGATTATCAATCTCTTCCTGATTTGAAGAACTAAATAATGACATCATTTTATTAATTTTTGATATTTACATCAATATGAAAATCATCAATTTTAATTTTTGCCAATTATTATAATTAGGGACTGATTTTTATTTATTTTATTTAAATAAAGTAAATAAAGTAAATAAAATAAATAAATAAAATAAAATAAAAAAAATCACATATCTGGAACCCATTTTGATTCCATATCTGCTTGGGCATTTAAGTAATTACCAAATTCCCAAGTTAATTGTTTACGAACAATTCCCATACTATGTTGTCTCATGTCTTCTTTCCAATAATAATTAACTTGACATAATGGGAATTTTACATATGATCGCATATCATTTACAACATTACATTGTGAACGTTCATTATCGTCTGTTTCTAGTTCATAAAAATTTCTTTTATAAATACCACCATAATTATTTTCATAATAATAGTTGTAAAAATAAAAATATTCTCTTTCCATAGCAACATTATATAATGGTCTATATACGTATAGAATCATTCCTTCACGTTTATAGACAAATACGTATGTTTCATTCCAATTTGGTCCTAAATATTCTTGTAAAACATTATCAGTTTCCTCATCAATAAAATTAGAAAACTTGGCAATTAAAAATCCAATATCTTGTGGAACAAGATAATAACTATTTTGTAAAAAATTTGAAAATTGTTTAATATTCATTTTGGCTAAAGTGATTTTTCAATACATATCATATATGTATATCGATTTTAAATTATGTTTTTTAAACATTAGCACGATTTTCTCCTGCGTTGTTTTCTTCACCAAGGAATTCTACCCATCCTTGACGATCACGAGTAATTGCTACAAGACCAATTAAGTTATTAATAAAAAACATAACTGCCATAATAACATGAAAGTAATTGAAAACTCCCATCGCATTTGAACCAAAAACATCTCCTTCAAAATATGACCAAGCGAGAACAGTTAATCCAAAATCTGTATTTACTGTATAAAGTGATGCT